>Ga0222714_10003672_pt1 | contig 15446 bp, 18 predicted proteins | sample C33_3DmetaG_FD_165048 | JGI IMG/M metagenome (GOLD analysis project Ga0222714, IMG submission 165048) | Estuarine water microbial communities from San Francisco Bay, California, United States - C33_3D | ecosystem: Environmental > Aquatic > Marine > Unclassified | place: USA: California...
TGTGTCATCCCAATGAGTAAATACGCTTGATAGTAACTTAGAAAACCAGCGAGAGAATAGAGTAATATAACTAAAACGGACATATTTAATAATTCTAGTTGAAAACCAAATATAATATCAATCGGTAAAAGTTCACGGCTCTCTTGAAATGCTAAAGCAACTTCAGAGATCATTAATCCTAGTAACCAAGGTGCAAGCACTGTTAATAATGAGGCTAAAACCGACATCAATCCTGAAAATAGAACTTTCCCCATGTATGGTTTGACATACTGATACAGTTTTTTCATGGTGCCTTTAAAATCTTGGGCTTTTTCAAAATATCCCATACCTTGAAAGCCGCCACGCATTGGACGAGTCGGTTTATCTTTTGATCTTTGTTGTGGTTGACTCATCGACTTAACTCCTCCTTAGATAATTGTGAAGAAGCAATTTCTTGATACACTTGATTGTCTTTTAATAAACTTTCATGGGTACCAATACCAACGATGATGCCTTGTTCTAAGACAACAATTTGATCGGCATCTTTAATCGAATTGATGCGCTGAGCAACAATTAATTTCGTTGATTTAATTTCTTGACTCAATGCTTGTCTTAATGCTTGATCGGTTTGGTAATCGAGTGCTGAAAACGAATCATCAAAAATATAAATACGCGGTTTTTTTGCGATGGCTCTTGCAATACTTAAACGCTGTCTTTGTCCACCTGAGACGTTTTTACCACCTTGGGCAATCATGTAGTCATATTGGCCTTCAAAACTCTCAATAAAAGGTTTAGCTTGTGCAATGGTTGCTGCTTGTTCCATACCTTTCTCATCTGTAATATCTTGACCAAATAAGATGTTTTTCTTAATTGATCCTGAAAATAAAATTCCTTGTTGTGGCACATACCCAATGAGTTGATGCAGATCGTGTTGTTTCATTTCTCTAATATCGATGCCATCTATGGTAATTGATCCTGCAGAAACGTCATAAAATCTTGGGATTAAATGAATTAATGTCGATTTTCCTGATCCTGTAGAACCAATAAAGGCTGTTGTTTGATTGGCTTTTGCAGTAAATGATATGTTTTTTAAGATCGGTTGTGGTGCATCTTGATATTGGAAACTGACATCATGAAACGTGATTTCACCTTTAAATGTTTCAGGCAGTTCAAGAACAGTTTCTGAATCTTTAATTTCAATATTTCGATTCAAGACTTCAGCAACACGTCTTGCTGAAATGAGTGCTCTTGGAATCATAATGAATGTAAATGATAAAAACATAAATGCTAAAATGGCTTGCATCGAATATTGTTGAAGTGCAATAAGTCCACCTGGATCAAATCCATCAACAACCCCTAAGAAATATTCATTTCCTAAATAAATAATGACAACTGATGTGACACCCATAATAATTGACATCACAGGAAACATTACAGTTAAGACACGGTTAACAAAAATATTTAAATCCATAGAGTCTTTCGCTGCTTTTTTTATTTTATTTTCTTGAACTTTTTGAGTATTAAACGCTCTTACAACGCGAAGTCCGGATAAGTTTTCACGAATTACTTGATTGAGTTTATCAACAAGTAATTGTACTTTTTCAAACCGAGGTAAGACGATACTAAAAACAAGCGCAATCATAAAAATAAGCGCTGAAATTGAAGCGATGAGTACCATGGATAAAGTCGGTTGCTGAACAATTGAAAAGATAATTGCACCGGCTGCGAACACAGGTTGTAAGATGATGAGTCGAAGCATCGTATTGACATTCATTTGAAGTTGTCTAATATCATTGGTTGAACGTGTAATGAGTGAAGCAATTGAAAAATCATCCACTTCAGTAAGTGAAAATTGTTGAACTTTTAAATAATAGTCACGACGTAACGTCTTTGCAAACTTAGATGAGATCGTTGTTTCCATGTACCCACTACCTACTGTAATAATAATACTTAGTAGTGAGGCAATAAGCATATAACCACTATATAAAAATATTTTAGAAGTATCAGGTGATGCACCTTCTGCAAGACCAATACCCTCGTTAATTAAAAGTCCTAAAATAAGTGGTAATAATAAGGTTAAAACGGCCCTTGTACCAACAAGTATAAAAATAAAGATAATACTGAGTCGATAAGGTTTTAAATACGATAGGATTGTTTTCATGTTGACTTCTTTCTATTTGTTTGAAACTTTTTCTAATATTCGAATAAAATGATTCTTATCTTCTTCACCAAGAGATTCAATAATTTCTAAAAGTGGTTCATAATATGTTTTTTTAGAAGACATCACCAAAGCTTCACCTTTATCTGTGAGCTTCACATATGTTTTCCTTAAATCATTAGAATCTTTCAATTTTTTTATGAAACCTTCTTGTTCTAGTGTTTGAACTTTATGAGTGACAGCGGGTAATGTTACTTTTAAACGTTTGGCAATATCTGATAATTTAATGTCTTTTAAATCGTCGCAAAAACCAATACAATATAAAACCATGATATCTGCATCATTTAAGTTTTCATGATGAGGTCTATCATAAATACCACTACGTCTAAATATCTGAAGCAAACGGTCAATATATTGTAACTCCGTCATGGATGTCATGAAGTACCTCCTTATAGTATGTGAGTATGTTTTCTAAGTATCGCTTTTTGTCATTTTTTGACACTTGAACTAAATGTTCAAAATGCTTGATGACATAGTTAAGATAAGAAATATAGTTAGAATCGATGACAGAATGAAATCCAGTATGAATTTCTTTTTCCGATAACATCATTTTACCCCTTTTTATTTTAAATAGGGTATAAAAATGCCTATCATAGATGATTTTCTCATAATCTATCATAAAGTTGTTTTCAGTTAAGTATCTTCTTAAAACATCGATGTTGTCATGTGGCATCATAATGAGATCTTCTTTTAGTTCAGGATAGTTTTTAAGGATATCAATCACTGTATAACTTCCCATCCCAGCAATCACTGCGGCATCAAAAGGAACATCAATAGATAAAAAACCATCCGATTGGTAAAAAGTTACCGGATAGTTTTTTAAAAGTTCTTTTGCTTTTTGAAGTGGTTTTTCTCTTAAATCAGAGGCAATCCCTTTTTGAATATAATTAAGATCTAATGCATCTTTTAAAACAAATCCATGGTCTGTTCCAATATCTAAAACGGTATGATATCCTTGGAGTGCTTCAACAATTGCTTGTATTCGTTTATTTCTTGCCATAATAAAATTCACGCAGTTTGTTTTGTCTTGATGGACTTCTTAATTTGCGTAAAGCTTTCGCTTCAATTTGTCTGATACGTTCTCTTGTGACACCAAATTCACGACCAACTTCTTCAAGAGTATGATTTTTACCATCAAATAATCCATAACGTAAACGCAATACTTTTTCTTCTCTGTCTGTTAATGTTTCTAATACTTCATCAAGTGTTTGATTCACCATTTCTTTTAACATATATTCATGCGGTGTTAAGGCATTCGGATCACTAATGAAATCACCTAGTGAAGAATCTTCTTCTTCGCCAACATGAGCTTCTAATGAAATCGGTTCTTTTGCGATACGTTGAATGTTTTGAACTTTATCTGGCGTAATGCCCATTTTTTCAGCAATTTCCTCAACGTTTGGTTCACGACCTAACTCTTGAACCAGTTGTCTTTGAATACGAATCATCTTATTAATCGTTTCAACCATATGTACTGGAATACGAATGGTTCTTGCTTGGTCTGCAACTGCACGAGTAATTGCTTGACGAATCCACCAAGTCGCATATGTAGAAAATTTAAACCCTTTTTCATGGTTAAATTTATCAACAGCACGCATGAGACCCATATTTCCTTCTTGAATGAGATCTAGAAATAAAAGTCCGCGATTCGTATATTTTTTTGCAATGGATACAACTAAACGGTAATTTGCTTCAACGAGTTTATTTTTAGCATATTGAGCTTTATCTAATGCATCTTTTAAGTGTTGTTGTTCTTCTTCTGAATACGTCATTTCACCAGCAGCGACTGAGTCAAGCTGTTCTTTTGCATATTGACCTTCAGCAACCATGACAGCATATTTTTTTTCTTCTTGTATGTTTAATAGTGGGATTTGACCAATTTCTTTTAAATACATACGTACTGGATCATCAATTTTGACTGAATGGGCAATCGTATCTAAATCAGTTTCTAAATCTATCGGTTCATCAATGTCTAAATCTGAAAGTGACATTTCATCAGGTTCAATGTCTAAATCCTTATCGTCTTTATCATCTTCATCGTCTTGATCATGAGATTGAACATCAATGTCTATTGTTTCTTCATCTTCAGCGTCAATGATATCAATGTTTAAGTTTAAAAGTTCTCTTTCGATTTCAAAATATAAATCTGAATCAAGTGGTGCATAGTTTAAAACAGCTTCTTGAGAAATGAAACCTTCTTTTCCTGCAACTTTAGATAAATTTTTAAGAATGTCTTTAATATCCATTAAGATTTAATATCTCCGTTCATGTTTTTAATAAGCGTATCTCGCTCTGAAACATACAAAATTGCATTTTCAGGATGTTCTTTTCTTTTTTCAATGAGTTTATCAATACGTCTTTGCGTAATGGATTGCTTGATAAAAGCAATATACTCTTCTACCATTTTATCATCTTTTTTAAGTTTTTTGATATAATCCAAGTCATTTAACACATTTGATTCAAACTTTAATAAATAATCATCTTTAAGTTGTTTTTTAAAGGCTTCAATCTCAAAGATAGCATGACTTTCATAATGTTTGATAATCTGATATCTTAATACTGCCATATGTGAATCAGCGAAATGATTATTAGATAATTCATTAGATGCTTTTAAAGCATATTTTTTGTCTTGCATCATCGCGATAATAAGTCCAACCTCAGATAAAAAATACCTGTTTGGTAAAGCTTTTTTAGTCTCTTTTTTCTTAAGTTGAAGGGTTGAATTATTTTTTGATTTTACTTGAATGAGTGATGCATCAATATTTAATTCGATTGCAAGTCTTTCTTTATATAATGCTTGAACTGAAGGATCCGCATCTTTAATCATTTTAATGATGTCATCTTTAAATGCAACCATATCATGACTATTTTTTAAATCTCTATTATGTTTATACATGTCATAACGGTAATCAAATGGATCTTTTAGATGATGCTCTATGTGATTCTTTAAAGCTTGAACACCATGTTTTTTAATGAATTCATCTGGATCTAATTGTTCTGGGAATATTAAAACGTCAAGCTTCACTTTTGTTTTATTAAACGCTTCAATGGCTTTTAGTGTTGCTTGGTTACCTGCTTGATCACCATCATACGCTAAGATGATGTTATCTGTGATTTGTGAAAGCAAGGATACATGCTCTTTGGTTAATGAGGTCCCCATCGTTGCAACCGTTTCATTAAAACCTGCTTGGTCCATGGCGATGACATCCATATATCCTTCAGTAAGAATGATTCTTTTTTGTTTTCTAATGGATGGTAATGCTTGATATAAATGATAAATGAGATTACTTTTTTTAAAGATTTTTGATTCTGGACTATTGATATATTTTACTGCATCATCTTTTTTAAGAGAACGTCCAGATAATCCTACAACGAGTCCTTTTTCATTGTGTATAGGGAAGATGATTTTATCCAAAAATAAATCATAATACGAACCTTCTTCACTTTGTCTTATCAGGCCGTAGTTTAACATATCAGAAACATCATATTTTTTATCTCTTAATAAAGAATAAAGCGCATTTGATTTTTTAGGTGCATATCCAAGCTGGTAGGATTGGATAGTTTCATCTTTTACAGCTCTATTTTTTAAATAAGACATTGCGTGTGCACCGTCTTCAGTTTTCATTAAACTAAATTGATAAAACTTAATGGTTTCATCAAACATTTTATAAATATGATCAAGTGGATCTTTTTTAACGTCTTCAATGATAATTCCAGCACGTACAGCAAGTTCATTTGCAGCCTCTTGGAAAGATATCCCTTTAATTTCTTTATAAAAAGTAATAGGTTGTCCGCCTGTTTGACAAGACATACATTTAGCGATATTTTTTTCGGGTGAGACAAAAAAGCTTGGTGTCTTTTCTTGGTGAAAAGGACACAAGCCTTTTAAGTTTTTACCTGCTTTTGTCAGTTCGACATATTCACTTACTAAATCAACAATGTTTGTTTGGTCGTTGATTTTTTGAAGTAGTGCTGCTTCCAAATAAAATCTCCTAAAATTGGATAAGTTTAGAAATATATGATTCGAGTGCTTCGATTTTAATACGTTCTTGTTGCATGGTATCTCTATGTCTAACAGTTACTGCTTGATCTAATTCGGTTTCATGATCAACCGTGATGCAAAAATAAGTTCCAATCGCATCTTGACGACGATAACGTTTACCAATGTTTTGCGTATCATCATAAGTGACATCAAATGATTTAGATAATTGTTGATAGATTTCAAAGGCTTGATCTTTATGAAGTTTTTTTATTAGCGGTAAAATTGCAACTTTATATGGTGACAATGCTGGATGAATTTTTAATACTGTACGTATTTCTTCACTTTCTAATGTTTCATCAACAAGACTCTCATTTAAAAATGTTAATACAAGTCTCTCAACTCCTACTGAAGGCTCAATCACATAAGGAACATATCTCTCGTTGGTTTCTGGATCAAGATAGGAAAGATTTTCTTTTGAATGCTCTTGATGTGCGTTTAAATCAAAATCTGTTCTTGAAGCGATACCCCATAGTTCATCAAATCCCCATGGAAATTGATATAAAATGTCTGTCGTTGCATTGGAATAATGGGCGAGTGCTTCTTTTTCATGATCTTCAAGTTTAAGGTGTGTTTCATTCACACCTAAATCTAATAAAAAGTCTTTGCAAGCTTTTTTCCAGTAATCAAACCATTCCAATTCAGTACCCGGTTTAACGAAAAATTCCATTTCCATTTGTTCAAATTCACGGGTTCTAAAAACAAAATTTCCTGGAGTAATTTCATTTCTAAAAGCTTTACCTACTTGGCATACACCAAATGGTAGTTTATTTCTTGTTGTACGTTGAATATTTTTAAAGTTAATAAAAATACCTTGAGCTGTTTCTGGTCTTAAATAAATTTGATTCGCTTTTTCTAAGACAACCCCTTGATACGTTTGAAACATCATATTAAATGCACGAATAGGCATAAATGCTTTTTTCTGACAATTTGGGCATGCAAGTTGATGTGTTTTAATATAATCATCCATTTGAACAAATGTCCATCCATCAGGGTTAACCTTTGAATCATGTTCATGAATCATATTATCTGCTCTGAAACGTTGATGACAACTTTCACATTCTGTTAAAGGATCACTGAATCCACCAATGTGCCCACTTGCTTTCCAAACGTTAGAATTTAGTAAAATACCACTATCTAATAAAACATTATTTGGAAATTCTCGTTGAAATCTTTGTATCCAAGCTTTTTTGATATTATTTTTAAGTAAACTACCTAGTGGACCATAATCCCAAGTATTCGCAAGACCTCCGTAGATCTCACTTCCTTGATAAATAAATCCAGTTGATTTTGCATAAGTCGTTAATGTATCTAATGTTGGCATGATCTCACCTATTTTTAATTTTAATATGGACATGATACTCAATGTAATCAATTAAAAATGATTTTATTGACTTTAATTGTGTATCTGAAATCTTTAATATTGTATCATAATTTGTATATTTAAGCTGAAGAAGTAAAATCAAATCTTCCATTGCAATATCTGATGTTTTTGCATCTCCCATGTAGATGAGTGAAGCCGATGGAATATGAAATCCAATCACATCACGACCGTCTCCATTGAGATCTAAATCATAGCCAATCATCTGCAGCAATCGTATCATAAATCTTAATGATAGTTCATTTAGATGAGGACTATTTAAGATGGTTATTAAATCTTGGAAAATGCTTTTATGATCTGAATCTTCATCAATACATTGTGTGATAAGTTCTAATAGTAATGCAACTTCACTCATGCTTTCATATGTATTTTTGATGCTTTGAAAATCATTGATGATCTTAATTTGACTTACAGGAATAAGTCCATCTTTTCTTAAAACATCGACTTCTATATGTGTTAAATATTGAGAAGCGACACGTAGTTGAGACGTCATTTTTTGTGCACCTTTAGCATGTAAGGTTACCTTACCTAAAGGCGTGTACGTATAAAGAAGACGATTCGATTCTAAATACGGCATCACTTTATAAATCAATCCTTCAGTCACGTGATTCTCCATATCCAAAAGTCATCACGTCTTGCATTTTATTGCGCCAATCTTTTTTAATTTTAATCCATAATTCTAAGTGAACTTTACGATCAAAGGTTTTATTTAAATCTAATCTTGCAAGTGTTCCTATTTCTTTAAGTTTTGAACCTTGTTTACCAATTAAAATTCTTTTTTGAGATTCTCTTTCAACAATGATTAATGCTCTAATATCTAGTGTTTTTAACTTTTTATTTTCTTCTATGTTTTCAATGACTACTGCAACAGCATGAGGGATTTCTTCTTGCGTCAAAGTTAAAATCTTTTCACGAATCCATTCTGAAATAATTTGATGTTCTTGTTGATCAGATGTATATTCTTCTGGAAACATTGGTGCTTCTTCAATAGCATGTTTTAATATCGCTTCTTCTAAATGCGTTAAATGTGTTTTTTCTATAGCGGAAATAGGAATAATCGCTTCAAAATCTCCTAATGTTAAATAAGACATAATGAGTTGATCGATATCTGATTTATTATTTAATACATCAATTTTATTAATGACTAAAATTATAGGAATGCCAAGCGCTTTAAAACTTTGATACAGTTTATCATCATATGGATGTTTTTTTCTATCCACAACCCATAACATAACATCAACATCAAGAAGTGCTTGATTCGCTGTTTTTACAATCATTTGATTGAGTACAAATTTAGCTTCATGAATTCCTGGTGTATCTACAAAAACAAGTTGAAAATCAGGTGTTGTTTTGACACCTAATATGCGATGACGTGTTGTTTGCGCCTTATCACTAGTAATCGCAATCTTTTTACCAATAAGGGCATTAATGAGTGTTGATTTTCCAACATTTGGTTTTCCGGCAATACCAACAAAAGCAAATTGATGACTCATGTATTTAATGTATCCTCAAATCTAAACCCATACGGTAGGAGTTCATCTTTGGTCATCACTTTTGTTTCACCTAATAGATTTGCAAGTGTAATCTTACAATTTTCGGGTAATAATTCAAACATGACTTGTCTGCATGCACCGCATGGAGATACAGGTTTGTTGTGATCTGCAATGACTGTCATAGAAACAATATCTTGTTTCTGATAACCTTGACTATACAAACTAAATAATGCACTACGTTCGGCACAATTAGAAAGTCCAAAAGAAGCATTTTCTATATTTGCACCATGAATAATGGTGCCATCTTTTAATAATATTGCAGCACCAACTGGAAATTTAGAGTAGGGGACGTATGCTTTAAGTCTTGCTTTTTTTGCTTCTTCTATCATTTTTTTCTCTCCAATCCTGCTTTTGTTAAGATTGCTTCTTGTTTTTCAAACATCATGTTTTCTTCTTCTTCAGTATGATGATCATACCCTTTGACATGTAAATACCCATGTACAGCAAGAAATGCAATTTCTCTCGCTTCTGAATGACCATATGATTGTGCTTGTTCTTTCATGTATAAAAGATTAATAAAAACATCACCTAATTCATCAAGATAAGGTTCATCATATGGGAAACTTAAAACATCGGTTGGTTTATCTAAGCCTCGATATGTCATATTCATGTTTTGCATCTCTTCACTTGTGATGATAATGATATTTAAAGATTTTTCTTCTTCTATCAATGAAAATACATGATTTAACACATCTTCATAAGATGTAACGTCTTGATCGGTTTGATTAAAAATTTGAATGGTCATAGATTTTCATATCTTTCTAAAATACGTTGTACGAGGGGATGTCTTATCACATCGATATGATCAAATTGAACAATTTTAATGTCTTTCACATCTTTTAATTTAGATAAAGCATCGTTAAGGCCCGATGAGATACCTTTTGGTAAATCGGTTTGACTAGGATCTCCTGTAATAAGCATTTTAGAAGAAAATCCTAACCGGGTTAAAAACATTTTCATTTGAGAAACGGTTGTATTTTGAGCTTCATCTAAAATGACAAATGCACGTTCCAATGTTCTTCCTCTCATAAATGCAAGAGGCGCAATTTCAATGATTTGACGTTCAATTAATGTATTGGTTTGTTGAATGCCGAGCATATCATACAACGCGTCATATAACGGGATTAAATACGGATCTATTTTTTCTTTTAAATCTCCAGGTAAAAACCCTAAATTTTCGCCTGCTTCAACAACGGGTCTTGTTAAGATGATTTTTTTAACTTGGTTCATTTTTAAAGCTTGAAGTGCCATGGTGACACCTAAAAAAGTTTTACCCGTTCCTGCTGGTCCAACACCAAATGTTAAATCGTGCGTTGAAATCGCATCGATATAGTGCTGTTGGTGAAATGTTTTAGCAACGATTTGTTTGCCTGTGTAATTGGTATAAATAGGTTTACGATTTTTATAAAGATCTAATAAGTCGTGATGTTGATTTCTTTCGACACTTTTTATAACATACATGATATCACGTTCAGTAAGGATAAACTGATGTTCTGCAAGATCGATTAAAACTTCAAAAATAGTTTCTAAAAATTCTTTTTGGTCTTCTTTTGCATCACAAACTATGTTTTTGCCATGTAAAGAAACTGAGATATTCATATATTGCTTGAAGACTTTTAAATTACGGTCTTGACTGCCTACTAGTTTTGAAATCGCATCTGCGTGATCAATTTGTCGATTAAGTGTCATTCAACCCCTACTTTCTTGAAGTTATTATACCATATTTAGAAAACAAAAAAGCACATGGTTACATGTGCTTAAAATGTTTTTTTCTTTGCATTTTTCTTTGCGTTTGCGCGCTGTTTCATTTTACGATCAACACTTGGTTTGATGTAAAATTCTCTTTTGCGAGCTTCCGCGAGGGTGCCTGATTTAGATACATCACGTTTAAAACGTTTGAGTGCATCTTCTATGGATTCATTATCTCTAACGACTGTTTTTGCCATGTTCAACCCTCCCTTCTAGCTAAGTTTGATGTCATAAAAATGTCATTAATGTTTGTATCGCTAGGACGCCAGCAATTTCGCTTGAATAAATAAGTGGTCCTAATGAGGTATTTTTTACACCTTTTGATAATAAGTATTTTCTTTCATCCTCGTGAATACCACCTTCTGGTCCAATGATAATCATCACAGGTTCAGTGGTTCGATCTAAAATGATGTCAGTACTTTTTTCATCAAATAAGTGGGTGTTTGGAAGTAATTCAATTTCTTTTAATGTTTTTATCAAAGAAATTTTTGGAACATCATCACGATGTGCAAGCTCTGATGCTTCTTTTGCAATCATATGATATCTTTGCATTTTTGAATCACTTGGCGTGTCTTTTACAATCGAGTGTTTCATTGGCACACAAATAATTTCGTTAACGCCAGCCATGGTCGCATACTTGATGGTTGTTTCTAGTTTAGGATGTTTTGGTAATCCTTGAACTAAAATGATGTTTCTCTTTTTAATTTTTTCTAACGTTTTTATAATTTTATAAGTGACATCTTCTTTGATGATGAGTTCAACAAGATGACAGGAATCACTACATATAACGACTTGATCACCTGTGTTCATCCGCATCACTTTTTTAATGTGATGTTGATCTGTTTCACTTAAAAACTTTGTACCTGAAGGTATAAAATACCGTTGCATCAGTTATCTTAAGTTATTAGATAATAAGACAGCTACAATGACAATCACAGTTAAAATCACAGTTCCACGTGTTAAAAATAATTCTAACCCACGTGTTTTTCTTTCTTTAAATAATTCTGATTTTTCACCACTAAATGCGCTTGAAATGTCATCTGATGATTGTTGTAACATGACAGCTCCGATTAGTAAAATCACTGCAATTAACGCTATAAAATCTACCCAAATCATAATATCCTCCGTAAATCCAATTCATTATAACAAAGTCAACCTTTTTTGTCAACGAGAGAGCCGTTTTCTAAATATAGAACTTTCGGTGCGAGTAAATCAATATCGCGTTGATGATGAGTTGCAATAATTACAGTCAATTGATGTCTTTCAAACAGTGCTTTTAAGTTAGGGATAAAGACATCTTTTAAATCTTCATCTAAATTTGAAAAAGGTTCATCCATCAGTAAGATCTTAGGACGACTTGCAAGTGCTCTTGCAATTGCGACGCGCTGCATTTGTCCACCGGATAACGTATGTGGATAACGATCTTTGTAGTCTTCAAGTTCAATGTCTTTTAAAAGTGATAAAACATATGGTTTTTGAAGTGGTTTTGGCATGTGATAACACCCAAATACGATATTTTGATACACAGTCATATGAGGAAAAAGTGCATAATCTTGAAAAATAAGACCCACGTGCCTTTTTTCAGGAACAAGACATTTCCCGTCAATTGAAACCATACAATTGCTATCGATATGAATCTCGCCTTCTTGAGGTGTTTCTAATCCAGCAATGATTTTAAACAATGTCGTTTTTCCTGATCCAGATGGACCTTGAATGGCTAAAATTTCTCCTTTTTTTAAACTTAAAGAGAGGTTATTTATAACTTTATGTTCACCATATGAAAATGACAATTGTTCTATATTAAGAAACATCTTTTTTCCTTCCTAAGGACTTAAATAAAACAATAAATATAAAAGAAATAATAATTAATGTTAAGCTTGAAAACGATGCTTTTGAAATATCTTCATTACTAATATAGGTATAAATGAGTGTCGATAATGTTTGAACATTAAAAGGTCTTAGTAACAATGTCATCGGTAACTCTTTAATGATATCAATAAAACTTAATATAAATCCAGCAATAAGACCTTTTTTTATCATTGGAACATCAATTTTAAGTAATGTCATCCATTTTCCTTTTCTTAACATGTAGGAAGATAGGGTATGATGCATTCCAATGGACTCATAGCTATTAGAAATTTGTTTAAATCCAATGGCAAAAAAGCGAAAAACAAGTGCACTAATAAGTACCCAAATACTTAGTGAAAAAACGAGTCTTTGGTTACCTAATAGTGCATAAATAGGTTTTAAAAAACGATCGAAATTGATAAAAAACATATAATACATCAGTGCAATCATCACCCCTGGAAAAGCATATCCAAAAATAGGGAGATTGAGTATTTTTTTAAATCTTTTTGATGTTGTAAAACGTTTCGTATTTGAAATTAATAGACTCATGACGATAATGATAAAACTTGCTAACAAAGCAACCATTAAAGTAGAGCCTAATGCACGAAGCCAAGGAAGGATACTATCAATTTGAAAGGACTGTATTGTATTTAGTAATAGCTCTACTAAAGGTAGTCCTAAACTAAACAATACAAGGATCCAAAGTGGCATTGTATAAAGGAGTGTCTGTTTTTTATTTAAAGACGTTAAATGCGGTTTTTCATAGCTTTTAATACTATCTTTTTTTGTATCTTTAATGATGAGTTGATAAACGATATAAAAACTCAGTAAAACAACAATATAACCCATTGCTAAATAAAGGGCAGATGATAAATCATTTAATTGAAACCACGCATCAAATATACCAACACTTAGTGTTTTAATATTTAAATATTTTGTAACACCGTAATCATTAACCGTTTCAAAAATGATAAACATGAGTGATGTCATAAGGGTTGGTAATAAGAGTGGTAGATGTACTGAAAAGATTCTTTTCCAAAGGGGAATTCTAAGCATTCTAGCAACATCTTCATGATGTTGATTACGTCTTGTTAGATATGCTTTTAAAGGTATATAGGCATAAGGATATAAAGATAATGTTAAAACAAAGATGGCAGTTGACATTGAAAATAAATTCAATTGGGAGGTGATGCCAAAGAAAGATAATAATCGGTACATACGACCACTAAATGAGAGTGTATCGACATAAATATAACTGAGTACATAGGCAGGCATCGCAAGTGGTAAATATAGAAGCAGTGATAGTATATTTCTACCTTTAAATGATTTTGTTGCAATCACATAGGCTGCATAAAAACCAAACAATAAACTAAAAACACCCACCATGAAAACGAGAATGAGTGTATTTGTAAGATATGTTGTTAATGTATTAGAAACAATAAACGACCATTTTGGTGCTTCATTAAATAATTGTGTGATAGAAAATAAAACTGGTAATGAAAGTAACACAACTAATAACACACCAATAAAAAGAAATGGGGTCAGTTTCCATCTTATTTTTTTTATTTCCAGCCAGCTCCTACCATCAGTTCAAACGCACGTTCATGAAATTCACCAAGTTGAGATAAGTTTAATGTTTGACGTTTAAATGTTCCCCACTCAACTAATAAAGGATGCCATGTTGTATTTGGATTTACAGGATATTCATAATTCACATTCGTAAAATGAGATTGAGACATATCACTTGTTAAAAATCTTAGAAGTGCTTGTGCACCGTCTATATTTTTAGCATAGGTTACAATACCTGCAGCACTTAAATTAATATGAGCACCACTTTCATCATCACCTTGATTCGGGAAAAACACACCTAAAGATTGTCCAACTTCTCTTTCATTGGCATCTTCTGAATTTAATAATAATCCCATATAGTATGTATTCATGATGGCAAGGTTCGCACCGACATTAGATGCAACAAGTTTTGCTTGATCACGGTCATTACCTGCAGGATCACGATATAAATTGGAAACAAAACCATTTAAAAATGCTTCAGTTTGCGTTTCCCCTTCAGCCATGAGTAGTGATGCAATCCAAGATATATTATAGAGATTCGAACTTGTTCTTACCGCAATTTGATCATTCCACTGAGGTGTTGATAAAGCGTCATAGGTTGAAAGTGACGTTTTATTGATACGATCTTTAGCATACATAATGACACGTGCACGCATGGTTAAACCATACCAATAAAAATTCGTATCATATAACCCTTGATCTACTTGATTTTTCATGATGTCATCTTCAAAAGGTTGGAGTAATGCTAAGTTTTTAGCACGATATAAACGTCCAGCATCTGCAAATATCAACACATCAGCAGGTGTATCTTCACCTTCATTTATAAGTCTTGAAATGAGCTCATCCGCACTGGCACGAACGACATCTAAACGTATACCCGTTTTTTCAGTAAATGCATCATATAACACTTGATCAGTTTCATAATGACGCTCTGTATAAATCACAACAACTTCTTCTTGATTTTGGCATGATGCAAGCATGAAAGTCGTTAAGATGAAAGTAAGCATGACAACTATTTTTTTCAATCGGAACTCCTTTTGTTCTTACTTTCATTTTACTTGATAGTGATACCATGTTTCAAATGATATCATAAAAGAAAAAAGCAAGCCG
>Ga0222714_10003673_pt1 | contig 15435 bp, 15 predicted proteins | sample C33_3DmetaG_FD_165048 | JGI IMG/M metagenome (GOLD analysis project Ga0222714, IMG submission 165048) | Estuarine water microbial communities from San Francisco Bay, California, United States - C33_3D | ecosystem: Environmental > Aquatic > Marine > Unclassified | place: USA: California...
GGTATCTTTTGACATATCTAAAGAATCATCTACAAGCTCAGAAGATCTTATGCCAGTTGGAAAGATATCAGCAAACTCATTATCTCTAAGTATGATATCTTATGAGTCACCTAGAAAAGTTATATCCTTTGACAAGACTTTAGCATTTGATTCTACTAAAATTTATTTATACAAAAATACAGAAATTAAACCATATATTAAATTATATAACTCTGGTGGGACTCTATCTGATTCCCAAGGATCATATGACAACATACTGCAAGGAATATTCTATGCAGACACATGGTCTTTTTCAGAATTTGGAGATATATCTTTAAATGCTTTAGATGGAGCTAAAATATTACAAGAGACAATAGCAACTAAATTGTTATGCGAAAACTTTTCAGCCACCGCTATTATTAGAAGATTATTAGACTCAGTGGGATTTACTAATTACAATTTTAATATTAAAGATACAGATACTTCCATTATAACCCCTACGTATTGGTGGACTGAAAACAATAAAACAGTATGGGATTGTTTACAAGAGTTATGTAGAGACACTCAAATGACTGCGGTATTTTCTTATAATAACGTATTACAGTTCTATAGCAGAGAGTGGATATTTGATTCTACTAGGGCATCTAACTGGGATTTTAGAAGTGAAACATCTGGATCTAATTTGTCTAATATACTTTCTTTTAGTAAAAATGATTTACCATCGGCCAACCAAGTAAAAGTATTTTGGAATAGTGTTTTAACATCTAACTATATTCAAAGCGCACAGGCTCCATGGGTATCAGATACATATATACTTTCTGCATTTACTTTAAATCAAAATATTTTAACAACACATACGGCTGGTCAATACATGCATTTTACTCCAGCAGTTGTAAATGAGCAAGAGCTTGGCACAACAGCATACAACTATACTGGGTATCTTGCAATTGGAGCTGAAATTATAGAGTATGATGCTGTAAATTTTGAGTATGTTGATTTAAATGGGACAAAACAATTTGTTGATTTGATAAGCAAAACAGATAACAATAAATACTTAGGCATAAGCCAACAAGGAACTTTAAAGCCAAGCGGAAAATATAGAATTAAAACACGAGGGGCATTTAATACACCAGTATTAAATCATTATATTGATGCACAAGACATAGTAAATTCTTGGAGTGGTCATGAGGTGGTGTGGACATGAGTCCAGAAATATACGGAGATAGATGGTGGACATTGCCTGGTGAAGGATATTCATCTCCTACGGCAACAACACCTGCTGATTTAAAAATTCCATGGATAAGCATTCAAACAACTTCTCCAACAAGAGCTGTGATAACTCTTGGAACCCCATCTGTAACTCCAGGAAGTTACGGTGGATCTGGAACAACATATACTCATAACGACCCAGATTTTGTTTTTACAACAACAAGCGGAACACATGTAAGAGAGGATTTAATTCCTGGACAAAAATATTCAGTTAGAGCTAGAGCATACACAGGAGCAAATGCTACTGGAACATATGGAGATTATATTTATGAATCATTCACTATGCCAAAACTTGCTCAGGTTGCAGCACCATCTGCTACAACAAGTGGCACAACTACTCCAAGCACTCCAACATATACAGATGAATTAACAAAATCAACGCTAGCAAAAATACTTGCAGAAGAAGCTGCTGCTGCAGCCGCTGCTGCTGGCTCAAATGAATCTTTAGACTTATCAAATAGCTCTACATTTTCTACTGAAAAATTGGGAACATCTACTGCTTTTTCTGGAAATAGAGAGTTGCAAAGGTCTTACTTAAAAGTTACTAGTACAAATAAAGACTCTAATTCTTATTCCGTAGCAATTAAAAATACAGGAATATCAACTTCGTATACCAAGTACTCTTTTGGGGCAGGAATATTATTTGCCAGTACTTTGTCTAATTTGAGATCTGGCGGCGGAATAGGATTCTTTACTAATTCTACTGGTACAAATGGATATTATATTGAGCTTCAAACAGATCAAAGCCAAGCAAATGATAAAGATAAATCTTTAAAGATATACAAAATTGTAAATACAAAAAGAATATATCTTACAGATTCCCAAGACAAAAATTCAGGCAGACTCCTTGGAGGAGTATTAACATCAACCTTATATAAATTAGATGTTGATGTTACAGTAGACAGCACTGCAGGTATAGTTGTAATTGATGTATATGTAAATAATTTTAAAGTAAGCGCAGTTGATACCAGTGTTCCAAATACTACTGATCCAAAGAAAAAAATAATTACCCCTACAGCCAATATTGCCTTATTTTCTAAATTGCATACAACCGCATTTGATTATGTCTATGCAAATCCTGTAAGCGCAACACAAATTACAGATGCTTCATCTAGAAAAATATATGACGGTCAGTATTCAACATCAACAATAGATTTTACATTTGGGGAAAAGGTTGCACAAAATTTTAATTCTCCAGATAACAAAATTTCTTTCCTAGAAGAATTTGGAAAAACGGTTAGAGAAATAAGATATGTAAAAGCTAATTTTGCACAGTCCGCTGCAATACCTTTATATGCTAGCACAGGTATAAATAAATTTGCAACAGTTTTAGGAAGTAAATTTTCAAACCATACTGCTGAAATATTTGTAATAAATAATGCAAGCTCATTTATACCATTATCGGTTGGAAATGAACAACAGTTTTTTGTGCTAGGAAACTATGTAGATAATGGGTCTCAACACGAATATACCGAACCCGTAGATGAATCCACAGCGCTTGAGCCAGCCACATTTCAGTCAATGTGGATTCAGTCTGAATCAGACGCAAAAGCTTTATACGGCTGGATTAAAAACCAATGGTCTAAACAACAACAATCTGTTAATATGGAAATTTTTGGCAACCCAGCAATAGAGGTGGGCGATATAATTACAATTAATTATCCTAAGAATGATTTAGATGGAACTAAAAAATTCCTAGTAACAAATGTAAATACGTCTTTTGATGAGGGGGTATCTACCGACATAACCGCTAGATCTATTTATAGCGCATAAATGGTATAATAAAAATATGGCAACAAAGAATCCAAGAATTTCTAAGTCAGGAGTAACGACTACTGGCCGTTTTCCGCTTTATTCAAATTCACCAGAAGTTAATGATGCCGACCCATCTTTAGTTAGGCTAGTAGCAGGAAACTCTCTTTCTGCTCTATATCTTTCAGCTGGGTCAGATTTACTTGGCGAAGACATTGATCTTTTAGACGGCACTCTTGTTGAAGGAGATGGGTCTTCAAGCGAATTATCTAATGAAGCTTCATTAACACCTTCAGATTTTTTTAGGTTTGGAACTCCTAATATATCAGACATATCTATTGTTTCTAATACAGTTGTTTATGATTCTGCAGGGAACCCAAGCGTAACACTGGTATTTAAAATAAAAAATTCAAGCGGGGAGACATTAAAAGGAATGAATGCAAAGGTTGAACTAGTATGATAACTAAATTTGGAAAACGATTTTTAACAAATTATTTAGCAGGCAATGTTGCTTTTTCTGCAAAAGAGTTAGCTTTTGGAATAGGAAATACTACACCAGATACAAATGGAAATGATACAAGACTAGACTTTGAGTTTTACAGAGTTCCAGTAAAATTTACCAGCATAGACATTGCAGAAGTAAGTGGAAGCTTTGTTTACAAAGCGGTATTTGTTGCAACAATTCCTCAAGATGTGGCTGGAGTTATATCTGAAATTGCTTTATATCCAGCAAGTAGAACATCAACAAATAATTTTGATAGCAAGTTTATTAGTTCGTTTGAAAACAATGTTTTGTGGGAAGATTCAATTGGATCTAATCCTAGCATTCAATTAAATAGCCCAACGTTTACATCAAAAATTGGAGAAAATTCTGTATTAATTCAGTCTCCTTCTTCTACAGCAACTGAATATAAAACAGCAACAGGAACAATAGATCTATCTGGATATAGCATTAATGATAGCCTAGCCATTGCCTATAATAAAGCGGATGCTAATTTATCTAAAATACGTGTAAAGTTTTATAGTTCTACAACCCAGTATTGCTACATAGATTTTACACCAACATCTGGAACTGGAGATAAAATACAGTCAGCTACTTTAGCTACATTATTTTCTAATACATCAACAACTCCGCCAGATTTTAAAAATATAACTAACCTTGGAGTTGAAGTAACTGCAACAAGTGGCGGAACAACATCAGTATACTTTGACGGAATTAGAATAAATGATGAAGACACATTTGATCCTTCATATGGAATGATTAGTAGATCTGTTTTAACTGGAGGAGATATAATTACTAAAACCTCTGGTAGACAAGTAGACGTAGAGTATAAGTTACAGTTAGGATTCTAATGTCTAATCCATCCGACTTAAATGTGGTTTCCCAGCCAGATACAGATAAAAATTATTTTAATTTTAAAGCAACTAATTTAAAAATTGATCAAACGTATGCAATTAAATTTCAATGGGTTTATTCTGATGGAACGGTTAGCGATTGGTCACCAGGTAAATTTGTAACTACAAGCACAGAATTAGTTCCACCCGCACCAACAGCTACTGTTACAGGTGGGGCTGGATTTATAAAAGTAGAGCTTCCAACATTTCCAGCAAACGCTTTGCGTGTTGATATAAGAATTTCTGGAGGAACTTTTGGAAATGGAACAGTTGTTACAGATTCTTTTACTTCCGCTGGAGTAAAAACAATTGCAGCTTTAGGAGCTGCATCTCCAGGAAATGCTTATGTTGTAACTTTATTAACAGTAACTCCTAGTAAAATAAATGGAGATCCATCTACTCCAACAACTGTTTATGTAACAGATCCTTCAGCAGCTTTAGTAGTAACTGCTCCTCAAGACCCGTTTGCACCAGTTGTAAAAGCTGGATTAGCTTCTGTAATTGTAGAATGGAGCGGTAAAAAATCTGATGGAACTGATTTAACTGTTACTGGATTTAGCGGAGCAAAAGTTCATATAGGAACATCTGCTGGATTTACTCCATCAGATAATAATTGGGTTCATACTTTAAATTTTGCAAATGGATCAAATAGAGTTTCTATCGGTGTTGGTTCAATTATAGATAAAAGCAATAATACAACATTACAGTATGGAACAGCGTATTATATTAAATTAGTTGCAGTAAATGCTAATGGTGATTTAAGTAATGCAGTCTCGGCTTCAAATAACCCAGTTACTGTTTTAAGAGTAGCTGCTAGCGAAATTGATGCTGGCATATTAAGAGCAGATGCTTATATACAAGCGGGAGCAGATGGTGGACAAAGAGCAGTTTTATCTGGTAGTACATCTCCTTTTATAATTTATGGAACAGACGGAACAACAAAATTATTAGAATACTTAACAAGTGGAACTACAGGAACTCTTGCAATTAAAGGCTCTGGAACATTCAGCGGAGACATAAGTGCGGCAAGTGGAACATTTACTGGTAATGTAACAACTAGTGGAAATATTTCAGCAAGTAACGGTAATTTTACAGTCAATAATGGAGTTTTAACTGCATTAGATGGAACTATTGGTGGTTGGACAATTAATGGATCTATACTTCAAAGCACTGCTAACAATAGCGGACAAATAAAACTTCAACCAATTACAGCAAATGGCGGAAAAATAGCGTTGCTTTATGGCGGAGTAGAAAAAATTACAATTGATGCAGTAGAAGGAATTATTGGGCCAAATATCACAGTTGCAGGAAACACTGGACCTGCATTTAAAATAACTCCAACTGGTACAGCAGAATTTAGAGGAACTATATATGCATCAAATGGTATATTTAGTGGAACAGTATCTGGTGCTACAATTCAAACAAGTAATAGTAGTTATATCAGAATGGATGCTGCATCGCCAGCAGAAATTCAACTACATGCAAATGGATATACTTACGACGGAACCATAGATTTTGGTGGCGGCACATCAAATAATAAACCATTTGGATCTTTGGTAATACAATCGCCATCAAATGCTCCATATTTTAAACCTTCAATAACTCTAGATGACTCATTTGGAATAACTTTTGAATCATATAATAGAATTTATTTTACTGTTAGTCAACCACAATCTGGAACAAATGACACCGCTTATTCAAATGTGTCTGCTTATATTGAACAATACGGATCACAAGGAGCATTTCAAGGAAGATTTAATTTTACAGCCAATATACCTGTAGGTGATAAATCCTTTAGGCCAATCTTTGCTGGCACATCAAGTTTGCCAGAAGCCCTATATCCATTTGAGGAAATAGGTTCGATCTACTTGGAGTATTAGTAATGGCAGGAATGTGGATTAAAAGATCCTCCTGGTCCTCTATAAAAAACATGTGGATCAGAACAACAGCTGGCTGGAGCCCAGTTAGATCTGGATATATTAGAGTAAATACTTCTGGTACTGGATGGAAAAGGTTTTGGTTTAAAGCAAATCTTCCAAATGAAATAACTAAACCTAGATTTAATACAACAAATACTTCTGGCACTGGAACAATATATGATGGTCCAACAGCTACAAGTCCACAATATTTAAATGAAAACCTATTTGGAAAAGATGGAACATATTCAAATTACACAGCAATATCTGATAGAAAAATTTCTTATGGGGACACAGATACCGCAGACATTAATTCAAGAACAGTTATTGTATACGATGACAGATTTACATCTGCTGGAGGAGTTACAACTGCCAATAGAATTTCAGTAGATGATAAATATTTGTTTTACGAAATGACTGTTTCAAATGGAACAGATCCATTAAATTCAATTAATTCTATTAGCAATGGAATTAAAATGATTAAAAGTCAGCCTCAATTAGGTCCATTTACAACAGCTCTTACTGGAAACTCAACACCATTATCAACATTAACATTTAATTATAACTTAGAAAATTTCTATTATAATAGAGTAGAACAGGCAAATTCTAAAATTAGGTGGTGGAGATCGTCTACTCAATCTGCTTCTGGAACACTTCTTAAAGAAGAAACAATTTCCGCCACGCTTACTAGCTCAGACTCTTCGTCTTTATCTGGACAAAGTACCTATACAGTTGCAGCTAGTGCTGACAATGATTATTATATAGTTGTAGAGATAATTGCAGGAAGTTCTTGGACCAGGCATTTTGGATACAGCAATGCTTATCAAATAGATTCATTTTCTAGTGCAAAAATTCAACCTCCATACAGATTTTCATTTGGTAAAACCATATACGTTGGAACAAATGGTTATATAGGATTAGATTCTGGTAGTTATTCACCATCAAATTTACCAGACGGAAGATCAATAGCTATATTTGTAAAAGATTTAACTCAATATTACTTAGCAGAATATTCTGATTCAAGTGTGTATTATTTATATATAAAAAGCTACTTGTACAATACATCCGCTTCTTCTGTAAATGCATTAGACTATCAAATTAAATTTTATAATGATCCAAATATAAATTATTGCGATATTTATATTGTAAGAAAAGGAAGTAACGTAGGTTCATTTTCAGATGTTTCAACTGGTTATTATGGAGCATGGGGACAAACAGATCCAAAATATGCTGGAATGGTTGGTCCATATTCTATTTCTCAAGGAACTGTTTTTAGAGTTTATTTTGGCGATCAGGCTGGAACTACAAGTGGAATTCCGTGGACTGCAGTAAATAATAATTTGTGGGATACTGTTCAAGAATGGTCTTACCCCCCTGGACTTGATGATGATTGGACGGCTGTAGTTAGTGCTGCAAATCAATCTGCTCCGTTTCCAACAAATACAGTTGCCCCAACATTAACAACAGATACAGGAAATTTTTCAGCTGGATCAACAATAACACTTAATACTGGAACATGGACTGGCACAAATTCTTATACATATGAAATATTGTATGGAGGATCTACTCCTATAGCAACAGATTCAGCTGCAACAAAAACTCTTATTAATACAAATCAATATGTTATAACAAACGCTGATGCTTCAGCACCTTCTTATTATTTTAGAGGCAGAGTTACTGGATATTCAGGATCAGGACAAACTGGAAATTCTGCACAAGCCTTTACAACTACTTCTGCCAGATCAACGCTTAATCCAACTACTACAATATCAGTAGGAACATCAACTGAAACTGGATTTACAATTAGCGGAACAGCTGGACCGCTAACTGGATTTGGAACTACTTATGTAAATGTTACAGAAATACAAATATATAATAGCTCTCAATCTTTAGTTAGCACAATAACAACAGGCCTTCCAACTGTTAATGGAACTACTGGAGCATGGTCCTATGTTTGGACAGGACATTCTGGAGCACAAGCAACTTATTACGCAAAAGTAAAAGTAACCGCCACAGACTCTGATCAAACTACATTTACAACTGCATTTTCATCTAGTATTTCAACACTTGCAGCATTAAGTTCTCCAACAATATCTAGCGTATCATATTCTACCTCAAATAATACATGGACAGTAAATTATACTGGAGGATCTGGTCCATATTATCAAATATGGTATCAGCCAAGCACTAGTTCTACTGGAGCCCCCACTTTAAATGGATCAGAAACAAGTACTCCAGATGCAAGTTCATCAAGCTCATCTTCTACCGATAGGGTTTTAACACCATCAAGTGGTTTTGTATATTGGTGGTGGGTTAGATCAGCTAAAACTTTAAATGGAACAGGGGTTGGAAACGTGAGTGCTTGGAATGGTCCAGTTACAATGTCTCCAATGAATACAGCAATTCCAACTCTTACTGGAACTGCCAAAGTAGGACAAACCCTTACATACGGAATTGGAACATGGATAAACTCGTCTTCTCAAGATTTAAGATTATATAGAGGTACTGCAAGTGTTGCCACCTCTGAAACTTTAGCAGCCTCTTCTACATCTACAAGTGCAACATATACAATTCCTTCTTCTGATTTTACAGATCCTAATAATAGAAAATATTATAGATCTTTTGCAAATGTTTCTAATCCTAGCTTTTCTTCAGGATTTGTAGCAGGAACAGAAATAGGTCCACTTGTAAATGTAAATTTATATACAATAACATTTGATAGTCAAAGTGGTACCTCCGTATCTTCATTAACACAATCTACTGAAGGTGGATCTATTGCTAAACCAACAGATCCAACAAGAAGCGGGTATTCATTTGGAGGCTGGGCAACTTCAAGTACTGGAACTACAGCAGTATCTTGGCCAAGAACTCCATCATCAGATGAAACATTATATGCAATATGGAGTCAAGACGTAGTTGCCCCATCAGCTCCATCTTCAGTATCATGGGGAACTCATACATATGCATATGTATCTGGAAGTCTTTCAACTACATTAACAAATGCTGCTGCAGGAAACTCAACAAAAACTCAAAATTGGACATATCAATCTCGTGTTACATTTAACTATAGTTGGTCATCAGTAACTGGTGCAACAAGCTATGAAGTATTTACAAGCTCTAGCTCTACTGCACCAACCTCTTCAAGCACTGGAACAGATGTTGGAAATACTACTACTGGATCATTTACGGCAGTTCAAACAAATAGAGGAACTTTAACTAGATATGCATGGGTAAGGGCTGTAAATAGTGCTGGTAAAAGTGGATGGACAGCAGCTGGATCAACCACATCAACAGCAACAGTAGTCTCTGGACTTTCTACGGCAGGAAATGTTAAAATTTGTAGAACTAGTACTACAACATGTACAAACGCTTCTGGTGTTACAAACACAGCTCTTTCATACACATATAGTGGAGTTAATACAGGCTTTTCTCACGTAGCTTATCTTAGCAATATTACAATTTCTGGAACTACTGGATTAAGCGCTAACTCATAAAATGGAGAATATATGTTAACAGATAAAGAAAAAATAGATATTTTAAATGACAAAATTTCTGAGCTAGAAAACTATATTTTAGAGCTAGAAACAGCAATGGATAATAATGAAATTCATGAAAGCCAGATAGCCTTTGTAAACAACATACTTTTAGAGGAAAGGGGCTCAGTAAAGGCTCTTAAATCTCTATTGCAAGAAATAAATCTAAATGCTATAATATGAAAGGAGGAACAAAATGACCACATTATCAAATGAAGAAAAGCTTACAATAGTTAATTCTAAATTAAAGAATCTTAACTATAATAAGTTTAGTCTAGAAATAGATAAAGTATCTGAGAATGCTAAAGCATCTCCAGATTCAAATACCATTTCAAGATTAAATTTATTAATTTCAGAAGCGGACAGACAAATTGTTGCCCTAACAACAGAGGCTGCACTATATACACCAGAAGAGGCATAAAATGGCAGAAAAAGCTGAACTAGTTATAACAGCCCTACAACAGCGTATTGGAGAAGTAGTATCTAATTATGAAACTCAAATTGCATTTTTACGGGCAGAAATTACTAAACTTATGGAAGAAAAAGAGGCAAAGGTTGAGGCTGTTAAAGAATTCGAAACCCACCTTAACAATATCACAGCCAACTAATTTTCCTTCAGGTATCGCTGTTAAAACAGATAAAGATACATATTGGATTAAAGATGGTAAAAGATATAGATTGATTTCAGATAGGGCCGCCCAGTCTTGGTGCTTTACTACGGTATTGGCAACTGAGGCGGCATTATCAGGAATTAAATTAGCAGGAAAGCTAGGGTTTAGAGATGGAGCCTTGATCAAGAATGTCGCAGATGGTAAAATGTATCTAGTATCACAGAATAAACTAAGACACATTGTGGACCCAGATTCGTTTAATCGATATGGTCTAGATAGGTCAAAAATTATAGAGGTCTCTCAAAAAGAAATCTCGGCACATGATTTAGGAGAAAATATATAATGCCATTTGTAGACGGAGAACCAATTGATGCAGCCAAACTTACTGCATTAGAGACTAAGCTAAATCAACTTCAATCTTCAATCCCAACATTTGGCGGAAGCAATACAAGTCTAAATGTAGACAACAGTACAACTCAACAAATTATATCAACTGGTCCAGAAATAGAGGCTGGAGAAGTTACTGGAATCCAAGTTGAAGCCGCTAAAAAAATTTATGAAGTTACATTTAAAAAAACATTTAATAAAAAACCAATAGTTGTTATTTCAATGCGAGGCGGAGAATCTTCGTATATTTTGGCCGCAAGAGTTTTAACAAGCTCTGTATCCCAAAATGGATTTAAATATGTAATTTCAGCACCATCAAATGCTTATACTGGAACAACAAGGGCATCGATAGGAATTAATTATATAGCCGTAGCCTATTGACAGGCTGGTTAGATATGCTACAATTTGTTAAATACCAAGTCACGGACTCGTGACTTTTTTTACGTAGGGAATTAAATGGCTAATGATTTAAAGTGGATGCTATCTTCGGATCAGCAGTTTCCATATCAAGATGATAAGATGATTGCTTTGTGGTTTAAGGTGCTTAAATGGTTTAAGCCAGATGTAGTCGATTATCTTGGAGACACCGACGACCAAGCATGCTACAGCAAGTATACTGAGGGTCGGTCAGCAGAATTTTTAAATTTACACAAGACTGATAGTCGAGACCTTATTGTTCCAATGATGCGTCACGAAGCAAAAGGCGCTAGAGATTTTTATACAAAAACTCGTGAGATGCTTCCAGAAGCTCAACTATTCTCTGCTCTTGGAAATCACGACGTAAGAATTTTTAATTATGTAGATGCAAAACTTCCAGACTATATTAACGAAGTAACTCCAGAAGCATTGTGGGGATTAGATTCATTAGGCTACGAGTACATTTATTATGATTCGCTTCCTAAGCGACGATTTGGAGATGTTCATGTTCATCATGGAATTTCAATTGCTGCAACTGGTTCTGTTCGCAAAGACATGGAAGACCTTCAAGTATCACTTATTCGTGGGCACTCACACAGGATTGCATCGCACCTTGTGACTTATGAACTAAGAAACAACGGAGAAGGAGAAACACTTCGTGGATATGAGATTGGACACATGTGTGATGAAAAAGGTCCAGGAATGAAATATACACAGCATCACGACTGGCAAAAAGGATTTGCAATAGCACATGTTGTAAATGACTATCCTCATATTCAGATGATCCACGTCGCCCCAGATTATTCATGCGTTGTGGACGGAAAAGTTTTTGCGCTATGATGAAATGCCAAAAGTGTAGTGGTCGAGTATTTGTTGATAGAGTATTCTCTCAAAAATTACACACAGAACTATTTTGCATTCTTTGCGGTAAGCGATGGATGGTCAACAAGGAGACAAGTGCGTTTGGTAAATGGCTAGAGAAAACAGACAGAGATTACGCAAAAAGTTCGTCTATTTCTTCTTAAATGGTAAAGTACATAAAGTACTTAGGCTATCAAGAGCTAAAGACGAAGTCGTTGCTTGGTCCTATGTAGATAAAAAAAGAGTTATGTATTCATATGCTCAAGTAGATAAACATATGGAAAGAGCATATACGGTAGTAGAAGCAGGTAAAATTTTGGGCAGGCACAGGGTAACAATAGAAGAATATATTTTACAGGGAAAGATTAAACAACCTCAGAAAGTATATCCAATCAGTAACCCAGACAGTACTTGGTCTAAATACATGTTGAGCGAATCGGACATATTGGACATTCATCAATTTATTATTGATGCTGGACACATTAGGGATTTGCCTTCAAGATTAGAGTTGCAGGCTATTCTCAAACACAACTTAATATTGTATACTAAGACCGATGACGGCAAATTTGTACCTGTATGGAAGGCGGAATAATGGCAGAAACAAGAGTTAAGGTAGATCTATCTTTTACACGTAACCTAGGAAATTACGAAAGCATTAGAATCAACATTGGAGTTGAAGACGATGTTCGTAAAGGAGAAAATGTAGATGCTGCCACCGAAAGAGTCTATGCCTTTGTAGAGAACAAACTTATTGAAAAGACTCGTGAGGTTGAAAAGGAATTAAACAGTGGCAAATGAAAAACAACCTTATGTTCTAATTGGGCTATACGAATCTCTTTATTCAGAGAAGTATAATAAAAAGCCTAAGCTAAATAAGTTTAGAGAAAAGTGGGCTATGCAAGATGTTATAGATAGTGTAGGATTTGAAAGAGCTAAAGAACTTTTGATATATTATTTTAAAACATCTAAGTATGGACACCCATTGCAGTTTTTTTATTATAACTTTGATAAAATTGATAGAGTTCAGCACGATACAGAAAAAGATAAACTACACAGGAGTATCTTAAGAGAAGAAACAAAAAGAATGGTTGAGGGAGATAAATGAATACAGAGGCAGAATTAATATCTGCAGTATGCAAGAATAAGGACATTAGTACACTACTTGCAGATAACGTAGACGATATCTTTACATCACATCGTGACATTTGGAATTCTTTAAAATCATATTACTATAAGTTTAAAGCCGTACCAGAAGTTGGAATCTTAGTAGAAAGATTTAAAGATTTTGAACCAGTTGCCACTAAGGGTGAAACTGGATATTATTTAGATAAACTTAAGAATGAATATCTTACTAGTAGACTAAAATCAATTCTTATTCAATCTGGATCCGCATTAAAAGAAGATGCAGCAGCTCGTGTACTTGCAGAAATGCAAATGAAGTTGGCCTCATTAACAAAGTTTACAAACAATGTTCGTGACGTAGATGTAATTGATCTAGAAGCAGCAGAAAATCATTTCCTTTCGGTTAAAGAGCGTTCTGCAGCAATGGGTGGAAGCCCAGGAATTTTAACAGGCTTTGAAGCAATTGATGCTGCATATCCTACAGGCATGGCGCCAGGACATTTAATTGTCGCTATTGGTTGGCCAGGGCGTGGTAAAACATGGTTTACTTCCTATCTTGCTTGTAAAGCATGGGAACAAGGCTTTAAGCCAATGATTGTTTCTCTTGAAATGTCTCCCGAAAATATGCGTGATCGTATTTATACAATGCTTGGCTCTGGTTTATTTCGTGCCAGCGATTTATCAAAAGGTGATATTGACCTAGATACATTTAAATCATGGGGTAAAAAAAGATTTGAAGGCAAGAGCTCTTTTGTTCTTGTATCTAATGAAGGAACAGCAGAGGTGACCCCTGCAACTATTCAGGGCAAGATAGATCAACACAAACCAGATTTAGTTATTCTTGACTACCACCAGTTGTTTAATGATAATAAAAGAAGTAATTCTGAAGTAGAACGTAACCGTAATATCTCTCGTGAGTTTAAACTTCTAGCGGTATCGAATAACATCCCCGTAATAGATATTACTGCAGCCACAGCAGATGACATTTCAGATCAAGACAATCCTCCAATGATGAGTCAAGTAGCTTGGTCAAAAGCAATTGAGTATGATGCTGACATGGCTATGGCTATTCACCGATATCCAGGAACTAATATGATTGAGGTTGTTTCAAGGAAGAACCGTCACGGTCAAGATTTTGATTTCTATCTTGATTGGGATATTAATCGAGGTGTAATTACTCCGATTTACGAGAATCTACCAAGCATTAATAATGACCCATCGAAAAATTAAAAGATTTCAAATTAATGTAGAGTTTCAAGATAATTCTCAATTAATTAGTTTGAGACCGCAATATGAAAATTTATTAATACATGACATGAGAGGAAAAGGATACGTCAGGGTACTTGACATAGACCCTGCCTTTTCGGTAGAATTTACGGGCGAGACATGGAAGTTCTTAATGAGCATTCATGGAATTTATGTGGGAAAGAAGAAAGCATGGCAATTAGAGGGTATAACACAAGGGAAGTCGATACCACGCAGTACACGCCAGCACATATTAAATCAATCCTAAAATCAATAGGGTTAGAGGTGACTGGTGAGACTAGTAATGACTTTCTATGCTACTGCCCATTTCATTCAAATAGACACACATCAAGCTTTAGCGTAAGCCGTGAAAAAGGCGCCTTCATTTGTTTTAATCCAGCATGCGGAGAAGCAGGCACTCTTCAAGAGTTAGTCAAACGTGTGATGAACAAGACAGAGTTTGAAGCAATGAGATTTATATCTTCAAAGGAAGCAGAAGCACTAGAAAACTTTGACGAGTTGCTTGCAGAGACGATGGCAGACAAACCAGTATTTGAAGAGTTTTCTAAAGACACATTAGATAAATTACATAAAGGATTAATGTCAAGCGACAAGGCAAAAGATTATTTTAAGTCTCGTGGCATACTGTTAGAAGCTCTGGATTACTTTGAACTAGGATATTCAGAAAACATGGGCATGGTAACCGTTCCAGTTCATAGTCCAGATGGAATGGCCATCGGCATTGTAGGCAGATCTATAGAAGGTAAATCTTTTAAGAATAGTACAAACCTGCCTAAGAGCAAAACCTTATTTAATATTCACCGTGCCAAAAAAATTGGAGATCAAGTTATAGTCGTAGAATCAAGTTTTGATGCAATACGAATACATCAGGCTGGATTTCCAAATGTTGTGGCAACATTAGGTGGGTTCTTGTCAACAGAACAACAT
>Ga0222714_10003676_pt1 | contig 15431 bp, 14 predicted proteins | sample C33_3DmetaG_FD_165048 | JGI IMG/M metagenome (GOLD analysis project Ga0222714, IMG submission 165048) | Estuarine water microbial communities from San Francisco Bay, California, United States - C33_3D | ecosystem: Environmental > Aquatic > Marine > Unclassified | place: USA: California...
CCGCCATTTGGCGTAGTGGGCGGTTTCCTTATGCTTGGCGGGCGCATCGGCATCCCGATACACCTCCACGAGGACGAATTTGGCCGGGTTATCCTGTTGCTGCACAACATCAAAGCGCGCGATTCCTGGCTCCTTCACACTATTGTTGGCATTCTCGATCGTGGCCTGTTTAAAGTCCTCAACACACTCCGGTTTCACATGAACGTGGACATGGACAATCAGCATGGGAATCCTTTCTTCCCGCCAGAGAACGACACCCTGCCGCCGCAGGTCAATCCGTTTCCTAAAAGTATGCGAATTGCTGCTTTACAAGTTTGTGTTAGGTTGAATAAGTTCACTTAGAAATCACGTTGAAACCTATGCGCAAACCATTGGCCCTGTTGTTTTCGGCGGCTGTAGCAGTCACTTTGACCACCGGCTGCGCCGGCCCTTCTAGCAAACTCGGTCGTGGCATCAATAATGCCACGGAATTTACCCGCTTGGGTGATATGCGGCGTTCTATGGAGCAGACCGCCATGTGGTATGGTCCGGATCAGGCCTACACCACTGGCTTCATCAAGGGCATCAACCGCAGCGTGACCCGCACAGTGCTTGGTGCTGTTGAGATCGCCACCTTTCCTATCCCTACTCCTACATACGACGCCTTCTATATGAAGCACAGCAAAGGCCAAGAGGACATCTACGTCGGTGGCCCCTACCAGAAGAAGCAGGTATGGTCCATCGACTTCATGACCGAGAACCCGGTCTATCCGACGAATTTCAAGCCCGGTCTGATCTCGGACAGCATGTTCGCTACCGATACCCAGATCGGTTTCAGCTCGGGTGATGTGGTCCCGTTTGTTCCGGGCAGCCGTTTCCACATCTTTGATTACTAAAAAAGCTTTTCAAATGACCGGCGCCAACATTTGCTTGTTGGCGCCGTTTTTATTTTTTACTGGATGACACCGCCCTATCAATCGCACTGCAAGATCAACCTGATCCTGAACATTCTGGGTAAGCGCCAGGACGGGTTTCATGAACTCGAGACCGTGATGCTCCCCATTCCGCTCCATGATACCCTCACGTTTGAACGGATCGGGCGCGGAGTAATCCTAACTTGCAGTGATGATCGCCTCCCTGTGGACGCGAACAATCTCGTCCATCGCGCGGCCTCGGCATTTTTGACGAATGCGAAGATGTTCGATGGCGTGAAGATTCATCTGGAGAAACGCATCCCCATGGCTGCCGGTCTCGGCGGTGGCAGCGGGAATGCCGCCATCACGCTCTTGGGTATGAATGAACTCTTCGGCGGACGCCTGCCGGAGAACCGCCTCTACGAAGTCGCCGCCGCCTTGGGCTCTGATGTCCCGTTCTTTCTGCAAAAAGGCCCAGCATTAGCCGTCGGACGCGGCGAGAAGGTCCAGGCCCTGCCTCCCTTCCCTACGCTCAAGGGGCGCGGACTATTCCTCATCCATCCCGGCTTCGGCGTCTCCACGCCTTGGGCCTATCAAAACCTCGCCCGCTTCCCTGAAGACCTGAACGGCCGCGCCGGTCGTGCTCAAGAACTGGTGGATGCCTTGAACGGTACGGATACGAAAGCTGCGGTCACCCAGTTCTACAACTCCCTCGAAGCCCCCGTGCTAGAGAAACATCCCATCCTGAAACTGTATCAGGAATTTCTCCAAGCCAACGGAGCCATGCGCGCAATGATGTCCGGCAGCGGCTCGACAACCTTTGCCGTGTTCGAGAACAAAGCGGCTGCGGATGCCGTCATCGAAAAATTCAAGAGCAAGTTCGGCGACACTGCATGGATGACCTCGCTGGAGCTGTAGGCCGGTGGAGCGCGGCATTTATGCCGCTTCAATTTCAGATTCCAAGGCAGCTTGGAAAACTAAAGATTGCCTTTAGTTACGTGAGTTGAAGCGGGCTAAAGCCCGCGCTCCATTTTCTTTCTCTCCCACCATACAAATTTCCCTCCGCCGGTGTCTATCCATTGAAATCAGCGAAAGAAAACAGATGGGAGCCACTCGCTTATACTCCCTCCTGATGCTGGCTGCCGGGCTTGTGACCGGCTTGTCATGGATGGGTTGCCGCAAATCGGAACCGCTGCTGCACCCGCCCATCAACGAGTCGCAAATAAAAGCATTTTTCGACGCCAAGGAGGCGCAAGCCCGGCAGTTAGTCAGTCAGGTGAATTAACCCGCCATCGCGGCTTGATACACTTCGAGATACTCAGCGGCGGTGCGGTCCCAGGAGAAGTTCGCCTGCATGCCGTTTTGGCGGAAGTGCTGCAATGCCTCTGGGTTCTTATAAAGGATGAGCGCTTTGCGGATGGCTTTGGCCAAAGCGCGCACGGAGTATTCGTGGAGTTTGATGCCGTTCGCCTCCTCGTTGGATTCCGTAGCGTCGATGACGGAATCATCCAAACCACCGACCGCGCGAACTACCGGGATGGTGCCGTAGCGGAGGCTGTACATCTGGTTCAGGCCGCAGGGCTCGAACTTGGAAGGCATCAGGAAGAAATCACAGGCAGCCTCGATGCGATGGGCGAGAACATGGTCGTAACCGATTTTGATGCCGACTTTGCCGGCGTGACGACGGGCGAGATCGCGGAAGGCGTTTTCCATCGCGGGACTGCCGCTGCCGAGCAGGACGAATTGCATATCCGCCGCCAGCATCTCTTCGAGAGCCCCGAGTTGGATATCCATGCCCTTCTGATCCGCCAGTCGGGAGACGGTGCCGAACATGGGCACGTCCGCGCGCACAGGTAATCCCAGCTGCTCTTGCAACGCGAGTTTGTTCGCCGTCTTGGCCGCGAGGTCTTCAGCAGAAAAAGCGGAAACGAGACTCGGATTGTGCGTGGTGTTCCACTCGTCGTAGTCCACGCCGTTCAGGATTCCGGCAAGCTTGTCCTTGCGGGAACGCAGGAGCCCATCGAGCCCGCAGCCGAATTCTTCCGTCGTGATCTCGCGGGCGTAACGCGGACTGACTGTGGTGACGTAATCCGAGAAGGCGATGGCCGCTTTCAAGCAATTCAGCGAACCCCAGAATTCAGCGCCGCCCGGATTGAAATAGGCAAAGGGCGCATTGGTCAGCCAGAAGGAGTCCGCCGGGAAGACACCTTGGTAGGCGAGATTATGGATGGTCAGGCACGTGGCTGGCGGCTTGCCGGTGGCAGCCTTGGCGGCTTCTGCCTGCAAAAGCATGGGCACCAACCCTACTTGCCAGTCATGGATATGTACCAGCTCCGGTTTCCATGGCAGATAGAGAGCGAGGTTGACGACTGCTTTGCTAAAAAAGATGAAGCGCTGGTCATTGTCCGCGAAGTCATGCGCGCCCTCCTGATACAACGAAGCCCGCTGGAAGAAAGCGGGCTGGTCGATGAAATAGATGGTGAGGTTCGGCTCCGGTTGCAGGATTTGCACGCTGCCGGAAACCACGTGATCGCCGAGTGGCAGGTCGAGTTTCCAGTCAAAGGGCCGCAGCCCCTTGTGCTTCTCAGCGATGCCACGATACAGCGGGGTCACCAGACCGACCTGATGACCGAGGCGCGCCATGGTCTTGGCCAAGGCGCCGACCATGTCGGCCAGCCCACCGGTCTTGGAGAACGGATGGACTTCGCTGCTCGCGAGCAAGATTTTCATCCCGGAATTTTGTCCGCTTTAAGATAGGGCTGCAGCGGCGCAGGGATACGGATGGAACCATCCGCCTGCTGGTGGGTCTCCACCAGCGCCACGAAGAGGCGTGCCAACGCGGTGCCGCTGCCATTGAGGATGTGCGGGAAACGATTCTCGCCCTTTTCATCCTTGTAACGGAGATTCATGCGACGGGCCTGGAAGTCCTCGCAGTTCGAGCAGCTCGAGACTTCGAGGTATTGCCCCTGCCCCGGTGCCCAGACTTCGATGTCATACGTCTTGGCACTGCCGAAGCCCATATCACCGGTGCAGAGCATGATGGTGTGATAGTGCAACTCAAGGAGCTGCAATACCTTCTCGGCATTAGCCACCATCTTCTCGTGTTCGGCATAACCGTCCTCAGGACGAACGATCTTGATGAGTTCGACCTTATCAAACTGATGCACTCGGATCATGCCGCGTGTACCGACTCCGGCGGCACCAGCTTCCGCCCGGAAGCATGGGCTGTATGCGCAGTAGAAAATCGGCAATTGCTCAGCCTTAAGAATCTCTTCACGATGGATATTCGCAACAGGTGCTTCGGCGGTAGGCAGAAGGTATTGCGCGGGCGATTCCGTGTCCGTTCCCTTCATCACGGCATAAGCCTGATCCACGAACTTCGGGAACTGCCCCACCCCGACCATGCATTCCTTGTTGATGATGTAAGGTGGTGCGACCTCAGTATAGCCATGCTCCGTAGTGTGGAGGTCGAGGAGGAAATTGATCAATGCACGCTCCAGCCGGGCTCCCCAGTTCGTGTAGAGCAGGAAGCCGCTGCCAGAAAGTTTGGCACCGCGATTGAAATCGATGAGCTTGCTCGCCTCCGCCAACTCGATATGCGTCTTGGGTTGGAAGGCGAACTCAGGCTTCTCACCATGGACGCGGACGATGGGGTTATCCGCCGCCGTCTTGCCCACGACGACAGATTCGTGCGGGACATTGGGAATGGTGAGCTGGAGGTCATCGCGTTTCTGCTCCACTTCAGCGACCTGCTTGTCGAGCGCGGCGATCTGGTCACCCATGGCACGCGTTTCGGCCTTCTTGGCCTCGGCTTCCTCGAGCTTCTTCTGGCCCATGAGGGCACCGATCTCTTTGGAAACGCGATTGCGTTGAGACTTGAGCACCTCAGTCTCGTTCACCAGCTTGCGCCGCTGCTCATCAAGTTGCAGCAACTCCGAAATCTTATTCTCGTCCCCCGACCCCCGAGTGGACAGCCGTTCGCGAACATAGTCCGACTTCTCGCGAACCAGTTTGATATCCAACATATGGGCGGATTATAGGAATGGCCCACTTGAGGGCAAGCATCGAACAGAATGACGAATTACCAAGCCCGAATGACCAAGGAATGAATCAATTCCAAAGTGGACTGTGCCATGTTAGAACGCTCACGTCAGGAAGGCAAAAAATGCAAAGTGAACGCATGGACATGGAAGAAAAGATACTGGGCCGGGTGGCATCACTGCATCTGCATAGTGAGCAGTCTGGGGAAAGCATGCAGGATGTTTTCACGATGGAGTTGATCACGGGCAAAGGTATTGCGGGCAATCCGCGTTATTCCAAACGGCCCACCCGCAGACAAGTGACACTGATCGAGCGGGAGATATTGGAGGAACACGCGGCAATACTGGGACTGGACGAGTTCTTACCGGGAAGGGCCCGCTCGAATATCGAGACCACCGGCGTGTGGTTTCGGGAATTAATCGGAAAGCGGGTCCGCATCGGCAGTTCGGCAGTGCTGTATCTGTATGAGGCCAGAATCCCTTGTCACAAGATGGATGCCCTGGCGAAAGGGCTGCGGCGATTGATGGAGGGAGGAAAGCAAGGTGTGTTGGCACAAGTGGTGACCTCCGGGGTCATTCAGACCGGAGACACAATCACACTAGCCAATCTGAATGCAGTCCAGTAGTGTCGCGTCTCAAGAGCTGTGAAAATACTCATCCTCGTAAACATCCTGCCGCCGCACCATGCGGGGACGTATGATTTTCGCTGTGAACAGGTGGCGACAGAATTACGTAAGCGCGGCCACGGCGTGCTGGTATTGACTTCAAATCATGGCCTAAAGACAGAGCAACGTGACAAGGAGACTTCCCGGCGACTGCTGTTGAATGGGGTCTATGGACATCCCGTGCAAAAAGAGTTTCTGGAGATGAAGAAACTCGAGACGCACAACCACGAAGTCCTGCGCGAGACACTCACAGATTACCGGCCGGATGTGGTGTATGTGTGGAGCCTGCATGGCCTTTCAAAATCACTGATTTTCACCCTCCATCAGAGCGGGTTGCCACTAGCCTATGACGTGGCCGACTTTTGGATCACGAATGAGTTGAACAAAGACCCCTGGCTGGACTGGTGGAACCGGCCCAAGCTCCCGATGGCGCAATCCGCCATGCGCTCCACCCTGGAGATGAGCAAGCAGCGGGACAAGATGGATGAAGTGACGCCCACGCGTGACAGCATCAACACCAAGCGGCTCTCCCACATCTATGATGCGGACAGCGAGCGGACAGCCAACCAGCCGGGCAGCATCTCGACCTTCCGTTTCGAGAACATCTCGTTCACCTGTCAGATGCTCTGTGATTCTGCCATCCAGACTGGATTCGGTATCATGGCTCCGACCATCATCCGACCGGGCATCCAGTTTGACCGCTTCAAGGCCGATATCAGACCACCAGAAGTCCCCGCCAAGAAAATCCTGGTGGCCAGCAAGCTGCATAAAGGCAGTGGTGTGCTGACTGTGCTGGAGGCGTTCAAAGAACTCTACGCTGCCGATCCAGAAACCAAACTGACCATTTGCGGCAATGGTGAATCCGAATATGTGGCGCACCTAAAGTCCTTCACTACACGGAACAACTTGCCGGTAGTTTTTGATGCGTCTGTGGATCAAGCGGTGGAGTTGCCGCGGCTGTATCGGTCCCATGATTTTTACATCCACTGCGCGGAGTGGGCAGAACCTTTCAGCACCACCCCGCTGGAAGCAATGGCTGCCGGCATGATGGTGCTCTCGACAGGTTACGGCGGTGTGGGCGAGCTTTTGCAGCACGGAGTAAACTCCCTGCTCTACTCCGCCGCCAATGTTCTGGACCTGGCACAGCGCATTCAATACCTGCAAAACGAACCGGCCATGCGCATCCAGATGACAAACACCGGCCAGCAGGAAGTGAAAGAGAATTACACGATCACCGCCATGGTGGACCGGATGGAGCAGTTTTTGCTGAAGGCGGCGAAGGGGTGATTCACATCAAGAGTGTCGAAAGGTGGATTGATCCAGACTGAGGGCAAGCCCACAGACCTGTTTCCGCAATCCTGAAAGCGACAATTCAGAATTGTCAGCAAGCGGCTTCATGCTTCAGCAGTAATTCTTAGGAGATTACCACCATCAAGCCGGAAAATTTCTTTCACTTTCTTCATACAGATTTCCCTGCAGTGGTGTCTATCTGATGAAAGCGTGAATCCTGAGACTGAACATAACGGGCGTTGGTGCGTTACTTGGTATGACCGGCTGGCGGCGAATCTGCTGCTCTACGGGCGCTCACTCGGGCTGACGCATAGTGAGGCGGAGGATGTGTTGCAGGACACGTTTGCCGCACTGTTGAAGCTGAAAGAGTCCCCTGCCCAGCCGCAGCATTACATCCTGCGGGCCTATCGGAATCGGTCCCTGAACTACCGGCGAAACTGGTGGCGGCGCTTGAAGGCGGAGTGGGAATCGGCGCAGTGGTTCGAGCCCAGCGCGGCCGAGAATCCGGCGGAGGCAGCGGCCATGCGCTGTCTGGCAGGCCTGCCCGTAGAACAGCGCGAGGTGATCGTGCTAAAGATATGGCAGAGAATGACTTTTGAAGAAATCGGTCAAATGCTGGAGCTTTCCCCAAACACGGCAGCAGGACGGTTCCGCTATGGAGTGGAGAAGCTGCGGCGGGCCATGAACGAACACGGAGAAGAGTATGAAAACATCACTATTGAAGCGGTTATCGGCTTGGAAGCCACGGCCGGTGAACCCGGCGATCCGCGAACGTCTCTTTGAGCAGGTCCAGCGCGCGGAAGGCCCATGGGTATCCACTGGACTGCTGCGAGCTTTGACGCCCTTGATGGCGAGTTTTGCCTTGGTTTTGGCCGTGATGCAGGAGGCTCCAGCCCTTACGAAACCGCATCTGCAGGAAATGGATGTGACCATGCTAGCCCACACAAACCCGGCCAGCATGCGGCTGCTTTCCCAGATACAACCCTGTACCTTGGAGTGGAACCGTCTGGCGATGGCCACTTTAGCATCGACAAATCCGGTCCGTTCCTTCTCAAGTAACGGCTCATTTTTGGCACTGTCCACAAACATTTTTGTCCGTTAACGAATGAGTCGTAACAAGTCTGCTGCAGCCAATGAGGCAAATAACGCCGGCGCAAACGCTGGTAAGCCCGTTGAGACTGATAAGAAAGCCGGAAAAACTCCACCGGCGAAGCAAATTATTCCCCCACCTCCCCCGCTCTTTCGAAAGATCGACTGGATCAGTTTCGGGCTGACGACGTTGATCGTGATGCTGGGATATTTCTGGACTTTGGCGCCGGATGTGACGCTGGAGGATTCTGGCGAACTGGCGGTGGGCTCCTTCTATGCGGGTGTGCCCCATCCGCCCGGTTACCCGGTGTGGACGCTCTACACATGGCTCTTCACGGTACTGGTGCCGATCTCGAATATCGCCTGGCGTGTAGCGCTGTCCTCTGCGGTAGCGAGTGCAATCTCCTGCGGTCTCATCGCCTTGCTGGTCTCACGCGGCAGCAGCATGATGATCGAGGGTATAGCTTCTTTGAAAACACTGGAGAAGAAGTGGGAGAATGCGCTGTGCATCGTCGCTGGTTTCGTCTCCGGCATGTTGATGGGCTTCAACGGATTCATGTGGAGCCAATCTGTCATCGTGGAGGTGTATACCCTCAGTGTGCTCTCCTTGATGGGCGTGCTGTGCTGCCTCCTTCGCTGGATCTATGCGCCCCACCAGCGGAAGTATCTTTACTGGACGATGTTCCTCTTCGGGATCTGTTTCACAAATCATCAGACCCTGTTGGTCGCCGCGATGGGCATCCAAGTGGGCATTATGGCCGCAAACCGCAAGCTGGGCCGCGACATGATGCTGGCGAACTGCCTCTTTTACTTCATCGGTCTGGTGATGAAGTCCAAGGGCATCATAACTACCTTTGACAGTGTAGGCGGGCAGATGAATGTGATGTTCATCATCTTCAACATGGTGGGTATCGCTTCCATGCTGGCACTGGCATGGGGTTACTTTACTACTGAATCCCTGCTGACCGAATGGAAGCCAGTCTTGATCAGCGGTGTCTGCTGGATAGCGGGAGCGGCTTTTTACCTCTATATGCCGCTGGCCTCGATGACGAACCCGCCGATGAACTGGGGTTATCCACGGACGGTGGAAGGTTTCAAGCATGCCTTGACGCGTGGCCAATATGAGAAGGCCAACCCGTCTAACTTCATCAAGGACCCGGTGCGTTTTGCCAAGCAGATCTGGCGCTATGGCGCCGGTGCAGTGGAAGAGTTTAACTTGGTCTACCTGGCCATCGCCGTCATCCCGTTCTTCTTACTGATGCAGATGCAGCACCGGGAGCGGGCATGGATATTGGGTCTGGGCGCGATATACTTATGCCTGGCCATCATCCTGCTCATCTTGCTGAATCCGCAACCGGACAAGCAAAGTCTGAATCTGAACAAGGTCTTCTTCACGTCGTCACACGTGATGCTCGCGATGGGCATCGGCTACGGCATCGCCTTGGGCAGCGCCTGGCTCATGCTGAACTATGAAGAATACCGTCGCTGGGCCTTGCTGGCCGGTGGCGCCGCCCTCTCCATCGCACTGTGGGTGTTACTGGTGGTTTATGAGAAGGACAGCGGTCCGGTGACCGGCGAGACGCCCTTCTACCGCTTCGGCATCGAGCCGAGCTTTGACCCGTTGGTGCGGTTCACCGCTCTCTTCAGCGTGGTATTGGCCGTCCTGTTCGTCGGCGTGATCGCGATTTCCAAGCAGAAGTTCCCGATCGTGCCGATGCTGGCGCTGTTCGCGGTGATGCCGGTGAAATCCATCCTCTCCCACTGGGAAGGCAATGAGCAACGCGGACATCTGTTCGGTTACTGGTTCGGGCATGACATGTTCACGCCCCCATTTGATATCTATCCCGAGATGGCTAAGGATGCAGTGTTGTTCGGCGGCACGGACCCGGGACGCTTCAACCCGACCTACATGATCTTCTGCGAAAGCTTCACCCCAGCCGAGAAGAAGCGGGATCCGGACTTTGACCGACGTGACGTTTATCTCATCACGCAGAACGCCCTAGCCGATGGCACTTACCTGAGCTACATCCGGGCACATTACTTCCGCAGCGCCCAGAATGATCCGCCATTCTTCCAAGAGCTGGCGATCGGTCCTTTCAAGACACTGGCAAAACCACTGGATAATTTCTTCACCAAGTGGGGTGCGGAGATCGAGGCGCGCCGCCGGGCTGAGGGAGTCTATCCGGTCAAAGAAATCTACACACCTTCCTTGCAGGATTCACAGGCGGCCTTTGATGAATACATCCAGGACGCAATCAAGCGCATGAACGCCGGCCAATTGCAGCCGGGCGAAGATGTGCGCCAGGAAGGTAATCGGGTGTCCGTCAGCGGACAGCTCTCCGTGATGGCCATCAACGGCCTGCTGACCAAGGTCATTTTCGACCGGAACCCGGATCATGAATTCTATGTGGAGGAAAGCTTCCCGTTGCCATGGATGTATCCGTATCAGACGCCGTTCGGCATCATCATGAAAATCAACCGGGAACCGGTGAAAGAGTTCACGGATGACATCATCAAGAAGGATCACGAGTTCTGGACCAAGTATTCCGAACGGCTCATCGGGAACTGGGTAACGTATGATACGCCCGTGCAGGAAATCTGTGATTTCGCCGAGAGGGTGTATCAGCGGAGCAACTTCGAAGGCTTCACCGGTGACCGCAAATTCGTCCGCGATGAGAACGGCCAGAAGGCGTTCTCCAAGTTGCGCAGTGCCATCGCCGGCCTGTACGTCTGGCGCATCAACAATTGCGCTGAGCAGATGAAAGCTATCCAAGCTATGCCGGCGGCGGAACAGCAGAAGATGCAAGGCGAGATCGCCCGGTTGATGGCGGAACAGCAGCGCGTAGTCAAGGAGGCCGATTTCGCCTACAAACAATCTTTCGCCTTCTGTCCTTACAGCCCGGAGGCGGTCTTCCGCTATTCCAGCTTACTCAGCAGTCTGGGACGTTATGCCGATGCTTTGGCTTTAGCCGAAACTGGCTTGAGCTTCGACCCCGAGAATCAGTCGTTCCAGCAGCTGCGGGATAACCTCCGCCAAGTAACCGGCCAATCGGTTCCAGCCGCACAAAGTGCCGCCCCAACGCCGATGGTCAAGCCTACACCCAATCCATCTACTACTCCGCAACAGCTACCCGCTAGCCCGGCGATCATCCAGCTTGAGCAACAAGCCGCTGCCAATCCAGATGACTTGAAGATGGCGTTCGACCTGATCACGGCTCATATCGGAGCGGGAAACACGAACCGGGCCTTCCAACTCCTGCAAGGAATGGTTGCTCGCAAGCCGAATGACTTCACCACGGTCGCTTCTGCTGCCCAGGCATATGCGCAGTTGAAGCGGCCGCAGGAAGCCGCCCGCTTGTTAAACACTCTTCTGCAGCAACCCACACTGGATGCCAATGCATTGACGACTATCGCTCATCTATTTTCTGAGATCGGTGATGTGGTACATCTGGAAATCACCCTGTCAAAATTGACCACTATCATCCCAGAGAGCCCAGAGGCATGGTATGACTTGGCTGCCATCCGTGCCGTGATGGGCACCAAAAATCAGGAAGCCTTGAAAGCCTTGAGCAAAGCTATCCAACTCAGCAATGCACGGCTGGCCAAAGATCCGAATGCGGGAAATCTGATCAAGACCGCAGAGGGAGACAACCGCTTTCAAGCCCTTAAAAAATTGCCAGGCTATGAGCTTGCAAAGGCTGGCAAGTTGTAAAATTAAGTGCGGGTCATCAGCTCGTGCTGGCAGATAGCTAACAGCGCCAGCATAGCCGTCTCACAACGCAACACGTGAGTCCCCAAGGTTACCGCTTTAGCCCCATGCACGGCTAATGCCGCATATTCAGCCGGGGAGTAATCCCCTTCCGGACCAACCCACAGACGGATAGTTTTAGGCCAAGAACCGTGTTCCTGAAGATAGTCTTCCAGACATTGTCGGGTAGAAACCGCTCCCGACTGAAGTGCGGCAACGATGTCCAGGACAGCCGTGTCCTTATCACCAAGGCATTCCACCAATGTCCGCGGGATCGAGACTTTAGGCAGCCACTCACGACCACATTGTTTTAATGCTTCCGTAGCGGTCACCTGCCATTTTACCGCCTTATCCTCCGCTCGATCAGCCTCATATTGAGCCACCGAGTGTTCGCACAAGATTGGGCTGATCATATTGGCCCCTAGCTCCACCGCTTTTTGGATGATCAGCTCCATGGCTTTACCTTTGGCCACCGCGGGAAACACTTCGACGCCTATGGTCGCTGATGGAACAAAATCCTCGCGCTCGACCTGCAACCAAACCTGCCGCCGATCTACTGACGCAACCACACAAGCATACTTGCGCCCGGCACCATCCAGAACCTGCACCGATTCCCCCACTCTTACCCGCAAAACTTGTGCCGCATGACGCGACTCTCCTTCGGGCAATGCAAAACCTTGGGACCGCACCTCTGTTGGTGGAACAAAGAAGCGGTGCATAAAGAATAGCGGGAGATCAGCGGAAGAAATTCTTCGCGCGTTCGAAGAAGCTCTTGCTCTTCGGGTTCACGTTTTCATCACAAAGCTGGCCAAACTCCTCCAACTTCGCGCGCTGAACGGAATTCAGATGCGTAGGCACCTCCACAGACACCCGCACCAACAGGTCGCCAGTGCCGTAACCTTGCAGGTTTTTCACCCCGCGCCCCTTGAGGCGGAACATTGTTCCGCTCTGCGTGCCCGACGGCACCCGGATGCTGGCCCTGCCGGTCATTGTGGGGACTTCCAGTTCAGCGCCCAAAGCCGCTTGCACAAAACTGATCGGCACTTCGCAGATCAAATCATCGCCATCGCGTTCGAAAACATCGTGAGAACGCACATGCAAAACCACATGCAGATCTCCAGAGGAACCGCCGCGCATACCGCCTTCACCCTCACCGGCACGACGCAAGCGCACACCTGTATCTACGCCGGGCGGAATGCGCAGTTTGATCTTGGATGATTTTTCCCGGCGGCCTGCGCCATCGCACTTACGGCAAGGCTTCTCCACCACACGGCCTGCTCCTTCACAGCGAGGGCAAGTTTGAGCGATGCTGAAGATGCCGCGCGAACTCACCACCTGACCACGACCACCGCAGGTCTGGCACTGACGCATCTTGGAACCTTCTTCGGCACCATTTCCATTACAACCCTCGCACGTCTCCAGCTTGGATACGGTGATCTCCTTTTCCGCGCCCAGTACGGCTTCTTCAAAGGTGATCTCCATGTCATAACGCAAGTCCGAACCGCGCTTGGGCCCGGTAGGATCGCTGCGGCCACCGCCGCCGCCAAAAATCTCTTCAAAGATGCTCCCGCCGCCACCACCTCCGACGGCTTCACGGAAGATATCAAACGGATCATGGAAACCGCCGCCGCCGCCGCGGGCACCACCACCGGCCCGAGATCTTGCATCAAAAGCTGCGTGACCATACTGGTCATAAGCCGCCCGCTTCTGCGGATCGCTCAGCGCCTCGTAAGCCTCGCCGACTTCCTTGAATTTCTCTTCGGCTTCCTTGTCACCAGGGTTTTTGTCTGGATGATACTTGACCGCCATTTTGCGATACGCCTTCTTGATCTCTTCGGCGCTCGCTCCCCGGTCAACGGCAAGTATCTCGTAGTAATCGCGTTTGGCCATAGGTCAGACTTCAAGCCTTCTTCGAAACCACCACCGTGGCCGGGCGCAACAACCGGTCCTTCAACTTGTAACCCTTGCGCAACTGCTGTAGCACCTGGCCTTCTTCCACCTCGTCACTGGCCTGCTGGGAAACGGCCTCATGGATATTCGGGTCGAAAGGCTTCCCGAGGGCATCGATCTCTTCCAACCCCGCATCACCCAACACGTTCTTGAATTGGCCCAAGATCATGTTCACGCCCGTCTTCACGGCGTCCACGGAGGCACCTTCCGCATTGGCTGTGGCCAGCATGGCCATCTCGAAATTATCCAGCACCGGTATCAGTTTCTCGAGCATGGCCTCATTGGCATAGCGGATGGCATCCTGTTTCTCACGCACCGAGCGTTTGCGCAGGTTATCCATGTCCGCCACGGTACGCAGCAATTGGTCCCGCAATTCATCGGCCTTGGCGGCCTTCTCCTGCAACTGCGTCAATTGCTCCGGCGTCAGCGACTGGGCGCTGGCCGTTTCTTCATTCACCACCGGGTCTTTTCCCGGCTGTTTCACATCAGACTCTTGCGTGCTCATCGTTCTTTATACTTCAAAGGGCTCAGCAACATACACAACGCCTATTCCGGCGGCAACCCCCGAACTGCCCGTCAAAAAGACATTCTTTTCCAGCAAAAGTTCAATTCTGCACCAGAAACCGGACAAAATGCTGCTTTCCGCTTTCCACCTTCCCGGAACGTGCTATCTAAAGCACAGATGACGAAGCAAGTCCGCATATCATATGGCTTTATGTTCATCCTGCTCATCTTGGCGGGCTGGCTGAGCATGGCCACATTATTGCTGACCACCTTGTTCAGTTACCTTTCCTTGCGAGTGCTTTCCTTGGGTCGCAGCAAGGCCTTGGGGTTGATCCTCTTCACTCTATTGGCATCCAGCACTGCCATCGGCCTGATTTTTTTCGCCAAACAGGCGTACGTGACCTTCCCCATCATCGCAGATAATACAGTTCCGGCCATAGTTGACTACGCCAACAAACAGGGGGTGGAGCTTCCTTTTTCAGACTATGAAAGTTTGAAAGCTGTCATGATTTCCGAAGGCAAAGAGCAATTCGCACGGATTGGCGGTTTTGCGCGCACCGCCACCATCCAAGTCGTATATCTCGTCATTGGCATCGTGGTGGCCATAAGCCTGTTTGTGAACTCAAGGCTGGATTTTGATTCCCAGCCTCATTCCAGCCGTAACAATCTCTGGGCCCAGGCGGCCACGGAGATCCGCCGTCGTTTTCGCACTTTCTTCGAGAGCTTTGCCCGGGTCATGGGCGCGCAGATGTTGATCTCTTCCATCAACACCCTGCTCACGGCCATCTTCCTGACCGCCGCTGGAGTCCCCCACGCCGCCCTGCTCACCATCACCACTTTTCTCTGCGGCCTGCTGCCCATCATCGGCAACCTCATCAGCAACACGCTCATCACCGGAGTCGCGTTCACGGTTAAGCCGGAGCTGGCCGTCATCGCCCTCTGCTTCCTCATCACCATCCACAAGTTTGAATACTTCCTGAACAGCAAGATCATCGGTGACCGCATCAAAAACCCCATGTGGCTCACCCTGCTGGCCTTGGTGCTCGGCGAGCGGCTCATGGGCATTCCCGGCATGATCCTCGCCCCTGTCATCCTGTACTACATCAAGGTCGAGACCTCCAAGCAGTCACTGGCTGATGCTGGCGATACCAAGGCCTCACCGGTCGATGACCCGGAAAACATCACTTCCATTTGAGCTTTTGCCGCCTTCTGGCACAATCAACGCCGTGACCACATCCGAAGCCGCCCAACT
>Ga0222714_10003677_pt1 | contig 15430 bp, 13 predicted proteins | sample C33_3DmetaG_FD_165048 | JGI IMG/M metagenome (GOLD analysis project Ga0222714, IMG submission 165048) | Estuarine water microbial communities from San Francisco Bay, California, United States - C33_3D | ecosystem: Environmental > Aquatic > Marine > Unclassified | place: USA: California...
CGCCATGCCCCCTTCTTGCCTCGCGGCAGGCTGGGGGGCATGGCGAGGATCACGGCGATCAGGATCGCGGCAAGGACTGCCGCCATGCCGAGCACCGCGCCCAAGAATCCGGTCGTCGCCAGAAGTGCCGTGCCAAGGAGAAAGCCCAAGCCCTTGACCGCGTTCTTCGATCCGGTGAGCGCGGCGGTCCAGCGGAAGAGGCCTCCGCTATCCTTGGGCGCCAAGAGCTTGACCGCCGATTTCGAGGACATCTTGGCAAGGTCTTTGGCCACCCCGCTCGCCCCTTGCACCGCCATCACGAAAGCCACCGAAGCTGCGACCGACCAAGCCGGATCGAGCGCCGCCAATGCCAAGAGCGCCGCAACCTGCAAGCCAAGACCGGCATAGAGCGTCGATGTCAGGCCAAAGCGGGCGGCGATCCAGCCGGCGGAGAGGTTGGTCACCATGCCTGCCACTTCGTAGAGCACGAAGAGATAGGCGAGCTGGATCGGGCTGAAGCCCAGCTCATGAAAATGCAGGAGCACCAGCATCCGCAGGGCTCCGTCCGTCAGCATAAAAGCCCAATAGGCGGCGGTGACCGCGATATAGGCCAAAAGCCCCTCGGGCCGCGTTGTCACAGAGAGGCCCCGACCATGAGCGCCACGTCGATCAAACGGTGGGCATAGCCCATCTCGTTGTCGTACCAGGCATAGACCTTCACCTGCGTGCCGTTGACCACCATGGTCGAAGGAGCGTCGATGATCGACGAGCGCGTGTCGTTGACGTAGTCCGCCGAGACCAGCGGGCGCTCTTCATAGCCGAGGATGCCCTTCAAGGGGCCATCGGCTGCGGCTTTGAAGAGGGCGTTGACCTCGTCGGCGCTGGTGGGCCGTTCGACCTCGAAAACGCAATCGGTGATCGAGGCATTCAAGAGCGGCACGCGGATCGCGTGGCCGTTCAGGCGGCCTTTCAGTTCGGGATAGATGAGCGTGATCGCCGTGGCGCTGCCCGTCGTCGTCGGGATCAGCGAATTCAGCGCCGAACGGGCGCGGCGCAGGTCTTTGGCGGGGCGGTCGACGATGGTTTGCGTGTTGGTCACGTCATGGATCGTGGTGATCGACCCGTGGCGGATGCCTGGGCCCTCGTGGATCACCTTGACCACAGGGGCGAGGCAATTGGTCGTGCAGGAGGCGGCGGTGATGATCCTGTGCCGTGCGCGATTATAGTCGCGCTCGTTCACGCCATAGACGATATTGGTGGTCGGCCCGTCCTTGACCGGGGCCGAGACGACGGCTTTCTTCACGCCAGCATCGAAATAGGGCTGAAGCGCCGCTTCTTTCTTGAAGGCGCCGGTGCAGTCGATCACGACGTCGACCCCCTCAAGCGGCAGATCGGCAAGGCTGCGGGTGCCGATGAAGGGGATGCGGGTGCCATTGATCGTGACGCTTGTCGCATCATGCGCGAAATCGGCGGCCCAGCGGCCGTGGACCGTATCAAACTCGAGAAGATGCGCGTGCATCGCCGGATCGCCGACCCCGTCGTTGATCCAAGCGATCTTGGCGCCGCGCTCGAGAAGCGGCTTGAGGGCAAGTTTTCCGATGCGGCTGAGGCCATTGAGGGCGTAGGTGGTCATGGGTCCGATTCTCAAGAGGCGTCGCTGCACGCCTACCGGAACGATGTAACACCAAGGTGACAAGGACATTTCGCGACGGCGCCGCCGGGGATCGCAACGATGATACCGGGCCCAAGATAGAGCCCCACCAAAAGGCCGATTTCGCTGAGGCTAAACCCTTGAATGCCGCCAAGAACGGGGGCAAGGGCACCGATGGATTCAAACTGAAATGCCATCCCGAAACGCGCCAGAAACAAAACGGCCAGAATGGCCCAACGGCTTCGCATCATGCGTCCTTTCGGGGGAATCATGACGACTAGATAGCATACGAAACATGCGGCCCTTGCCTATTTCCGCGAGTTCGTGCCAAATGAAAAAATTGTGGGGGCATTGTCGCCTGTCGGTGCCGCTGGTAAGGCGGTGCCCAACGGTAATGGTAGGACGATGCTTTTGGAAACCGAAGAGCAAGGCAACCGGCCCCTCGCCGCTGTGAAGCTTTGGGTGCGGGGCCAATTCAACCACGAAGTCGCCTCAAGCAAAGACCGTTTCATGTCGCGGATTTTTGCCGAAGTCATGGATGTGGGCTTTCTGCGCCATCTTTGGACTAATGAGGGCGAGATCGCACCGGGCGTGTGGCGGACCAACCACCCGGGCAGGCGCCGTATCAAGGGCTATGCGCGGCGCGGCTTCCGTACCGTTCTCAATCTGCGGAATGATACAGACAAAGCGCCCTGCCGCCTTGCGCAGAACGACTTTGAAGACAATGGCATGGCATATTTCAGCTATCCAATGGCGCCGCGCCATGCGCCCAAGGCCGAGGTTCTATTGGGGCTGATTGAGCTTTTCCCAAAGCTGGAAAAGCCGGTTCTGATCCATTGCAAGTCCGGCGCAGACCGCACGGGCCTTGCCTCGGCGCTCTGGCTACTGACACAGGAAGGCGACAGCCTTGCCGAAGCGCGGCGTCAGCTGTCTCTGGAATACCTGCATTTCCGCGAGTTCGAGACCGGCGTGCTCGATGCGGTGCTCGACCTGTATGAGGAAGAGGGCCGCGGCCGCAGTTTTGAAGAGTGGGTCCGTACGGGCTATGATCCTTTGGCGGCCAATTTCAGGGCACAATCGATTTCCTCGGGCCTCGGCCAGATGGAAAAGCTCGACATCCTCCGCGCTGGCCTTTGGAAATACGCGCAGTTCCGCGAGGCGCTCTGGCACAAGAGCTTTGAAGGCCCCTATACTACCGATCGCCAGCGCCGCCGCGCGCGGTTCTTCATGAACTGGGTCGATCACGGCATTCTGCGGACCTTCTGGCATAATCAGGCCGAGATCAGCCCCGGCGTGATCCGCGCCAACCACCCCGGTGAAAAGCGCCTGCGGCGGACCGCGACCGAAGGGCTCAAGACGGTGATCAATCTGCGCGGGGCGTCGATGCAGCCGCAATATCTTCTGGAAAAAGAACTTTGCGATGAGCTCGGGCTTGATCTGGTCGATATTCCGATGACCGCGACCGCGGCGCCCATGGCTGCGAGCATCCTGAAGCTCTTCGCTACACTCGACCGCTGCGAGAAGCCGGCGCTGATCCATTGCAAGTCGGGCTCCGATCGCACCAGCATCGCCGCGGCCCTTTGGCTTCTGGATCAGGGGGCGACGATGGCTGAGGCCCGGGCGCAGATGTCGATCCGCTTTATCCACCTCAAAAGCAGCGCCAAGGGCGTGCTGGATGCGGTTTTGGATGACTTCGAGGCGGCCAATGTCGGGGGGGCTGCCAGCGTCAGGGACTGGCTGAAATCCGGCTACAACCCCGAAGTCATCACCGAAAGGTTCCGCCGCCAGCGCGCCAAGATTTGAGCGGGGCGGAGCGATCCCCTATGACGGGTTCGTTGTGGGAGGGAACCTACCTTGAAACGCATCGCGGTGATTACCTAGGTTCGGAACGACACGATGTTTCTCGAACGCTGGATCGCGCATTGCTGCGTGGCGTTTGGGGCAGAGAACCTGCGTGTCATCATCGTCGGGATGGATCAGCCCGTTCCGGCCGCCGAGACGGGCGTGAATATAATCGGTTGCAAAATAGGTTTCTCAACCGGTTTTGGACGGCGACAAGGATGTCGCTTGCCATGCTGTGGCCTTGCCGAAAGAGCTTTTGCATTCGGTCGATCGTGTGATCGGCACGGATCTGAACGATTTACTTATGGTCGATTCAACACTTGGCTTGGATTCCATCGCCGTTTCTATTGCTGACCGTCCATGTGTCAGAAAAGTGTCTGCTGCTATAATTACCTGCTCGCATCCCTTTTCCAAGCAAGTGTGCAGATTAGGGCTATCTGGTCCTGTCTGTGAGTGGCTTCGAAGAGTGTTGGATTTGGGTGTTTAGGGGGCAAGTCAATTTAGAGACAGCTTTTGAAAGGTTATTCTTATTTGGTGTTAATTGAGCACGACCTTTGCTGCCTCAGGCAGTTCTTCAAAAAGCATTAATATGTCATAATGAAAGCCGCTTTCGTCAAAGCCGTTCAATCTGGTCCAATTGTACCGGCGTTTCAGCTCGCACGGCCACGTTAACGCGGCGACCAAGGATAGCTTCCAGATGTTTCGGGGCAGCACCAAAGCCCGGGCGGACAGATCTAACGGAGTCAGGCGTAATCACTTCGCCGGCCGCAAGATCCCGCACGAAATACAAGGAACGGCGGAAAACTGCATTGCCGCGTTCGCTCGACTTGCGGCCATAGTCCACCCGCCCCAGCGCTTCCCATGCCGTCCGGGTCCCTCTAACCAACGCACCCAGGTCGCATGGTTCAAGAGAGAAGCTGTCGTCTGGCCCCCCGCCATTTCGATCCAGCGTAATGTGCTTTTCGACAATCGACGCACCCAGTGAGACGGCAGCAATTGCAGTTGTGGTGTCTAATGTGTGATCCGAAAGGCCCGTGACGCAACCAAAGCGAGTAATCATGTCAGAAATTACTCTCAGGTTGTAATCCGCTGCGGGCGCGGGGTAGCCAGACACGCAATGCAGCAGGGCCAATTGCCTGCAGCCCCCGTCGCGGGCAGCCTGAACCGCCTCGGCGATCTCGACGTCATCAGCCATGCCGGTCGAAATAATCATGGGTTTTCCTGTGCTTGCGGCATAACGGATCAGCGGCAAGTCAACAGCCTCGAAACTGGCAATCTTGTAGGCGGGCGCGCCAAGATCCTCGAGAAGATCAATTGCGGTGGAGTCAAAAGGCGAGGAGAATATAGTTATCCCCCTGGACCGGGCATGTGCGAACAGTGAAGGGTGCCAGTCCCAAGGTGTATGTGCCTGCTCGTAGAGATCATATAGGCTTTGTCCAGCCCAGAGCCCGTCCGTGATCTGGAACTCGGGGCGGTTCGATTTCAAGGTGATCGTGTCGGCGCGGTAGGTCTGTATCTTCACCGCCGAGGCACCTTGTTTAGCGGCCACATCGATCAGTTCCAGCGCCGCGTCAAGGTTGCCGTTGTGATTAGCCGAGACCTCGGCGATCACATAGGGAGGATTGGCAGAGCCAATGGCGCGACCGTCGATATTGATTTGAGGCAGGGCGGTCATGTCGGTTTCCTTTCAATCCATAACTTGAAATTACCCGGCGTTAGCATTTTGGCAAGGGTTCGAAGCATGGAAGATTTTCGCCGGACGACAATCTCGCTAGAGCCACAAACAAAGTTTCAAGAAGGGACCCTCTTGGCCTTGCTCCATGTAACCAGCAGTGTCAAATAGAGCGCGCGAAATGATATTGCCCTCGTGGACTTCAGCCACCAGCGCAGTTAAACCCAGACACCGCGCCTCAGCCTCAGCGGCAGCCATAAGGGCAGCGCCGATACCCTGGGTTCGCGCCTCAGTGTCCAGCAATATGCTGACTGACGCCACGCCGGGCGTGTCGGCATCATCCATCCGCAAATGTCCGACTGGTGTTGTGGTCTCAGCGACAGTCGTCTCAGCCATATAAAGGCGGCAACTTGCAAGAGTGAGCGCGCGGGAAAACCAATTCATATGTGCTCCTAGAGAGGGAATGCCTGAGATCCGAAATGCCGTAGTTCCGGCCAAACTTTCGCGCCAAGTCCAAATTAAACCCGCATCCTGCAAAGTCGCCATTCTCAGACGCAGCGGTGGAACACACAGTGCGCGCAACACCCGTGATACCCCTCGCCCGTCACAGAGCCCCGCCGCGCGCGCCGACATGATTTCCAGAGCACTGCCATCTGACAATCCCGCAATTTCCAGACGCAACCGTGCAGGTATGTCGATATCGCCGGCTCTTCCGATAAGCCGCGCGGCTCCAGCAGATGCGAGAGAAGCGGCGGCGGGTTCCTGGTTATCTGCCATCACCACCATTAGGCTGGGCAAGCCCAGCACGCAACGTTCCCACGCGCTGACGCCCACACCACCTATGGCAAGATCGACGCTGGCCATCACCTGCGCCATGTCAGGCGTATCAATCAACAGCCGCGCACCGCGAGCCTGTGCAAGCGACCTGACCCGGTCCAAAGCAGGTGTGGCCGAACCCAGAACAACTGTCACTTGCAATGTCTTGGGAAGCGCCTGCAATATGACACTCGTCACATCCGGCGCATCAACGCCCCCCATCGCGATCAGCACATGGCGTAAGGGGCCGCCTCGTGCCAGCAGCGCGCCTTCTCGCATCTTGGAGAATTCAGGGCGCAAAAGAGCGTATGTTGGTCCAATCATGCGGCGGGTCGCGGCGGGAAGATGCGTGTCATATTCGCGTATGTGGCGACCAAGATTTTGGTCAAGCAGCAGATCACAATCATGCGCGCGATCGGCCAAATCGTCGATTACCATCAATCGCGCGGCATCAAGGCGAACTTTTTTTTCCCATTCAAGATCAAAAGCATAGTGATCAACGACCAGCCAATCCCAAGTTGAGCCTGCCAAGATTTGCGCGGTCTCAGCGGCGTCTTGCGCACCCGAAACCCCAGCCCAAGTCGCATGAGCCAGTTTTGCCGTTGGAGTAAAGTTTACCGCAGGTGCAGGAAGCGTTCGCACTTCAAAACCTAAATCCGCCACCCGCGCCAACATATTGCCGGGCAGGTCGCGCATCACAAAGACCGCATGGCCCCCGGCATTGCACACCGCCGTCGCCAAAGACAGACAGCGCCCTACATGGCCTGTCCCTATTGCGACTGATGCATCGCACCGGAAAGCGACGCGCAGGCTCATGACGCTGAGATTACGGGAAACAGCGCCTCGGCGCGGGCCCAATCTTCGGGCGTGTCGATATCAACCACGCGCCACGATGGCAAAGCCACCCCCCGAGCACCGAACTCGAAAACCGGGGTTCCAGCAGCCCAAGTGGCGGCTCTGGCCCAATAGAATTGACCGGCATCATGCCAGGCTTCTTCTAGATCCTGACTTCGGGTCTGAATTAGCTCAGGCTGCATCATCGACACGCCGCCATCCGCTCCGCGCCTCAAAGCGCGCTGTATCGGATAGGCAAAACGCGTAACAGCCATCGCATAGGTGGCACCTGCGTGCAGCAGTGCCACTCCCTTAGCCAGATCGCCAGCCCGCACGAAAGGCGCGGTTGCATAAAGACAGCAGACCGAGGTTTCCATACTTGCGTCAATGGCTTTCACCGCATGGGCGATTACATCCGTCGTGGGCGTGAAATCGCCAGAAAGGTCTGCGGGGCGAAGGAAAGGTACTTCCGCTCCCTCAACTCGCGCCACTTCTGCAATCCCCGCATCATCGGTAGACACAATGATGCGATCAAATAGCCCTGAGGCCCGAGCTACATCAATTGACCAAGCGATCATCGGACGGCCATGGAAGGGAGCGATGTTCTTTCGGGGTATACGTTTGGATCCGCCCCGCGCTGGGATGATGCACAAGCTCACGCCAACGCACCCTTCAACACTTCAACCACACGATCCTGATCGGCTTCGGTCAGTCCGTAATAAAGTGGGATCGAAATGGCCTCGGCATAATACGACTCTGACACCGGGAACTGTCCCGGGACAAACCCCATGGCCCGATAGAACGGCTGCATGTGGACGGGGATGTAATGCAGGTTAACCGCTACGCCGCCGTCCCGCATAGCGTTGAAAACATGCAAGTGTTTTTCAGGTGCAACCCGAATAACATAAAGGTGCCAGCTGGATACAGCATCGGGCGATTGAAATGGGCGAACGACTCTCAGGTCAGCAAGCAGAGCGTCATACCGCGCAGCGAGCGCACGTCGCCGCGCCACGAATGCCCCCAATCGGGACATTTGGCTCAGGCCAAGTGCTGCCTGTAGCTCGGTCATGCGGTAATTGTAGCCAAGGCTGACTTGCTGGTAAAACCAGCCCTCATCTGGGGCGTGGGTCATCTCAGCCGGATCGCGGGTGATTCCATGGCTGCGCGCCAACTCCATCTTGCGAGCCAAGACCGGGTCTTGGGTTGTGGCCATCCCGCCCTCGGCAGTGGTGATGATCTTGACGGGGTGAAAACTGAACACCGCGATGTCGGAGTATTTGCATTCGCCGACGGGGCGACCCTGATAAGTCGCACCGATTGCGTGGCTCGCATCTTCGATCACCTTGATGTCATATGCCCGTGCCAGCGCACTGATGGCCTCCATATCCGCTGACTGCCCGCACAGATGAACTGGGACGAGTACCTTCGGCAAGCGACCTGCTGCAGACGCGACCTTCAACTTATCCGACAAAGCACTGACACTCATCGTGTAAGTGGTCGGATCAATATCAACGAAGTCAACAGACGCCCCGCAGTACAAGGCACAGTTGGCGGAGGCGACAAACGTGTTTGGCACAGTCCACAAGAGATCACCCGGTCCAAGGCACAGCGCCATACAAGCGACATGCAGCGCAGAGGTTGCCGAGTTCACAGCGACCGCATGCGTCGCCCCGCACCATTGGGCGACCGCAGCCTCGAAGTTCTGAACTAATGGCCCTTGGGTCAGGAAATCAGACCGCAAAACCGCAACCACCGCCGAGATATCGTCTTCAGAGATATTTTGACGTCCATATGGGATCATTTTTGAAGCCCTGTAATTATGCCTTTTAACGCGTAGAAGAGCGAGTGTCGTTCTAACTTCAAAAAGCTAGGGTCTGAGTATTCTTTTGGGAACGCCTTCATTCCGCTAGGGTTTGGCGTTCCATACACGCCGTAGCTGCCAATTTTATCAACAAGCCATTCAATCACTAATTCGGCGGACAGAGGTTCACAGCCAACTAGATCCAGCCAACTCTCCAGCATTACAAAATCAATGGTATTAGGTAGGCCCTTATACCATGGCGATCCAAAAACGATTGAGGATTTGCCCAGCAAGGCGGCCTCAATTGCAACCGTGCCTGTGATAGTCGCTATTGCAGTGGCGTTTGCAATCAATTCGAGTGAGTTGGTTTCGATTGGCACTATAGTGACGCCAGAAAGCGATCCAAGAACAGAGTAATGACGTGGATGCCGACCAAGGTGGCCAAAGTTTTTTATTGAGAACATAGAAGGATGTTCCTTAACTACGATACTCACATGCTTGGGGATGATCGCCCTCAGGGTCAGTATTGTTTTGATCTGATCATAAAAAAAACCGCCGTCAGGGGTCGTTGTCCTTTCAGGTTCATAGTGAAGTGGGAAGTACACGTACTCACCTGTTGGAATGGCAGCCTCAATATTTGAAAGTGCCATCTTTAGCCGATTTCGCGTTGCAAAACCTGCCCGCCGCTTGCCTGTTAGGCCCTTGATAGTGTAAACTGAGCTGCGCAGCAAAGGCATGTTCGTCAGTTGCGTCACGTAGTCAGGCGCATAGTTAAGGGAATTCAAAACCCTGTTCTTGTAGCCGTATAGTTCTGATTGAATATATTTCCGAAATGAGACAGCAATATCGGGATATTTTTTAATCTTTATGATTGGTCCAGAAAGACCCTCGCAGAAATACATTGCTGGCATAAGAGGGATCAGAACGCCGGAGACGGCCCTGATTCCTAAAGCGTTCGCCATGGCGAAAAGCACGTATGTAGCAGGACTATGTGGTGATTCTGATGTAAAGACCAAGTCTGGTTTCAACCGGTCTAATGTTGATTTAGCCCAAGACGCTAATTGATAGAAAAACCCATCGCGCTCCAATAGCAAAAAATCTCCTTTGAAATCAGAGCGATCCATCAATTTTAATGCGTGATCTCGGATAAGGGTCCACTCAGGGCCAAGTACCAACTCCAAGGAAAATGGGGCAGACTTATGCCTCGGTATGGTCCTCGGCGAGTTATTCAATGAACTAGTTGTAAGCACTTCAGCCTTAGGAAACCGTTGTTTGGCGCGTTTATACAATGCATCGTCACCTATCCATAAAACAGGTGTTGCAACTCCCGCCTGCTCCAATTGGTCAGCGATGTCGAACCAGATATCCCGCCCAGTTGGAAGCCAAAAGATACGTTTCATATCTGGCCTATCTTGACCTTATTCTCATCAACCCAAGCCGCCAACTCGCCTTCTGTCATCCATTCTTTGTTATTATCGCTGGAATAGGTGAACCCCTCTGGCACGGGTTTTCCTTCCTTGATTCGCGCTAGACTGGCTGACCAATTGTAGATAGCGGGCAGGATTTTAAAATGTTCGGGGTATTCGAATGTATGTGGCGCATCTTCTGCGCCGATCATTTGCTCGTGTAGTTTCTCTCCAGGGCGAATGCCGATGATATCGTGCTTCGCTTCGGGTGCGACTACGCGAGCAATGTCACTGATATTCATCGATGGGATTTTCTTAACGTATACCTCGCCGCCCTCCATATCATGAAAAGCATGCCAGACCAGTTCGACACCCTGTTCAAGGCTGATCATGAACCGCGTCATCCGAGGGTCGGTGATGGGCAGAACGCCCTTGTCACGAATCGACATGAAGAATGGGATGACAGAACCACGCGACCCCATGACGTTACCATACCGCACGACAGAGAACCGAGTACCATGTTCCCCAGCATAGGAATTTGAAGCGACAAACAATTTGTCGGAAGCAAGTTTGGTCGCCCCATAAAGGTTGATCGGACTCGATGCCTTGTCAGTCGAAAGAGCCACGACCCGCTTGATGCCACAATCAATCGCTGCGTCGATGACATTCATCGCTCCATCGATGTTTGTCTTGATACATTCGAAAGGGTTATACTCTGCTGTCGGGACGATCTTGGTGGCGGCAGCATGCACCACAAAATCCACGCCGCGAAAGGCTCGATATAGCCGTTCACGATCACGCACATCACCAATGAAAAATCGCACACGGCTGTCATCTGGGTAAAGCTTGGACATCTCCCATTGCTTCATCTCATCCCGCGACAAGATGATGATTTTCTTGGGGTTATACTTGGCCAAGGTGAGCGCCGTGAAAGCATGACCGAAAGAGCCAGTGCCACCGGTGATGAGAATGGTAGAGCCAGAAAGCATTGCGTGCGCACCCGTCATTGTCAGCCGTCCAAGGCGTTTAAAGCGTTTCTAGGTACTTTTCCACCAAAGATGCAGCGATGTCGAGATTGCGCGAAAGATCACCGTAGATCTCAAAAAGCGGCTTGGCTTGCGAAAGCGGATCGGGGAGGTCGAGGTACGCTAAAATTTGGTCAAGGGTCTGTGCACGCGGCAAGCATTCCAAGCCCGGCCCCACGCCGTCATAGATTGCTACGGGTAAACCTTGATACAATGCATCAAGTATCACTGTCGAAGGATGGGTAATCACGCGGTCTACGACAGACAACACGTCATGGATTGTCGCCATTCGCATGAGCCCATCGTGACGTTGCGACAAAACTATATTTGGAAACTGGTTGGCAAGCGCAAATTGAAGTTCACTGATTTCGGGATGTGCCTTACCTCTGTGCGACCGAAGCAGGAAAAGTGTGTTCGGCCGCGCTGCTGCAACTTTGGCCCATCGTGAAAATGCAGCCTTTGCCATCGCTGCAGAGTATCTTCCTATCTCGAAGCCAAAATTGTGGCAGATTAGCACTTTTTGCTGCCAGTTCCTGCCCAAGGCGTCGCGCAATTCTTCATCCAAAGGCCATGGCTCTAGCACATTAGCTTTTATTAAGCCGGTTACTCGGATGCGGTCCGCAATTCTGGGGGCGAGATATGGTGCGTTGGGGGCAGTTAGAGGAGCCCACAACAGCAATAAACTTGCATGAAAATCCCATAGCTTTTTAGTGCCAGCCTCGTGAAGTCCAGACTGAACCATCCCGTGCTGAACGAATATAACGGGTTTACGAGACTTTAGAATTGCCGTATCGCGCGGCCGGAACTTTCCATTTCCATATGCCAGCGGGTCCGAATGGGTCAGCACGGCGTCCGCACGCAGAATGTCCGTGACCGCTCCCACTTCAAGCCTCAGCAGCGATGCCCGCTTAAATGGTGTGCCTTTCTTTGCAAAGGCCTGTTCTACGCGCGGGTCTGTTTTACGGATGCGCGGGCCGACAAGAATTACAGGATCCACGACGCTACGTTCGTGAAGGCGTTCGAGTAGCGGAAAGCAACTGTCAAAGGCGGGCATATGGGGGATGGCACAGAATAAACGTTTTTTGCCCTTCATATTCTGCTCTCGCGTTCTGCGAGCAGCTTTTCTATACCCACCCAAGTTCGAGATGCAGCGCCTGCAAAATGTGCTTGACATTTAAACGCGGCTTCGCCCATCAACGAAATTTTTACTGGATCTCTCAAGAGTTCTAAAATTCTTTCACATAAGGCTGCGGGGTTTGGCAAGACTTCCAATGCTCCTGCCGCCTGCGCAGGTTCAGCTGCAAATGCCACGCCATATATTGACGGTCCCATGACAACACCTTTGCGATGCGCCATCGGTTCAATCACATTGTGTCCGCCATGCGGTACCAAAGAAGCACCAACAAAGACCAGGTCCGCCATAGCATAGTAGGCGTTCATCTCGCCGATGCTATCACCCACGATTAATCGGCATCCCTTTGGTACATCTCCCTCCATCGCCGTGCCAAGCTTTGATCTGCGCAAAACTTGCCCTGCGATCGGTTTCAATGCCTCGATCACAGCACCAAAACGTTGAGCGCTACGTGGAACCCAGATAACGCCAAGACCTCCGTCCTTGCAAAGCAGATCTTCCACGATTGGCAATAATATGGCTTCCTCATCTCGTACAGATGATGCGATCAATAATACCCTTTCCACATCCCAACGACTTCTCAAAGACAGGCCCATCATAGGATGTTTAGGATCAATCCACAGGTCGGATTTCAACTCCCCTACACAAGAAATGCGATCCTTCAAAACGCCGACGCGTATATATCGGTCTCGGTAATCGGTATTACGGGTAAAGATATGAGTAAACTCCTGGTACATCTTCAAAAGATGCCGCCTTCCCAAGTTCACGTTAGCCAAAGATTCCTCAAGAAGATTTCCATTGGCCATTACCATCGGCACTCCTGCCCGCCGCGCCTCTAGCATCATTGCAGGATATATCTCGATCTCAAGCACTACGCCAATCGCGGGCTGCGCCCTGTTTAGAAACAGGCGAACAGCCCAAAACAAATCAAGTGGCATAAAGCGATGTGCGACACCCTCATCATCCGGAAAGAGTCGCCAACCCTCAGCGAGGCCAGCTGGAGAAAGATGCGTCATAAGTACTGGTCGTCCCGCCGCTCGGATTTGTCGGATTAGTGGCGCCGAGGCTCGAGTTTCGCCAAGAGAGGCCGCGTAAATCCAGACTGCCCCTTTCGTTTCGACACGTCCAAGACCGAAACGCTCCAAAAACCCTCGAAGATGTCCAGGCTCGCGAATAGAGCGGTATAGTAGCAAACACACCGCAAGCGGAATAGCTAGATGAAGCAGTACTTGGAGTGTTACATAAAGAACCCAAGTTCTCAGACCTTGCTGCGGAACTTCTCGGCCGAGCTCGATATTTTTTCCGACGATTCGCATGGCTCGCGGCTTTTAATGGCGTGTCACAGTGTGGTGCGCGTGATACATTGGTTGGGAAGGCATGTTAAGACTTGGCGGCAATTTGATCACTGAGGCCAATAATTACCGATCTTAGGGCTTGGTCTTGCTGTGACCCCCGACATTTATCCAGCTGATTCCGTAGTCCTAGGTTGAATTTGGCGCAGTTGCGCCGCGGGAGCAATGGGCGAGCGGCGGAACGTTTCCATTTCGTGTAGCCGGTCGCCCTTTGCGGTTAGTTGGGCTGCGAAAGCTGCGGGGGTCTGGTAGCTAAGGGCGGAGTGCGGTCGGTCTTCATTGTAGTCGGCCAACCAGTCCGCGACGACGGCTCTGGCATGGTCGAGCCCGCGAAACAGCGTCTCGTTCAGGAGCTCGTCCCACATCTTCGAATTGAAGGCTTCGCAGATCCCTTTCTGCATCGGCTTGCCGGGGGCTATGACGTGCTAGGACACGCCGACTTTCTTGGTCCAGGCCAGCACCGCGTTTGAGCTGAACTCGGTCCCGTGATCGCTGACGATAGGGCCCGGCTTTCCACGCCGCGCGATCACCGCGGTGAGCGAGGCGCGGGCCGCGGACGCAGACCGGATCAAGGAGGGTTAGGCCGCGCATCAGAAGCGGCGCGATGCGCTTTTTGACTAAATCTTGCAGGCCGAACCGATCCCTGCGGACGACCGCTTTGCCTCGGCCCTACGTGCCATGACCCTTTGGCGCTCGCCGCTGAAATGGAACAAGGCGGGGCGCTTGCGCTCCGGCTTGGTGGTTGAGCTTCCAGAAAGGTTCAAGGGGCTGGTCTAGCCCCTATTCCTTCCACTCGCGTCATTCACGGATGGTCTCCATGACCGAGTCCGAGAAGAGATAGTCTGTCTCGGTGGCGGCCTCGTGGCTCTGGTAGCAGAATTCGACCCGGCCGATCTCGTCGACCGGAACGGTGCCGCTCGATTCAAACGAGCCGTAATACCAATCGCCGTGTTCAGGATCATAGCCTGCAGGCATCTTGACCATCACGGTGATTTTGCGGATCGCCAGATCGTCCTCGCCCATGTGGATCGCCTTCACCACGGCAGCGCATTCGGGATAGGCCGAGGCGAGGTCCTGATAGGGCTGGGCGGCCAGCTCGTTGGCGTAGATGTCGATCCAGTTCTCGCCATGGGCGTAGGAGATCACCGGTTCTTCGGTGAGCTTGATCCACGACTGGTAGTCTTCGAAGGTCATCCACTCTTCATCGTGGCAGAAATCGAGGTCGGCGGCATGGGCCTGACCGGCAGAGCAAAGCAGAACCGAAACCATTACCGTTACAGTGCGAAACCAACCGACAGACAATCTATTCAACAACATCGACAGCACCCCTATCTGAATGGCAGTCTGAAATAGCTGCGCGGCCCGCAAATTCGCCCGGGCCGCGCAGGGTCTTGTGGGCCGTGTCAGGCCATGTTTTCCATCGTCTTGATCCCGGCGATGCCGCCGACGACGATGAAGGCGAAGGTCAGGAACGAGCCGATTGCTAACGTCGAGACACCTGTCAGCGCTTGACCAACAGTGCAGCCGAGCGCCAGCACGCCGCCAATCCCCATGAGTGCTGCGCCAAACATATTGCGCACGGCGTCCGAGGGGCCGGCAAAGGTCGTCAGGTGCAGGCGCTTGCCGTAGAGGGCTCCGAGGAAGCCGCCGATCAGCGCACCCACGAGCGAGGCCACCCCGAAATCGGGCGCGCCAAGCGCGGTATAGCGCATCAAATAGTCGAGCGAATCACCAGCGGGGCGGACATAGGTTAGCGAGATGACCGCGGCATTGGCCTCGAACTCGTCAAAGGCAAGGCCCGTGACAGCCCAGCCTGCGACCACGCAAAGGCCTATGCCCACGCCGCCGATGATATCGGCCTTGGACCCGCGGAACGAGGCGTCCTTGAAGCAATAGATCAGGACTGCGAGCACGATCACT
>Ga0222714_10003678_pt1 | contig 15430 bp, 11 predicted proteins | sample C33_3DmetaG_FD_165048 | JGI IMG/M metagenome (GOLD analysis project Ga0222714, IMG submission 165048) | Estuarine water microbial communities from San Francisco Bay, California, United States - C33_3D | ecosystem: Environmental > Aquatic > Marine > Unclassified | place: USA: California...
AAGGCGGGTTTGACTGCGCCGTCATGCTGCTCGGCACGGTGGCGCATTTATTGACGTACGACGACGCAATGTCGTGCATGACGAGCGTGAGGAAGCACCTCAAGCCAGGTGGTTTATTTGTCGTCGAGTTGGAGCATCCTTGGGATTTGTTTAGTGGTGATTTGTCCGAAGGCGTCGGCGACGCGTGGGACCGCGTGGACGAAGAGCGAGGCGTAAAGGTGCTCGTTGAATGGGGCCGAGACGGCGATGAGTTCGACATCGAAACCCAAGTCTACGAACGAACGGTGTCTTTCAACTTAATTGAGCTCGATGGCAACGAAAACACCAAACCAAAGGTGTTGAAAACTGTCGAGGAAGTGGTGCCGTGTAAAATTTACACGGCGCCGGAATTCAAGGCGCTGGCGCGCGCGGCGTCTCTCGCGCACGTCGGCACATTCGGTGACATGTCCACCACCATGGCGCTCGACGACGAAGAGGCGCACAACATGGTTCTAGTGTTCCGTAGAGACGACTAAAAGCGTAGGTTTGTACCATTTTTTCGGCTTTGCATGTGTAATAAAACGTTTCCAACGTCACGAGTAACCACAACAGTTTCACGCTCCACAACTTTACGCGCACCATGGCTGCGGCTGCCGTGGTCTGTGGCGCCGCCATCGCAGGTACGCACGCTACACGGCGTCACGTGTATCACGTCCTCGCCGTCGCCTGCGCCGCCGCCGTCGTCACGCGTCGCGTCGCGTCGTTTCTCGTTTCGTGTCTCTTTCGTTTGAGTGACTCACGCGTCAACATTAACCGTTCGTCGTGTTCGTCTTCAATCCAGGTGTCCCTCGACGCGTCGCCGTCACCTCTGCCGCCGCCGTGGGCGCCATAGGCTCGCTCACGACGCTCATTTTCGCCTACCGCGAACCACTCAACCGTTGCCGGTGCACAAAGGATGAAGTCGCGTCCACGTCCCGAGCGTTTTCGCGCTCGAAAATGTTCGACGCACACTGCGCGCGCTGTCGCAAACGCACTCGTCTAGGCGTAGCTATGAGCTTTGTGTTCTCCCCAGCTTACGTCGCGGCGGCGAGCGCGTTGACGGCGCTCGCCGCACACGTCGCCGGGAGGAAGTGTTTAGGCGGCGCGAGAGGCTTGGCGCGAACGGCTCGCGCGAGACTTCGCGAACGCAGGCGCGCACGACACCCCTTCGACTAGCACGACGACTATAATACATACACATTATTACTAGCACGCACGCAGCGCGCATCGCCGTCGTCGGCGCGGCGCGGCATTGACATTAAACGCGCGGCGGCCGTACGAGGCGCTGTCCCGCCCTAGCGCGCTCGAGGTCGTCATTGCCCGACGCGCCCCACGCGTTCGCGCCCATTCGTCACCCTCACGCGCGTGACGTGCGGTGGACACTTGCATCAAGTCGTCACTCCCGCCCACGCACCGGCGCCGCGCGCACGCGACTCGTCAACGACGCGCATTCGCATCTTGCGTCAAGTCTATCCAGGTTGGAGACTCAAAACACATGGCGCCGCGTTCAATCACGCTCGCCGAGGTCGAGCAGCACGTCACGTACGATGATTTATGGCTCGTGATTGATGGTAAGGTGTACGATGTCACGGAGTTTATGGATGACCACCCGGGCGGTGGGGAGATCATGTTGAACGCCGCGGGGAAAGATGGGACGGATGACTTTGAAGACGTCGGACACTCGCCGGCGGCGCGGGAACAGCTGAAAAAGTACGAAATCGGCACCTACGCCGGTGGTGCGAGCGCAAATGGTGACACGGGTAAGAGCAAGGGCAAGAATACGATGACCACGGGTGGGATGTCGAGCATTGGTGCGATTTTATTACCGTTGTTTGTGATTTTGCTCGCGCTTCTCGCGGCTAAAATCGGCGTCAAGGCGTAGATTTTCAATTGTGGTTGTTTTGTTTGCAATGTTGTAATGCGTAACGTTACACGATTTTAGGTTTATTATCATTCGTGTGTCTCGTGCGTCGCTCGCGTGGTGCGTCGCGATCGATGCCGATGGCGCCTGGCGTCCGTTCATACGCGCCCACCGCTCGAAGCGCAACAGCGCCCGCGGCGAGCTCGACGTCATTCACGCGCGCGTCGCCTCCCCGTCGTCGTCGTCGTCGTCGTCGTCGTCGTCGTCGCGCACATCATCATCATCGCGCACGCCATGGTCGATGCCCTGCCGCCGTGCCACGCCCGCGCCGACGTCGTCGTCGAGTTTGGCGTCGGCCACGAGCTGTTGGTGCGCAACGCCGACGCCGCGGGCGCGAGCGACGCACCCACCGTCGTGCGCTGGAGCGCGTTGAGCGATGCGCGCGCACGCGTGGCTGAACGCACCGCGCACGCGTTGCTGACGCTTCGCGCGACAGAGGTACGTCGAATGCGGCGCGAACGAGAGGTGTTTACATGGATTGATGGCGGGGGAACGTCAGTCGCGCGTAGGCGAAGACGACTGACTGACGGCGTGTTTTACCGTACGTGCGCACACAGAATGCGAGCATGTCTCGAGGGACGTACGTTGAAGATGAATTCGCCACGCTTCATGCGTTTTCGCGCGCGGTGACGGAGGCGTTGGATGAAGTATCAGAGTCAAGCGACGGCGATGCGGGCGTGGCGTTGTCTCGCGCGGTTTGGGAACTTTTAGAAGGGTATTTTGTCACCAAAGGTGGTGGGTTAGGCGTGGGTACGGATGAAATAGTGTCGTGGTATCGCAAGAATGCGGCGAATTTGGCGCTAGGGAAAGATAGTGCGAGTGCGAGGTTGCGCGTTCTGTTGGATGCGTTCAACCAGAGCGCTCGGCCAGAGGAGGAACTTGGATATTGGGACATGATCGCCACCATGGTTGCCATTGGCTGGATCGATGCGGCGATTGACTTGATTAATATGCACAGTTCATGGGCGGAGTGGCGTCTGAGAAAGACTAGCGTGCAACCACAGGTGGAATTAATGGAAGCGGCGGTGGCGTTGTTGCAAACGCTTCCGCGACTCGGCGGCGACGACGGTGGCGCCGCGAGTGTGCCGCAATTCACGAGTTTTCGCAACGCATGGTTGATGCAAGTGAAGTCTGTTCTCGCCGAGGGTGGGTTATTTAACAGTTGCTGGGGACCGACCGCTGATGGCGTTCGAGCGGTGCTCCTTGTGCTCTCGGGTGACGAACGCGTCATCACGGCGCGCACCGGAAACTGGATCGAACTCATGTTGGCGCAGTTGCAGCATCGCTATCCGACGTTGAAGATCCACGGCGAACACGAAAGTTTAGCGCAAGCGTCAAAACGCACGAAGGGACCACTGATGAGCGATGCGCTCGATTCCTTGTTACTCGCGGTGATGGCGGGCGACGCCCAAGGTGTCGTCTCTGTGTGTTCGCGACATTTAGATGCTTGGTTTATGGCCTACTCGACAGCCATGCTCTCGCGCTCGGGTGGGGCGCAAGCCGATGTATTGCGACGACCCACGGCGTCTGGGGCGAGCCAAAGTGAGCTGTACATGCTCGAGTATTGCTCCGCGCTTGCGACGTCAAAGAGAACGAGACATTTAGCCGTGAGTGTGCTCGCCGCGTGTAGCCCACAACGCGGTTCCGAGATGATTTCGCAAGCCCTCATGCGCATGGCAGTTGAAGAAGACGTCGATGAGACTGAAGACGACGCTCACGCGCGTGCGGCGTACGCGCGTGCGGTGGAACTCAATCTTCCGAGCACCAGTGCGCGCATTGCGCGCATGGCGAGCGAACGCGCGCGAGCGAATGGCTACGTCGCCCTCGCCTTTGACTGGCTTCGCGAATGCGGGGATTTGCACGGGAGTGATATGTTAGCGCGGGGCGTCGCGCGCGTCGCAGAGAGCGATCATGGCGATCCGAGCGCGGCGCTCGTGCGCGTCGACGCTTTCATGGCGAAAAACGGCGACGACGTCTTGGCGCGCGCTGGAGTTGGTAAGAACGCCGCCGACGACGATGACGGCGTCGCAGCGCTCACGGATACATGCGTCGATTTCTATCGCGCACGCGCGACATTCGTCAACGCCATGCGTGCGTTACGCGAAGACGCCGCGGCGGGCGCGCGCGAGGCTAAAATCGCCGCCGACGCCCTCGTCGCCGCGCTCGCGCCTCGCGCCTCCCCTCCCGAGCTCTGGCCCGCCCTCATCATCGATGCCGCACCGCTCTTCGAAAGTTCTTTCGACGCATGCGCGCTATTCTCCCCCGACGCCGTGCGTCTCCTCGCCGCCCGCGCGCACGGCGCCTCGGCGCTCGGCGTCGCCGACTCCGCCCGCGCCCTCGACGCCCTCGCCACCTCCCGCGATCCCGCGCGCGCTGTCGCCACCATCGACGTCATGCGCCTCACCCTCGCTCGCGACGCCATCGCGCGCCTCACCGCGCGCGTCGCCCTCGAATCCATCGGCGCCTGAGCCGACCGAGCCGACGCGCGGACAGACGCGCGCTCGCATGCGAAGACGCCATACCCATAGACAACCTCTACACATGCCATACTACACACAAAGACCACCATGTCCAATACTCACACACCACTTACACCCATATACCTAGTCACATAAATCCCCCAAGACATAAATCACACACGCCGCACGTACCCCCCCGAATTTGGCGATTTCCCCTGGTCCTGATTGGTCAACCCATGCCAGGGGAACCAAAAAAACGTCGTTTCCGCTTCCGACCTCGCGGGCGCGGGCGATGGGGCGCCGCATACCCGCACGCACGACGACGACGAGCACCGACCACGGTTGCGCGCGCGCGTGTGTGTAGTGTGTAGTGTGTGTGTGTGTTGATCGACGACGTACGTGTTCGACCGCGACGCGATCGCGTACAGAGGGAGAGACACGACGCGCGATGCGATGGGGGGAACTTGCGAGACTGACAATCGTTGAACGTCGGTGTGTCTATAGGCGACGTGTGCGCGCGACGGGCGATCGTACGCCGGGGTTCGAGCGCGATGAATGAAAACGAGACGTATGCGCGTGATGGTGCGGTGGGTGGTAAGCCAGGTGAGTGGTGCGATGCGATAGAGTTGGGTGATGATTGTGTAGGCGAAGCGCTGCGCGCGCGAGAGAGAGTCGACAGACTGATGATTGGTTTTGTTTTTGCGTACGTTTAGGTTTACGATCACAAGGATTAGCGCCTGCGGGGAACCGTGCGGCGTTGAGTAATATCGGGAATGTGTTAACTGGGGCGCAGGGCGTGCGGCAGACGCGTGCGGGGAAGGCGAGGTATGTTTTGAGCGCGCGCGCAAAACGCGCAAAACGCGCGCGGGATTTCGCGTCGATGATGGTATTTTTTCGTGTGTTTGAGTCGTGTTTTGTGTGTTCAAGACCTGACTGTGGTGTTTTTTTTCGTACGCGGCGCGTGATGTAGTCAACACGTCGAGCCGGCAACGCAGAACGCCGCGCGATGGGGTCGAACGTCTCAGCGCACGTCGCACGGCAAGCCGCGCGCGAGCGCCGCGGGCGGATCGATGACGACGGCGGGTGGCGACGTGGATATGCGCGAATCGTATTCATCCTACCTCGAACGATCGGTGGCTGGGGATGAAATGACCGATGCGTTACCGGATATCGATCTTTATGATCACGACAACCCGTTAGCGGTGACGGAATACGTGAATGACATTTATGACTATTGGTACAGAGTCGAGGTGCGTCTGCGCGCGTCAACGGCTCCACGGCGCGCGGCGTCGCGTCGCGTTGTGATTGTGTGTTTCGTCGTGCGCGCCGAATGCGATTGTGTACGTGGTTTGATTTTGTGTACTGACTGTGCGTTTTCGTCGTCGTCGAATGTGTGCTCGATGCGTAGCCCAATACGCAAGTGTCTGAAAAGTACATGATCATCCAAGGCGACATCAACAGCAAGATGCGCGCGATTCTCATCGACTGGCTGGTGGAAGTCCATTTGAAGTTTAAGCTCATGCCTGAGACGTTGTTCTTGACGACCAATTTGATTGATCGTTTCCTCGAGTTGAAGTCTGTGACTCGTAAGAACCTACAACTCGTTGGCGTCACCGCAATGCTCGTGGCGAGCAAGTATGAAGAAATTTGGGCGCCCGAAGTGCGCGACTTTGTGTACATCAGCGATAAGGCGTACACGCGCGAGCAAATTCTGGATATGGAGAAGACGATGCTGAATACGCTTGGGTTTCATCTCACCGTGCCAACTCCGTTTCAGTTCATGAACCGATACTTTAAGGCTGCCGGTGGCGATCGCAAGTTTCAGCTGTACGCGTCGTACGCCGTCGAGTGCGCGTTGCCCGACTACAACATGTTGCAGTACTCTGGGTCCATGTTAGCCGCGGCTGGGGTGTACATTGCCATGCGCGCGTTGCGCACGGGGACGTGGAACCATGTCATGGAGGCGCACACGCGAGTTTCCGAGGCGCAAGTGTACCCATGTGCGTGCGACATGGCGGAACTCATGCGCAAGGCGCCGACGGCGTCGCTCACCGCCGTGTTTAAAAAGTACAGCGGGGAAAAGTTTATGAAGATTGCAACCTTGCCCGTGCCAAACGAGCTTCGACTTTAAGTCAGTTGATAGAACTTGATACACGCTTTCACACACATCACTTGCACATCGTGTCTTGATTGGTTTCGTACACGATGTGTCTTCTAGAAGAGTCTCTCGCGTTTCTTCCGCGCCTCGTGTCTTTTGACACGCGGGGATGAAACGTACGCGATCGCGCGCGCGGAGGCGCGGGCGCATCTCACAACGATGCAGATCGTCTCAACACAAACACACACTTTAAGTTCCGTTCGCACTTTGGCAAGGTGCATTGTAATTCTAGTTTTCGATAAATTGCCAATATTGTTGTACACTTTGCCGCGCGCGAGCGACGTCTACGATGTCTACCTAGGTGCTACTACTACCGCGCTATGACGCGTCATCGTCGACGACTTGCCTCAATATGGCATCCATGTACGTTTCACGCACGCGTGCGCGCGACACTTTGCCACTCGCGTTTTTTGGGATATCATCCGTGATGAATACGAAGGTTTTGGGAACCTTGAACCGCGCTAGAGACGCCGCGCAATGCGCCTTGAGCGCTCGGATGGCGTCGTCGCGCGGCGCTTTCAAGCGCACCACCGCAGCGACGGCCTCGCCCCACAGCGCGTGCGGCACACCAATGACGACTGCATGCGCGACATTGTCGTGTGCGCATAACACACTCTCGACTTCTTGCGGGGCGACGTTTTCTCCACCCGATTTAATCATTTCCTTGAGACGACCGACGAGCCAACAACGGCGCGCGCCGCTGGCGTCGATGATGACTTTTCCCAAGTCTCCGGTTGGGAACCACCCATCGACGTCAAATGTGGACGCGCGATCGATGCCTACGTATCCACGCATGACTTGGGGCCCGCGCACGAGGAGCTGTCCGGAGGCATCCGTTTTGATTTCTACTCCAGGCGCGGGTTCGCCGGCAAACGTAGCGTCCTCCACCAGTCTCGCATCGTCTGCGCGCATAAATGTCACCGATGATGACGTCTCAGACATGCCGTACGCCATAGTGACGACTGCACTGGGAAAGATTTCGCGCACATTGCTCAAAGAATCGACGAGGCGACCACCACCGATGAGAATTTTCTTCACCGATGGATACGACGAACTCGATGCGCGCGGTACAGCTCGTAACAACATCGTTATCATCGTCGGCACAGCTATAAATGCCGTCACGCGTTCGCGCGAGATAACCTCAAGCACTCGCTCTGCGTCGAACTCCTTCATGAATATATGATTCGCACCCGCGACGAACGCCGCGTGCGCGCTCGACATGCCGCCGATGTGAAACATCGGCGCAAAGTGCAAAAATATGTCGTTCGTGTCGTATCCGACGCATTGAAGTTTCGCCGCCGATGCCGCGCAAATCCCTGCATGCGTCAACATCGCCGCTTTAGCCACTCCTGTTGTGGTACCACTCGTATGACAATACAAGCATACGTCTTCGCCGCCTACGCGCCGTATCGTTCCCTCAACCGTTTGAGCCAGTCGCGCAAACGCTTCTTCATCCACATCCATACCTTCCGTCGATGCGATGAGCTCTTCGGCGCGTATGACTCGAATTCCTAACCCAACGGCGTCGCGTGCGCTCTCGATCCCATCTTCATCGCACACCACGAGCACGGCGCCGACGCGTCGCGCCGCGTCCACCGTCTCTTTCGCGCCCCAGCGCGAGCTCAACGGCGCCGCAACCGCCCCGATCGCGTTCGTCGCCAACCAACACGCGAAACCGATCGCGCTCGGTCGCATGACACTCGCGATGACGACATGTTCGCCCTCGCGCCCGGTGGCGTGCGCTAAAAAGCGCTCCGCGCACGTCGCCACGAGCGCTTGAAACGCAGCTCCAGACCAGCATTTTCCATCGTCGCCGTCGTCGGCGAACGCGCACTCGCGCACGCACGGATCGAAAACGCCCGCCGCGACGTTTACGCGCTCGGGCGCGTCTGCGCGTGCGGCGCGCGCGTCATCTGCGGCGTCACCGCCGTGAGGCAACATCTGCGGGAGCGTTTCGGGCGAGCGTTTTTTCTGTAGCTCGACACCATTCATCGACGCGCGCCCGCCCGCGTGATGGTGTCCGCCACCGCGCCGCGCGCGGAAACGTTGAAGAAAAATATTCCACAGCGGTGCATCTCGTGCGCGGGGGAGTACGCGGCGCTCAAAGGCGAAGCCGCTGCGCTGGCCAAGGCTGGAGACTACATGCGCGCGTATTGCAACTATTCTCTGTGCATCGCCGACGAGCGGTTCGCGGTAATGGATGATGATTTGGCGTTTACGCTGACGAATCGATCGCTGATGTCGTTGAAATTAGGAGATTACGATGCGGCGCTGCGCGATGGGCTAGGAGCGATTGAGATGGTGCGGTGTTGGCCGACGACGGCGAATGCGACGCGACGCTCTCGAGCGATGGCCAAGGCGCTATATCGCGTCGGATGTGCGCGCATGGGGTTGATGGAGACCGAAAGTGCGATTGATACGTTCAACAAGGCGCTGGTGATCGCGCCTGGGGATGAAGCGGTGCGTGAGCGGTTGGTGGAGTGCGTGAAGTCGGTGAGGATGTCGTATATCTGTGACGCGTACGCCGACGCGATTTCTGATGGTGAGATGCCAAACAAGGTTTCCCCACGCGATGGCAAGTGGTTGAAACCAGTGAAACCAGAAACATTACGCGTGAGCCGAAACGCCATGGCGCAAACGCTACTTGATTGTGTTGTGGGGCATGAAGCTGATTGGCGTCGCGAATTCATTGATGTGTACTTGGCCGCAAAGGCAAATCCCAAAGCACTGAGCAACATGCGCCGCGGTTTTTTGAGTGGTATCCGCGCGTGTGTATATGCACACATTGGAAATCACGCCCAGGCGGTGAAAGATTATCAAGTTGCGTTGGCTTACTACCCTGATTGGGCGCGCGCGTATTTCGGCTATGCGCAATCCATCGAGCGCGAGCTCATTCTCAACAACATAACGCGGGTCGAAGTTGCGTCCATAAGCAAAAGAAATGGTGTATTTGATAACCTCATTGTCGACGCACACGTCGCTGCAGCGTTATGGACGAAGAAAGCTCTCGAGCTCGATGAGTCGAATGATGTGTACGCCGCAGAGTATCATCGACTCACCGAAAAAGTATCCGACGCCATGCGTGAAGCGCTTACGAAAGGCGCAAGCGCGGCGCTGGAGTATCTCGATAAGGAGAAATGGGAAAATGCCCCAGAGTACATTCGCCCGAGGCCAAAGTACTACTACTTTTATGAAATGATGAAAGAGCGCATCTACGAACATTTTCCTGAACTTCCGCAGCCGGTGATGGACAAGTTGTTGTCGCTCGACGCGGGCGAATTGGATTTACTCCTCCAATATCCGCGTGCCATTAAAGGTCAAACCGAAGAGTTCCTAGATGTTTATAAACGCGAAGGAGGGGAGTATTTACTCACGTACAAAACTCCACAGCTTTCCTGGGACGAAGTCAAGGCGCTCAAAGGCAAAGGCACGCAAGGCTTACTCCCCGGCGGCGCCGACACGCATCAATTCGGTGCCACTGCAGACGAATGCCAAGATCCAGGCTCGGGATTTGCCACCGAAAAAGACACAAACCACGCCATGATTGGTGCCAGCGGAGACGATGGCTTGACGCGCGAAGAATTCCTCGGCGCGCCCGCGCCGCCGAAACTCCCGCCCGACCAACTCCGCGACGCGATAAATCGTCTCGGTCCCGCGCCGTCGCGCGAACAATCCCCAAACGCGCACCCCACCCGGGCACTTCCAAGTGTATCTCGCGCCGCGCGCGTACTCGCCGAGGCGCCGCCGGGCGACGCCGCGCCGTAGCCCAGCCGATCGAACGCGTCCGCGTGCAATGTAAACAAACAAAATCCGTCATCGTGTTTGTCTTTGCGTCACGCCGCCACGAAAAAGTGAGCGTCCCGCGACAGTTCTGCGCGCGACGTCGTCGGCATCGACGTCGTCCGCGCCATCCGTCCGTCCGTTCGTTCGCGCGCGTTTTTCACGCCTGCTCCACCGTCGGTGTCGGTGCGGCTGACGACGCCGCCGCCGTCGAGCGATCGCGACGCGGGTGCAGCGCGCTCGAGAGCCGCCATGGGGAAACCCGCGACGGATCCCGCGCCCGCGCGCGCGCCGTCGTCGCGGAATCGCGAGAGCGATGACGCCATGGCGTGTCTCACGCGCGATCCTGCGAAAGTCACTCATCCGGTGAAGACGTTGGAGGATAAATTCGAGCTCTTACCGGCGTTTTTGAAGGTTAGAGGATTGGTTCGGCAACACATTGACTCGTTCAACTACCTCATCAACGAGGAGATAAAAAAGATCATACACGCCAAGGCGAATGAACGCGTGACGTGTGATAGTGATCCGACGTTTTATTTGAAGTATACGAATATACACGTGGGTAAGCCGAGCGTGGAGGAGGATTATGTTGTGGAGGAAATAACGCCGCAGCAGTGCCGGTTGAGAGACATGACGTACGCGGCTCCGATTACGGTGGATGTGGAGTACACGCGAGGGAAGGAGATTGTGACGCGAACGTCAAAGAATGGCGTAGGTGGGGTTGTGATTGGGCGTATTCCGCTGATGTTGCGGTCGTCAAGGTGCGTTTTGACTGGGAAGAGTGAGGATGAATTGGCGCGCTTGGGCGAATGTCCGCTCGACCCTGGCGGATACTTTGTCGTCAAGGGTGTGGAGAAGGTGATTTTGATCCAGGAACAATTGAGTAAAAATAGAATTATCATAGACGTGGACAACAAAGGTGAGATAGGCGCTTCAGTGACCTCTTCCACGCACGAGAGAAAGAGTAAAACGAACCTCGTGGTGAAGCATGGCAAGTTGTACTTGAGACACAACACATTTGCGGATGATATTCCAATCATGATTGTTCTCAAGGCTATGGGCTTGGAAAGCGATCAAGAGGCTATACAAATGATCGGAAGCGATCCAGCGTATGCATCGTTGATGGGACCTACGTTGCAAGAGTGTCAAGCATGTGGAATTTTTACTACGCATCAGGCTTTGGAGTACTGCGGCGCCAAGGTACGCGTTGTAAAGATGCACACCGCGCGGCCAGGGGTGAAAGACTTTCGCCGATCACGCGTAGACGAAGCGCGTGATATTCTGGCAGGCGTGGTTCTTGCGCATGTACCCGTGGTGGCGTATGATTTTAGACAAAAGTGCGCGTACGTTTCCATTATGATTCGTCGCATTCTCAACGCTATTATCGATCCCACTCAAATTGACGACAAGGACTACTATGGTAACAAACGTCTTGAGCTTGCGGGTCAACTCATAGCTCTGTTGTTTGAAGATTGTTTCAAACGACTCAACGCAGATTTAAAGCGCCAAGCTGACGCGGTGTTATCCAAGGCGAATCGTGCGACGCAGTTTGACATTCTCAAGTGCATTCGACAAGATACATTAAGCAATGGTTTAGAGCACGCAATTTCAAGCGGAAACTGGACTGTGAAACGTTTTAGAATGGAGCGTAAGGGCGTTACGCAAGTTCTCAGTCGTTTGAGTTTTATCAGCGCCCTCGGTATGATGACACGTATCACGTCTCAATTTGAGAAGACGCGTAAAGTATCCGGTCCGCGGGCGCTGCAACCGTCTCAATGGGGCTGTCTTTGCCCGAGCGACACTCCAGAAGGGGAGTCATGTGGGTTGGTGAAGAATCTCGCGCTCATGACACACGTCACTACGGATGATGAAGAAGAACCGTTGCGAAGGCTCGTACACGCCTTGGGCGTCGAGCCCTTGACGTGGCTCGCCGGCGGTGAAATGCATTCTCCTCGAGGCGCGCACGTACTCATGAATGGTTCTTTGCTCGGCGTGCACGCGCAACCCGAAGCATTCGCGCATTCTTTCAGAAAACTTCGCCGCGCTGGACGGATTGGTGAGTTTGTTTCTGTGTACACCGCCGATGGATGCGTGTACATTTCATCCGACGGCGGTCGAGTGTGCCGTCCGCTCATAATAATTGAGCGCGGCGAGCCTTTGCTTACTCAAGAACATCTTGACGAGCTCAAGGATGGACATCGCACATTTAATGACTTTTTACGCGAGGGCTTGGTAGAGTACTTGGATGTGAATGAGGAGAACAACTCGTACATTGCGTTGTACGAAGACGAGGTGAATGACGAGACGACGCACTTGGAAATTGAACCATTTACGTTGCTCGGCGTGTGTGCGGGTATCATTCCTTATCCTCATCACAACCAGTCTCCAAGAAACACCTATCAGTGCGCGATGGGTAAACAAGCGATGGGCAACATCGCGTTCAACCAATTGAATCGCATGGATACATTGATGTACTTGTTGGTGTACCCACAAAAGCCGATTGTCAAGACAAAGACGATTGAACTCATTGGATACGATAGGCTCGGAGCTGGGCAGAATGCGACTGTTGCTGTGATGTCTTATAGTGGATACGATATCGAAGACGCAATCGTCATGAACCGCGCTTCACTTGATCGAGGTTTCGGTCGGTGTACAGTGCTACGTAAGTACGCCGCGCAGGTGAAAAAATATAGCAACAGAACGATGGATAGAATTGTCGGACCGGGTGAGTCCGATCGCGCCAATAAAACTGGTCGTATGCATCTCTTAGACGATGATGGTATTGCTGCAGTCGGCGGACGCATCAAACCGGGTGACATTTATGTCAACAAGCAGACGCCGATTAATACCCGTGACCCGATGGCCAATCCGCATGCGATGCCAGACGCTATGTACCGAGATAATCCACTGTCATATAAAGGTCCGGCGGGTGAAACTGCGATCGTGGACAAAGTTCTTCTCACGATGACCGATGAAGGCCAGTTCAATATCAAGACCTTGGTTCGACAAACTCGCCGCCCAGAGGTTGGCGACAAGTTTTCGTCGCGGCACGGTCAAAAGGGCGTTTGCGGTATCATCTTGGATCAAGAAGACTTTCCGTTTAGCGAACGCGGCATCACGCCAGATCTCATTATGAACCCGCACGGATTTCCGTCGCGCATGACTGTGGGTAAAATGATTGAGCTCTTGGGTGGCAAGGCGGGTTTAGAAAGCGGACGGTTTCACGACGGTACAGCGTTTGGCGGCGACACCGTCGAATCCATTCAAGAAACTTTGGTCGCTGCTGGATATTCATACAAAGGCAAAGATATGTTGCACTGCGGCGTGACTGGGGAAGCGCTGGAAGTGAACATATTTATGGGTCCAGTGTACTACCAAAAGCTCAAGCACATGGTACAGGATAAAATGCACGCTCGCGCTCGCGGTCCTCGAGTCGTGCTCACGCGCCAACCGACCGAAGGCCGCGCGCGCGACGGTGGTTTACGTCTCGGAGAAATGGAACGCGACTGTCTGATCTCTTACGGTGCGTCTCAGCTTATCCTCGAGCGTTTGATGATTAGCTCGGATCAATTCGAAGCACAAGTCTGCACAAAGTGCGGTTTGCTCGGATTCCAACATCACATCACCGGGAAAAACGCGTGTACGCTCTGCAAGACCGAAGCCGAAGTCGCTACGTTAAAGCTTCCGTACGCGTGCAAATTACTATTCCAAGAACTTCAAGCGATGAACATCGCTCCACGCCTCAGTCTAACCGAGGCTTAGTTTGAAACACGTTGTAAAAGAATTGAAAAGTTTTAGCCACCGACCGCGTCAGAAATGTTGACAGCTCAGCGCCACCGAGGCCCAAGCCACACACTTTCACGCGTAGCGCGCGACACGCTCGGCGCCCGCGTCGCGCGCGACGCATTCATAGCGCTCGCGTCGACTTTCTTCATCGCCCGTCGACGCGCGCATCGACGTCATCGTCATCGTTAGTCATCTGTCGGCCGGTCGCTGACTGCGTGCCAGCGCACTCGGTCGCGTAGCTCGCGATGTCGTCGTCGTCGTCGTCGTCGTCTACGTCGTGTACGGGCGCAGCGTGCGTGCGATTCGCGACGACGGATAGAGATATATATGTGGGGTACGTGCGTGACGCGATGCGCGACGCGGCGCGCGCGACGCGGCGCGTGCGCGAGGCGAGCTTGAGAAGTGGTCGTTTGGTTTCCCACGCATGTAGTCGACGGTTTATAGCGCGCAGTGGCGCTTCGAGCTCGACTGACGGGTGCATCGTGTGACGCACAGTTTATCAATCTATTTTGGTATCGCCATCGCCGGGTTGCTGCTGTTTGGCGGCGGTCGGCACGTGATGCCTATTTATTTCGGACGCCTGCGGCTGCGGAACCTCACCGCGCCTCCGCCGCCGTTTATGCGCACTTATCACGATGCGACGAAGAAAGTGGGATGCGTGCGGCGAACGATGTCGTATTATTTTGGATGGATCCCACATGTCTTAAACGTGGACGATAAGACGCTGATTGCGACGGCTGGTTTAGACGCGTTTGCGTTTTTGCGCGTATGCCAGTTTGGACTGCAGCTGTTTCTACCGTTGACAATTTTGTCCCTGACGGTGTTGCTTCCAATTCACAATCACGGGACAGATTTGCAAAGGCAGCATGAGGAGTACTTGCTGGCGACAAACTCGACCGAGGCGTCAGCGTTGAGCGGGTTATTGTTGACCACGGTGGCGAATTTAGAACCCGGACTTGATATATTTTGGTTGCACTGTGTGGTGATGTGGGTCGTTATTTGGTACACGACGTGGTTGCTGACGCAACACACGGCGACTTTCGTTGTCTTGCGCACGCTGTACTTAACGACGCGAGGTGATACCAACCTTTGGCGCGCGGTGCACCAACCGTCGTCCGTGATTGAACAGCTCCTCATGCAGGGCGCAAATCAGAGCGCGGAAATTGATTCAGAAGAGTTGAAGCGATTTAAAAGTGCTGATTCTGACGATATCGCCGTGGTGCGCGATGCTCTTGCCGAGATGGATGAATTAGAAGAGGAAGCATCGCCTACGCTTTTATCTGACGCCGTCAAGACGACGAGAAGTAT
>Ga0222714_10003680_pt1 | contig 15426 bp, 11 predicted proteins | sample C33_3DmetaG_FD_165048 | JGI IMG/M metagenome (GOLD analysis project Ga0222714, IMG submission 165048) | Estuarine water microbial communities from San Francisco Bay, California, United States - C33_3D | ecosystem: Environmental > Aquatic > Marine > Unclassified | place: USA: California...
CTCACAATGGAAAATCACATAGTCATATGTGACAGTCAGCTCCTTTAAAAACGGGCATTGCCAGAAGGCGGGGAAGCTGCTACCCAATCATCCGTTAGCCGGAAGCGGGTGTGGTTCAATGGTAGAATGTGGCCTTCCCAAGGCTGAGACGAGGGTTCGATTCCCTTCACCCGCTCCAAGTCTCTGCACCTGAACAGGCTTAGGATATTCCCAGGAAATCTAACAACATTACCTTAACTTTTGATATCCATTTGCCTTTGTGACGGACTTGAAAATGGGAATCCCACTTCACGAAGACCAAGGTGCGAGCATAGCAGGGCGTGTCCCACTTTAAATTTTGGCGTCAGCATTCCTGCCGCAGAGATGTGTTTTCTAGCCTTTGGAAAACCCTGAGATTTCAGTAAAACATAAGTCGTCCAGTGACGACTACCAAGCGCCACAGTCATTAATACTCTCAGCCCTTGTCCTGCAAGATCCGCTTTATGCGTTCCTTGGCATCAGCGGGCAACGATTTGGTCGAAATCGTATGGGTTTACTGCTCGTGATGAGGCATCGCCTCATGCATCAATTTAAGCTGCTTGGCATAACGTCCACACCAAACACAGATGAGCATATGCAGCCGTATCCAGATGCGCGAGAGTTAGTCTGGGCCTCAAGAATGGAACAGAGGAATGAAAGACCAGCGTGAAGGACATAAAGTCCTCGTTTCCGCAAATATCAAAGGCTGCTTTGTTTATTAATGGCTTACACTAGGATGAACGCCCCTAAACTTGGAGGTTGTTGTTTCTTTGTTTGATAATGGTGAGGTTGGGGGACTGCTGTTTTCAGACTTTTTAAAAAGAGTCGCGTGTCGTTCCTACTTAGTTTTAGCGCTCAGGTAGGGGCTGGAAAGTGTCAGCGTGGAGCCGTTCGTGGTGTGTTGGTGCACGGTGACGAAATTGAGCGTGGCCGGGTCGGACGGCAGGACCGTTTCACCAGTGAAGGTGGCGGGGCCGGTCTGGCGCAGCGGGGTGGATTGCCAGATATCGTATTCCATCGCATGTGTGTAGTCTGGCTGGCGGTTGATGGACCACCAGAGTTCGTTTTTCTGCGGTTCGGCTTTATCCGGGAAAGTAACCGTGACTTGCAGGCAACGTGATGACTTGTCCCAGCGGTGGGTTACGTGGGGTGGCGTGATCATCGGACGGGCTCCCAAGAAATGATGCTGGGCGAAGGCATACAGCGTCGCATCGACTTCCGGCAACGAGCCGACTTGCTTGAGGAAACCGGCCGTTTTCGCTCCTCCATGCTGGCCTCCGGGGATCACGCTGATGGGCAATTGCGGAAAGCGACGGCCCAGTTCGAGCAGACCTGGGCTGACGTTGTCGTTGGAGCCTTCGATATAAAAGATTTCCAGACCACGCTTTTTCAGGGCGGGCAGGTAGTTCGTGAGACGGCAGACTTCCCAGGCCAGCGTGCAGGCGTCATCTATCTCCTTTTTGCTCCAGCCAGCCGCACGTGCCTCTTCCAAGGTGATGCGTTCGGCGGCGCGGATGCGATCGCGGGAGACAAGGACATCAACCGCTGTGGCCGGGGCGTTGGTGATGCGGCCCGCGCCGAGGTCGAGGAGAAATTTATCGTTCGCCCGGGTGAGCTCCGCGGGGCGCAGGCCTTCCACGTAAGGGCCGCCGGGCGGGTCGATGATGGGGGCGACGACGGGCAGGACGGCGGTGAAACGGTCATCGGCTATGGCTGCGGCTGCGGCGCCCACACCGCGTTTGGAAGCACCAGTGACAAGCACTTTCACCGGCTGGAACACGGTCGGTTCGGCCATCGCGGCAGTGAGGGCGCGCATGTCACTTAGGCCCCAGATCCACGCCGGGGTGTAGCGCGCGTCCTTGGTCTGCAAGAAATGAGCCTTCATGCCGATGTCGAGTTTTCCGACCGGTTCCATGGCATCTATCGTCGTCATGCCGATGAGGGCCACGCCCACACCGTTCTCCTTCACAAGTCGAAGCATTGCTGCGGTCGGCGAGGCCGCCTTCAATTCCGCGCCGGAATTGCCGACGATGAGGTGACGGCAGGGGCCGCCCGTCGCAGGAGCGAACAGGGTCACGGGGAGGCGTACCTTCTGTCCTGGCCACCATTCACCGATGTTGATCTCTATGAGCTTCTGGCGGACGGCTGCGTCTTTCGACCATGGATGCCAGTCTTCAATGATCCGCGTTTCCAACGTGGAGGCATCGCGCACCGTGGCCATGTCGTAGCGGCCCGGGACGACTCTGGCTTGAAGGGGGAGGACGCAGAACAACGAAAGGCAGAGCAGTTGTAGGAGCTTCATAGACACAATGGGTTCAAGGGTAATGAGCCTAGAGCAAACGTCGCTGCTGGGCAACAACGGGCTGAAACGGGCTCAGGAACAGGTTTCACTCGAAAGTTGATGAGCAAGGCACCTTGCCTCACGGAGGTGAACCTGCGATAAAAGGGAATCCAAGCAGGAAGAAGACGGCATGAATCCCTATCTGCAGGCGGCAATCGATGAGGCCCGGCAGGGCCTGGCCGAAGGTGGTATCCCGATTGGCTCGGTGATCGTTCACCAAGGGCGGATCATCGGGCGCGGGCATAATCGCCGGATTCAGAAAAACAGCGCCATCTTGCATGGAGAGATGGATGCGTTTGAAAATGCCGGCCGCCAGCCGGCCAGTGTTTATCGGGAGGCTTTGCTCTATACCACGTTGTCGCCGTGCGCGATGTGCAGCGGTGCGATCCTGCTATATGGCATCCCCAAGGTTGTGGTGGGTGAAAATCTTACTTTCATGGGTGAAGAGGCATTGCTGCGTTCGCGCGGCGTCCAAGTCGAGGTCTTGCAGGATGAGACTTGTGTGGTGCTAATGCGGGCCTTTATCAAAGCGAATCCGGTGCTGTGGAACGAGGATATCGGAGTCTGAGGCGTGTGGGAGCAACTGATGATACGACATGGCAAAGTTTCCCGGTCCAGTCTGGAGGCCGCCCCGGCGGGCTTCGACGTGGAAAAGGCGGAGCGATTTATGCGGCGGGCGATTGAGCTGGGACGTAAGGGGGCGGAGGCAGGGGATGGCGGGCCGTTCGGAGCGGTGATCGTCAAGGACGACAAAATCATCGCTGAAGGCTGGAACCGGGTCATCGCGGAGAATGATCCGACGGCGCATGGGGAAGTGGTGGCAATCCGTGCGGCCGGTCAGAAGCTCAGGAGCTTCGGACTCCAAGGCTGCACGCTTTACAGCAGTGGCGAGCCGTGTCCGATGTGTCTTAGCGCCAGTTATTGGGCGCGGTTGGCGCGGGTTTTCTACGGATTCAGCATTCAGGAGGCAGCAGCAGCGGGTTTCGATGACCAGTTGATCTATGAGGAACTGGGTAAGCCGCGGGACGAGCGCAAGCTGCCCCTGGTCCAGCTGCTCGGGCCGGAGGCGTTACAGGAGCTGAAGCGTTATGCGGCCAACCCTCAGCGCGTGAGCTACTGAGGAGTTCTAAGCAAAAATGTCCGTCACCACATGCCCGCTCACGTCTGTTAGCCGGAAGTTCCGCCCGGCATGTTGATAAGTGAGCCGCTCATGATCCAATCCTAGCATTGCCAGAATGGTCGCGTGCAGGTCATGCAGATGCACCTTGTTCTCCGTCGCAAACCAGCCGTAGTCATCCGTAGCGCCATAGGCCGTGCCCGCCTTCACACCCGCCCCCGCCAGCCACATCGTGAAACCTTCGGGATTGTGATCACGCCCATCTGGCCCGCCCTGCGCCGTCGGCGTTCTCCCGAACTCACCACCCCAGATCACTAGCGTATCCTCCAGCAAACCGGTCGCTTTCAAATCAGCCAGCAGCCCTGCGATCGGCTTGTCCACCTCCATCGCATTCTTAGCATGCCCCTTGCGCAGGTTCCCATGCTGATCCCACTGCACCTCGCCATCACTATGCGTCACTTGGATGAAACGCACCCCACGCTCCGCAAACCGCCGCGCCAGCAGACATTGCCGGCCGAAGTTTTCCGTCACCTTGTCATCCAGACCATAGAGCTTCCGGGTAGCCTCGGATTCACCGGAAATATCTTGCGCCTCCGGCATCGCCATCTGCATGCGGAAGGCGAGCTCAAAGGAATTCAACCGTCCTTCCAGAGCCAGATTTGGCCCCGTGTGCCTCAGGTGATCGCGATTCATCTGGCCGATCAAATCAATCTGCGCGCGTTGCTGTGCGGGCGTCAGTCGGGAATTGCGGATATGTCGCACCGCCACTTCACGCGCTGGCACTGTGGCGTTGCCTAATGGTGTGCCCTGATAAGCAGCGGGCAGGAATGCCGCGCCCCAATTGTTCGCCCCCCCATGCGCAAACGTCGGACAAATGGTGATGAACCCCGGCAGATTCTGATTCTCCGAACCCAGTCCGTAAGTGATCCACGAGCCCATGCTCGGCCGGACAAAATTATCACTGCCTGTATGGAGCTTCAGCACCGCCCCGCCATGGGCCGCGTTGGTGCCGTGCAGCGAGCGGATGATGCACAGGTCATCCACGCAGCGTGCCACATGCGGAAACAGATCGCTCACTGGCAATCCGCTCCTGCCATAGTTTTTAAATTTCCATGGTGACTTGAGCAATTCGCTCGTCGGCGCGAACTGCACGCGCGGCTTCTCCCCCGGAAAAGGTTTGCCATCATCACGATCCAGCAGCGGTTTGGGATCAAAGGTGTCCACGTGGGAAGGCCCGCCCTTCATGAACAGGAAAATCACCCGTTTTGCCCGTGGCTGAAAATGTGGCTGCTTGGGCGCCAGCGGATCGGCGGCTGTCCCATTTTCACCTGCCTGCGCCATGAAGGCTGATGCCGCCAGCCAGCCAAATCCCGCCGCTGACTGCTGCAACATCCGCCGCCGTGACATCGGCGGGCCGGAAATGAGATCTGGCATGCTCATGGGTTCAGTTCAGGTAAATGAATTCGTTCGCCGCCAGCAAAGTCTGGCACAACGCTGTCCAGGCTGCGCGCCGCGCCGCCGCCTTGTCTTTGCCGGTCTCGCCTAAAAGCCCGCTCAGGAAACGCTCTGCGCGCTTCCGCTCCGCTGCTGAAGGCAGCCGCCCATACGCCTTTACGTAAGCAGCATCAAGCCGCCTCGCCTCAGACGCACCCTGGTCCGCCAGCAACTGCTCCGCGAACTGCGTCGCCGCTTTGCTCACCAGCTCGCTGTTCATCATCAGCAACGCTTGCGGCGCGACCACCGTGGCACTGCGGTTCCCATTCGGCACCGCCGGGTCCGGGTAATCGAACTGCTCGAACAGATCGTAAAGATGGTTCCGGATGATGGGCAGATACACCGCCCGGCGCGGGCTGTCATACGTGGTGGCATCTTTGGAAGTATGGTTGAAGACAAACTCCCGGTTCTTCAACGGAATGGTCTTGCCACCCATCGTCAAATCCAGTGAACCCGCCATCGCCAGCAACGCATCCCGGATCTCTTCCGCTTCCAACCGACGCAAGGGAAAGTGCGCCAGCAGCCGGTTCTCCGCATCGGCATGACTGTTCCCTTGCAAGGCATTGGCCTCCATTTGGTAAGTGCTGGAGAGCATCACCAACCGGTGCATCGCCTTCACACTCCATCCCTCGGCGATGAACCGCCGCGCCAGCCAGTCGAGCAGCTCCGGGTGAGAAGGACGATCGCCTAGCACCCCGAAATTGTCCGTGCTCGTCACCAGCCCCTGGCCGAAATGCCAGCGCCAGATACGGTTCACCATCACCCGTGCCGTCAACGGATGCTCCGGATCGGTCAGCCAGCGCGCCAGTTCCAATCGCCCGCTCTGCCGCTCACTGAACTGCGGACGCGTAGAAATAGTCATCACCTGCGGCACTCCGCGAGGAACAGGTTTGCCCAGCGCCAAATGGCTCCCGCGGATATGCACTGGCAACGTCTTCACTATGTTCGTCCCATCCATGACCCCCATCGTGCTGGGCAGTTCCGGCATGTCTTCTTCCAGCCTCTTCAAGTCCGCCCGCAGCTTCGTCAACTCCGCTACCGTATTCGTCGGATACATTTTTTCCGGTGCCTTCGGCAGCGTGTTCGTCTTGAGCGTGACCAGCAATTCTTTGTTGGCCACAGTTATGAAATTCGTGATCGAGAGCTTATGGGCCGCAATCTTCTGTTCGTAAGCTTCCTTCGCGCGATAATCCTCCGGCAACGCCACCACGGGCTCATGCCATTTCGCGAGCGTCTTCCAGTCATCCATCGTGTGCGTGCTCTTGAAGATCGCCGCCAGCGCATAGTAATCCTCCGTCGTCACCGGGTCGAACTTGTGATCATGGCAGCGTGCACAACCCAGCGTAGAACCCAGAAACGTGCGGCCCATCGTCTCGATCTGCTCGTCGATCATGTCCATCTCCAGCTTCACCTTGTCCGCCTCCGCCAGTAACTTCGGCCCCATGCTAAGAAAACCCAGGGCGGTCAGCCGCTCATGCATCACCGCCATCTCATCAGTTTTCGGCAACAAGTCCCCAGCCAGTTGCTCCATCACGAATTGATCGTATGGCTTGTCGCGATTGAAGGCATTGATCACGTAATCGCGGTAACGCCAGGCATTGCCAAAGGCGACGTTCTCATCCAGCCCGTTCGAATCCGCATACCGCGCCACATCCAGCCAATGTCGCCCCCACCGCTCCCCGTATTGCGGCGAAGCCAGCAAGCGTTCAACGACCTTGGCGAAAGCATCCGGCGACTTGTCCTTGAGAAAGGCTTCAATCTCCGCCGGCTTCGGCGGCAGACCGGTGAGATCAAACGTGGCGCGGCGAAGCAGCGCCCGCTTGTCTGCCGGAGCCGCCGGCTTGAGCCGCTTCTCTTCCAACTTCGCGAGAATGAATGCGTCTATTGGAGACTGCACCCACGCAGTCTTCTTCACGGTTGGTGGCACCGGCTTGGCCAGCGGTTGAAACGACCAGAACTTGCGCCCTTCCATAAGATCCATGCCGTGTTTGACGGGCGCGGCTTGGGCTGTTTTCACGCGCGGATCGGGTGCGCCCATCTTCACCCACGTCTCCAGATCACGCACTTGCTCTGGACTCAATTGATTCTTGGGCGGCATCTGCAGGTCCCGGTTCTTATACCGCACGGCTTCGATCAACCGGCTCTTGTCCGGATCGCCCGGTTCAATAGCCGGTCCCGTATCCCCGCCCTTGAGCAAATCTTCCCGTGTCTCCAAACTTAGACCGCCCTTCACCTTCTCCATGCTGCTATGACACTTGTAACATTTTTCAATGATGATGGGCCGTATCTTCTTCTCAAAAAAATCCAGTTCCGCTGAGGTGGGCTCCGCCGCCTGGGAAACGCCGGAGGACGCCATCAGGCACAACCCCAAGGCCAACAGGAATCGTTTCAAGACTGGCACAATGACAGACATTTCGTTCGGCAATAAATCTTCACTCCGCCAATTCGCGGATCTCGTCATCCTTCAACACACGGGCGATGAGCCCAAATTCGTCCATGCAACCCGCAAAATTACGTACTGGCTGCTGCAGTTTTTCCGGTGCTGGAATCCAATTACCCAACTCTACCAAGCCAGGCGTCAGCGAAACCGGTTGTGAGATCGGATGTCGCGAAATCCGTTCGCCGTTCAGGTAAAACCGCACTTCACCGCCTTCCAGGTCATACACTGCCGCCAGATGCACCCACTGACCAAAACGCTCCGGCGTGAAGATCACCGGGCTGATGTAATCCTGCCATACCACCGGTTCAGCATTCGTGCCCACCCGCCGCGACCCATCACCCACGCCGAGGCACAGCGATCCATCATGCAATATCTGCCAGTGCAGGTAGCCAGCCCCGATCCCCTCGCTCATGCAAAGGGAGCTCTGCCGGATGTTGAGCCCATGAAGCTGCACACTGGCGGAGAGCGTCAGTTGGTTATACACACCCGGCACATTGAATCGCACGCGGTCGCTCAGGCTGCGGAATTGCAAAGCCCGCTTGCCCGGCCACCGTCCCTCGGTCCAACTGCAGCCCACAATGCTGCCCGCCCCGATATCCTGTCCTCTTGCTGCCGTATTACGTAGCGAACGCGAACCATTCTCATCCTGAAAATCCAGCCACAGCCGCGCCGCGGCATCTTGCATCCAACGCGCACTGCCAGCCTGCCAACGATCCAACGCCTGCCGGTTGGACTGCGTGACCCGCGCATCCAGATCGCGGCTGAAGGCGAACGCCTTTTCATCTGCCTTAAGAATCCTGCCCGCGCCCGGCTGTCCTAAATCCGCCGCCGCACCGGTGGTGAGCTTCCGCATCTGGGTCGGCGGCTGATACAGCTCCACCTCTCCGTTGAAAACATGCAGCTCTGATGAAGTTTCGTTCAGATCCAGCCCAAAGTCCGTGCCCAGATCCACGACATCCCCTTTCGGCGTGCCGATCTTGAACCCGCGTGCTTGAGGCGGCACATGCGCACTGAAACGCCCCGACTGGCAGAACGCCTCCCCCGCAGACACCAGACGGATCTCCGCTGGCCCCTCGATGCACAGCCGTGCGCCCGAGAAAAACTCGATCTCCGCCACCCCGCTTTGCAACTTCAAGACGCCTGGCGATAAAGGCGCATTCATGGCCGGCGCCAGCCCCGTTTTGTCCCACACTATATTCGCCCCTCGCGTCAGCACCGCCACACTTGCCGTGGTTGCTTCCGTCCGCATGATTTCAGCCGGATTGTTCATCACCGCTGAAGCCACCCGGGCCGGGTAATTCTCAACAGGCAACGACTTCGGCCACATCCCCCACGCCACTGCCCCGATGACGATACCCGCCGCCAGCGCACTCCCATGCCTCAGCCATCCGCCACCCCGCGGTTGAGCCTTATCCCCGCCAAATAATGGCGAGGTGATTCCCGTTGGCTGCTCCCGCCGCTGTGATTCTTTCTGCGCCCAAGCCAGTAAACCCGCCTCCGCATCCTGAAAAACAAACCACAACCGCCGTGCCTCCGCTGAACCTTTGAGCACCGCGCCAAGCCGTTCATGCTCTTCCGGCGTGATGGTCCCATCCGCTTTGGCTACAAATAGCCGGTGGAGTTCTTGCTGATCCAAGGCCACGCTCATGTCTGCGCCTCCTGCGTGAGCTTGCGCCGGACACATTCCCCCAACAAACGGCGCAGGATGCTCAACTTGTTGTACAGCGTCTGCGGCGCCCGGCCCAACCGCTGTGCCAACGCCTCCACCTGCATGTCATTCAGGTAAAACTCGCGGACCAGTTCACGTGAAGGGGCATCCAGTTCCTCTATGCAACGTTCCATCGCCTCAAACCGGGCATCCCGCTGCTCCAGATCCACCATCCGCTCTTCGGCCAGCCGGGCCATCAGTTCGTCATCGAAATGCAATTTCGACCGCGCCGCCACCCGTTGAAAATTCTTGGCCTCGTAAAAGGCAAAACTGCTCGCCCATGCAAAGAAATCCTGGGTCTGTTCGAACTCCCCGAACTTGCGCCACATCGTCAGGCTGGCCCGTTGCAGCACATCCTCCGCATCCGCACTGTTGCCCAGCATCACCCGCAGAAAAGCCAGCAACCGTCCATGCGTGGCGTTCAGCAGCGTGATGAACCGCTCGCTGGGCTCCCTAGTCGGCACCGGTTGGTTTAGGTCTGCCATTCGGAATGGTATTGTATGGAACTGGGTCCAACTTACCGAAAAATTTTCACCTGAGCAGATAAATCGTTCAAACGCGAAAAAGGGTTTGCTCCCGCCATTCTCACTCCCCTAGTTTGCGCCCGTCCCCTATCACTACGGCTTGCTGTACAGACCAAAAAAGTAACGTGCGCCGATCTGCCCATATCACCATCCTCGTGCTGCTCGTCCTAGCGGTGGGCATCAACTATATCGACCGCGGCACGCTTTCCGTCTCGAAGTCCAATATCTCGGCCGAATTCGCTCTGAATTCCACGCAGATGGGTTTTCTTTTCTCCGCCTTCTTCTGGAGCTATGCCCTGTTTCAATTGGTCGCCGGCTGGTTGGTGGACCGCTATGACGTGAAATGGGTATACGCCCTCGGGTTTCTTATCTGGTCCCTGTCCACCGCAGCCATGGGCTTTTTCTCCGGGTTCGCCGTGTTCTTCGGTTTGCGGCTGATGCTGGGCATCGGCGAAAGCGTCGCGTATCCGGCAACTTCCAGGATTTTGGCCGCAAACTATCCGGAAGAACAACGCGGTTTTGCGAATGCACTGATCGATGCCGGTTCCAAGATCGGCCCCGCGTTGAGCATGTTATTTGGGGGGCTGTTCGTGGCCGAATTCGGCTGGCGAGCGCTCTTCATTGTGATCGGCTTGGGCAGCCTGCTCTGGTTGATACCATGGTTGTGGCTGGTCCCTTCCGAGAAAAGCATGGCCTTGAAATCCCAAGAGACAAAACCAAAGGAAGTCACGGTTGGTTGGGGGCAATTGCTGGTGCGGCGTGAAGTCTGGGGCACCTCGTTGGGCATGTTCTGCCTCGGCTATGCTTGGTATTTCCTCGTGTCATGGCTGCCCGCCTATCTGGAAGAAGACCGCGGCTTCTCCAAACCGGAGATGGCGATTTTTGGTTCCCTACCGTTTTGGGCCATGGCGGTGACTTCGTTGATAGGCGGCTGGTTTTCGGACCGTTGGATTCAAACTGGCGCCACCCCCACCCGCGTTCGCATGACCTTCATCGTGGCCGGATTTCTTCTGTGCGCCGCTTTCATGGTGCCCGCTGTGATGGTAAAAGATGCCACTCTATGTGTCGTATTTCTTACGGCTGCCTGTGCCGCGCTAGGCTTCTACACATCCAATGTCTGGGCGGTGACCCAAACCTTGGCAGGACCGACTGCCGCCGGCAAGTGGACCGGCATTCAAAACTGCATCGGCAACCTCGGAGGGGTGGTTTCCCCGGCTCTCACGGGCTGGCTCGTGACGGAAACCGGTTCATTCAAACTGGCTTTTGCATTTTCTTCTGCAGTGCTGGTGTTGGGGGTCGGGGCCTATATCTTCCTCGTTGGTCGCGTCGTTCCTCTGGCATGGCCCGTCATCCCTTCGCCCGAGCCCGTGAAATCTTGATCCTATGAGCCCTCACCCCGTCATCGCCACGCTCGCTGATCTGGTGCGCATCAAAAGCATCAATCCCGCTTACGAAGGCGGGGTCTCCGAGGTGGCGATGGCCAACTACATCGGTGAGTTTTTCCAGCAACGCGGTTTGGAGACCTGGGAACAAGAAGTCTTTCCCGGTCGCCCCAATCTCATCGCCAAGCTCCCCGGCAAGGATTCTTCCCGCCGGATCGTGCTGGAGGCACACACAGACACGGTGTCCGTCGTCGGCATGACCATTCCGCCATTCGAACCGGTCATCTCCGAGGGCAAGCTCTATGGCCGCGGTGCCTGTGATACCAAGGCCGGTCTCGCTGGCATGATGCACGCTGTGGCGTCTCTTAAAGCGGAAGGCTTCACCCCGCCTTGTGAAGTTTGGCTCGCCGCCGCCGTGGATGAAGAATACTCCTATCGCGGCGTGGTCAAACTCTGCGAAGGGTTGGCCGGCCACGCCGCCATCGTAGCGGAGCCGACGGAAATGCGTCTCGTCGTCGCCAGCAAAGGCGTGTTGCGCTGGCGCATCCTTGTGCAAGGCCGTGCCGCCCATAGTTCCAAGCCCCATCTGGGCGTGAACGCCATCACCCACATGGCCCGGCTCGTCCTGGCATTGGAAGAAGATCACCTGCGTCTCGCTACCCAAACGCATCCCTTGCTCGGGCCCGCCACCTGCAATGTAGGCGTTATCCACGGCGGTGTGCAGGTCAATTTCGTGCCCGACACCTGCGTGATCGAGATCGACCGGCGTTTGCTCCCGGGCCAAAAAGTAGAAGCCGTCCTCGCTTACTATCAGCGGCTGCTCGATGAGCTGACCGCCAAACACCCCGGCTTCGTTGCCACCATGGAATCGCCCATGCTTACGGACGAAGCACTCGATACCCCTTTGACCGCTCCACCGGCTCTGCTCGCCGGTGAAATCCTGAAAGAACTAGGCCTTAATGGTGAACCTTGCGGGGTGCCCTTCGGCAGTGATGCCAGCAAGCTCTCTCGCCAAGGACTGCCCAGTCTCGTCTTTGGCCCCGGCAGCATTGATCGCGCCCACGCCGCCGTGGAATACGTGGAGATTGATCAAGTGATCCAGGCTTTTGAATTCTACCGTGCTTTTATCCGTCGTTTCGAGTGACATCAAACCCAGCGCCACCTATGAACACGAACCACGCTGCCTCACATCACCTCACCCGCCGGGATTTCTTGCGCACCTCGGCCATCGCCGCCGCCGGTTTCGCCGTCGGTTGCACCAGCACTTCCACCACCGAAATCAAGCACCGCAACTACATCGACGCCCACGTCCATGTATGGACACCTGATGTGGCACGCTATCCCATCCACGAAAGCTTCAAGGTATCGGACATGGTCCCGGCCAGCTTCACGCCTGAGCAATTATTCACGCACACCAAGCCCAACGGCGTGACCCGCGTGGTGCTGATCCAGATGAGCTTCTACCGCTTCGACAACCGCTATATGCTGAGCGCGATGCTGCAGTTCCCGGGCGTGTTCTCCGGCGTGGCCGTCATCGATGAAAACGCCGCCAAGCCAGACCAGACGATGCACCTGCTCGCCACACGTGGCGTAAGAGGCTTCCGTATCCATCCAGGCAAACAGCCGGTTGATGGCTGGCTGGGCTCACCCGGCATGGCCACAATGTGGCAGGCCGCCGCGGATCAAGACCTGGCCATCTGCCCGCTCATCAACCCAGAGGCTCTGCCCATGCTTGAGAAGATGTGTGGTCGCTTTCCGAAAACGCGGGTGGTGATCGATCACTTTGCCCGCATCGGCGTGGACGGTCAGATTCGCGATGCCCAGGTGGATGCCCTATGCCGTCTCGCCAGATATCCGCACACTTACGTGAAAACTTCCGCGTTCTACGCGCTGGGCAAGAAGCAGCCGCCCTACACTGATCTGGGCCCGATGATCCAGCGCTTGCGGGATGCTTACGGCGCGCACCGGCTGATGTGGGCCAGTGATTGTCCCTACCAAGTGGACCCGGGTCATAACTACGCCGATTCCATCGCGCTCATCCGCGACCGCCTCGATTTCCTCACCCCAGATGACCGTACGTGGATGCTCGGCAAGACCGCCGAAAAAGTCTTCTTCCGCTAAGAGATCAGAGACCTTTCAACGCTGCACCCAGCACCGACAGCAACTTGCTCACATCATCCGCCGTGTTGTAACCATGCAACGCGATGCGGATACGCCCGGCATGATGCATGACGTGGATCTGCTCCTTCTCGAGGGCGGCATTCAAGACCACCGTCTGCGGATGACGAAACGCCAAGATGCCCGTAGGTAGGTCAGGTTGATGCGGGGCCATCGGATTCAGCCCTAACTCCATCAACCCACGATACGCTTGTGCTACCAAGGGATCGGCATGGCGCGAAATGGCTTCAACGCCGACCTTTTCCAAGTAACGCAATGAAGCATTCAAGGCATAGAGTGAGACAAAGTTTGGCATGCCAACGGAGTAACTTGCAGCTCCTTCCTTAGGGACCGCCCGCTGAAAACGGTCCGCATCAAAAGCATTGGCAAGGTGAAACCATCCGCCGGCATGCGTGGTCAACCGCGCCGCCCGATGCTGAGGAATGCCAATGACGCAACCGCCATGAATGCCCAGTGTCCACTTATGTGTGCTGGAGATTAGAATGTCCGCCTCCGCGCAATCCAACACCACCCGCCCCAGCGCTTGGGTGATATCCACGGAGATCAAAGCATTGGGTGCATGCCGCTGGATTGCTTCGCGCAAGGGAGCAAAGCCCACCCGAAAGCCATTGTAAAAACTGACCAGCGACACCTGTACCAATCGCGTGCGTTCATTCAACAAGGGCAACAGATCGCTTATCCGCAACTCTCCTTCCACCGATTGCCATAGCCGAACCGTGGGTGGTTGGGTTGCCCGGAGCCAGGGAGTTGTTCCCGCAGGGAAATCCACGTCCGTCACCACAACTTCGTCCGCCGCCTGCAGATTGAGCGCAGAGGCGAGCAGATTATACGCCTCCGAACTACACGAGCAGAAGGAAACCTCGGAGGTTTTCAAACCAGTCATGCGCGCACTGATTTCGCGACAGGCTTCCACCTGCGCGAAATGCTGGTCTCGCCCTTTCATCCCTTGGAGCTTGTCCTGCCAATATCGCTGGATGGCCTCGCCCACACAAAGCGGCGGGATGCTCTCCGCAGCTGTGTTAAGATACGTGAGGGAACTGAGTCCCGGAAAATCTTGGCGACGGCTTTCGTTGGTTAACATGGCGATGTAGGTTTGGGACGCTGAATGCCGCAGAATATTCATCCTGATCACCGATTCAAAGTCCGAAACTTAAGCCCCGTGGAATCTTATGGCGTGGACACTTCCGTGATTGTTGTCTGCACCCGATTTCGATGTAAGCGGCGGTTGAAAAGTGCGGGTGGCGCGCTCGACATTCAGCAACCTCGAACAGAGAGTGATTCATTTCCATGAATCTCATTTCGGTCGGCATTCAATGGCTGAGCGGAGATTTAGGATTAGTAACAACAAAAGTAACAACCAAACTACGATTTAGGGCCGTTCACCCTTGTGCAACCTGTTGATGATCAATGCGCTCATGTACATCTGCGGAAACGAGGGTGCGATTCCCTTCACCCGCTCCATCTTTTCCCATCCCTGGTGCTTGCGCAAATCTCCGGTGAACGGTAACTACTTTTCGTTCCTCGCAATTTGTATGAAATACCTAAACTGCCTTGTTGCCCTCGTCTCATTGGTTTTGCATGTCACTTTGTCCGCGGCTGAACCCGTCACGATTCCGGTGGATTCTCCAGCCATGGTCTTTTCTCCGGGGAATTGGACGGGCGATGATGGGCGTGGCGGCAAAGTGTTCCGGCAGACATGGAACTCGGGCGCGTATCTTCGTGTGGCTTGGGAAACGCCCGCTGACAAACCTACCGCCAAGCTGTTGCTCGATACCTCCACCTTTCCGCCAAACTTCAAAGTCCCGCAGATCGCTTACAGCATCGACGGTATCTGGAAATCCAAAGTCAGTTGCGCCAACGAGATCGTGATCGAAGGGCTCGCGGGCTCTCGCCGCCATGAACTCACGGTTTACCTGCATCAATCCCAGCAACTGGAGCGATGGGGCAGTGCGGGTAAAAGCCCGCTCAATGTCCTGCGCGTGACGGGTCTCCAGGTGGACAGCGGCAGCAAACCCATCGCCTCGGCTTCGGCCAAGAAATGGGCGTGGATCATCGGCGACAGTATCACGGAAGGCATCGGAGCCACGGAGCTGGCGGCCTATTCTCATCTGCTGGGCTTGGCGGTGCAGACTCAGGGTTATGAGTATTGCGTGAGCGCTTGTGGCTGGAGCGGTTGGATCCATCGCGGCGATACGCCTCCCGGCGATGTTCCCGGATTCTACAA
>Ga0222714_10003683_pt1 | contig 15418 bp, 9 predicted proteins | sample C33_3DmetaG_FD_165048 | JGI IMG/M metagenome (GOLD analysis project Ga0222714, IMG submission 165048) | Estuarine water microbial communities from San Francisco Bay, California, United States - C33_3D | ecosystem: Environmental > Aquatic > Marine > Unclassified | place: USA: California...
TTTTAAAGAAGTAGATAAATATTATGTTTACATACTTTATTTTTATCTTATGGAATGTAATATAAATAGAAATGAAAACATTCAATTAAAAGGCGGTGCTAATGAAATTGGTGATCGTTTCGGAGAACCTAAAGAATCTAATGAACAATCAACTCCTGTATTTACTCCTTCTCCATTTACTCCTTCTCCACCAACTCCTTCTCCACCTACTCCTTCTCCATTTACCCCTTCACCACCTAATCCTTCTCCATTTACTCCTTCACCACCTACTCCTTCTCCATTTACCCCTTCACCACCTAATCCTTCTCCACCTAATCCTTCTCCACCTACTCCTTCTCCATTTACCCCTTCACCACCAACTCCTTCTCCACCTACTCCTTCTCCACCCACCACAGCTTTTACACCAACTCCTTCTCCACCCACACCGGCTTTTACACCAACTCCTTCTCCACCCACACCGGCTTTTACACCAAATCAATCACAAGTAGGGCAACCTTCTATCGACGATAATGACAATAAAATGATTGATACAGCTTTTAAAGCAAATGAAATAAAAGAAACAACCGATCCCATTGAAGAAAGTCCCGATATGGGTTTTTCAAGTAATGGTATTTCAGGAGAAAAAGAATTAGAAATGGAAGCAGATGGAGTAGATGGAGCAGATGGAGCAGATGGAGCAGATGGAGCAGATGGAGCAGATGGAGCAGATGGAGCAGATGGAGCAGATGGAGAAGATGGAGCAGATGGAGAAGATGGAGATATGGAAGAAAAAATAGAACTTGCCACAGATTTAGATTTACCTGGATTTGAAGAATATGAAGAAACACGAAAGATGTTAGATATGAAAACAAACGTTGTAGATGGTAAAATAAAAATAAGTAACAGTAATCTTATAAAATATAAAGTTAACTGGTTTAATATTTGTTTGGGTATTGATATTTTTGATATGGGATTTGAAAACAAGGTTTATAGTAAACTTAATGAATATGGTATTAAACCATTTAAAAGAAATAAATATTTAGAAAAAATAAAACTAATTTTGGAAGATGAAGATTTGAAAAATGAATTAAAAACTTCAATTCATGATAGAATAATTGAAAATTGTGAAGAACCCGAAGAGTATATAAAAAAAATTAAAGATTGTACTGATAAACCATCGAGTGGTTTAGGTGTAACATTTGGTATGTATAAAAAATGTCAAGAAGAAGGTATGGATGAAAATGACGGAATCCTCTATTTACATGATGCTTACAAAAATATACTAAATAATAATAAAACCATAATTAATAATGTAGATATGGTATTAATTTTGTTATCGTGCGATATAAGACAAAAATTACTTTCCCTTCATATTTCTTTAGAATTATGGCGCAAACAACATAAAAAGGAAATGGTTAAATCTATTTTAGAAAATATATACAAAATAGATAAACCTATAATAGAAAAAGTTGAAGAAGAAATAAAAAATAAAATAGCCCAGGATCTAATTGATCGTAAAAATATTTTTAATGAAGTAAACAACGGTATGATTGAAAGACGAAAAGAACAAATTCTTAGAAAAAGAGAACCTGAAATAACAAAAGCTATTTTAGAAATGGAAAAAAGAAAAAATTTCAATGAACGTTTATTATCTCAGGAAAACGTTAAAGACTACATTGAAAATGAAGAAAAAAATACAGATAAATTTATATTTAATGAAGGACAATTTTTAAGGGGACAAAATGTTGCTGCTGCTGCCGCGGGTGGTAGCGGTGAAGATAAAGGTGATGATGAAGAGTATAACGAAACTGAAATAAGTGATATTTTAGAAACGGATAATAAAAAAATTGAAGATAATTTTGATATTTTCAATAATAAGACAAAATCCGATTTTTGTGCGAATATTAATAATAAGGGTGTAATATCTAAAAGTGATTTACATCCATTGTTAAATAGTTGTAATAATTTTTAGATGGAAAATTCAAATTCATCATTTTCACAATAATCTTCTTCATCTTCTCCAATTAATTCATCTTTTAGTAAATCATCAATATTTTTATTGTTTACTGTTACAAAATCTTCTTCTGTAACACTTGTATCTGATAATTCTGATATAAGTTTTTGTTCATCTAGATAAATATCACACATTCCTGTTCCTGCCTTAATTATTTGACCCATCATAATATTACTTGAAACACCATTCAATTTATCTTTTTCACCAAAGATACCCGCTTTTATAAGTTGGTCAGTCGTATCTTCAAATGAACATTTAGCAAGAGGTCCTATATCTCCTCTATTAATACCTTGTCTGTTAATAGCTGTTAGAATACCTTTATTAGTCATAATATCACATAAGAGTTCTATATGACGATCATTAATGTATGAACCTTCGAACTCAATAACTTCTGTTATTTGTTCAATAAGAAGTTCCCTAGCTGCTTCAATACCAAGACATTCGTAAACTTCAATGATATCATTTGAATATGTATGCGAGAAATCAACATACATTGAATTAAACACATCAAGAAGATTAACACCATCTGTTTCTAAAATCCATGTTTTTTCTTTTTTTATTTCACCTCCTTGGAATGTATAGTAATCTTGTTCGCTCATAACTATATTTGTAATATCCTTGATACCTTTAATAACGACATTATTTAGAATATCTTCTTGAATATTTTTGAAAATAGATATAACGTCACTTTGATCAGATAGACCATTTAATTGTGTGTCCTCTATACCATTAATTTCAGCCTTTATTGAAAGACGACCAATTAATTCACTTGAATTATCATCAGAATATATAAACTCAAGTTTATCAATATCATATTCCATAAGTGCTATATATACATCTTCCATAACAATACCTTTATCCATCATATGTTCTTTATTGAATGTAAATCTTATAATCCATGGGCATTTATCTTCATAAGTAGCATCTTCACCATTTTCAAAATCTAAGAAAGCTTTATACATTTTAAGCATACCTTTATCATCTTCTATTTCGGTATCAAAATTAATATTTTTAGGATCATAGTATATTTGATTCTTAATAACAATATCTCTAAGTATCGTATATTCAAGTTTGTTTTTCGCATATTGAGATTTATTTTGATGTTTACCAAATTCATCTTTTAGTCTTATAATAGTTGAAGGGGATTTTAGATTCTTTGTAACTCCTAGTAACTCTCTTAGACGAGGAATACCACGAGTTACATTAGACTTCGCACTTACACCAGCATAGTGAAAAGTATTAAGCGTCATTTGCGTAGCAGGTTCACCGATACTTTGAGCAGCAATTGCTCCAACCATCTCACCCGGTGCTATTTTAGATCTTTCATATGTTTCTTTTATTTTATCAATGATCATTTCATATTCTAATTTTTGTATCTTATATTTTTTAATAAGGGACTTTGGATGTAAATGTACATCAATAAGAATTGAAAGAATTTTATTTTCATTTTTAGAAATGCTCTTTTTGAGAGCATAATTTTGATTTAATATTTCTATTGGAGAAATATCTGACTTAGAATTTTCTTTTCTACAAATATTAGTTATTATTCTCAAGATGTGGACTGGAAAACGAATATTGTTTGAAACATTATTGTATTTAAAAACATTCTTATACATATAAATTTTATGTTCAAGAATATCATAGAAAGATTTTTCAAGATCCTCTTCAAAATCACCTTTCATATTTTTAAAAGCACTTTCTGTAAGTAATTCCTTCCATTTTGTATCTTTATCAAACAGGAAAGCTTTACAAATTTCATCTGTATTCATATCTATTATAATGAGACTTTGGTCTTCAACTGCACAAGAGTCCATACCATCTTCACCATATATAAATTGAATAATACAATCAGAATTATTTCTAACAGAACCATCGTAACCAACTCTTAAATCTTCCATAGACTTAACAAGTTTCCTTTGAAGATAACCAGTTTCTGAAGTCTTTACGGCTGTATCAATAAGACCTTCTCTGCCCCCCATAGCATGAAAGAAGTATTCTTGTGGTGTTTGACCAGAAATGAAAGAATTCTCTACAAAACCCCTTGCTTCCGAAGAATCATCGAATTTACTGTAATGTGGGAGTGTTCTATCTTGATAACCATATGGGATACGCTTACTCTCTACATTTTGCTGACCAAGACATGCTACAATCTGTGCAACATTTGTAGCTTTTCCCTTAGAACCTGAATTAACCATATTTGTTACTCTATTCTTTTGTTCTAGGTTTGCTAGACCGATATTACCTGTCTGCGAAAGTGTTTTATTTAGTATACTATTGACTTTACTTTCAAAATATTCATTATTTGTCTTTCCTGAAAAGTTTTCAAAGATATCTAAATGAAATTCCTGCATAATTTCATTAATTTTAAGTTTATTACTTTCAATAACATCTTTTATCTTTCCATTTGTAACATCATCTGCTATCATATCTCCAATACCTACACTAAAACCTTCTATAATTAGAAAGTAAGCAGTAATCTTTTGCATATCATCTATAAAATCTTTTGTAGCAGTAGGTCCAAGATCATTATATATTGTATGGATTAGACCCTTCGATGTCTTTGTAAATATTCCTTTATCTAGACCCCCAGATAGTAGTTTACCTTTCTCAATTATGACCTTATTTAGATAATCATCTGTATGGGCATCATATGATGAATTTTTCATAGTTAAATTAATATTTTCAGGAATAATATAAGACATTATGTCTTTCCCCGACCACAATTTAACATTTTCACCGTAAACATTAATTTCAATAGTATGCTCCGGTATTATTCCTCTTTTTCTCTTAAAAGAACTTAATGTAGATACAAGATTCATCATTTGATGCTTTGTAAAGTATGAAGTCTCTACATTTTCTTTAACAATCGGTTCAGATTTCTTCTTTATTGGATAGATATTTGTATTATTAGAGAAATAATAACTATCTACACCCAATCCTGCGTGAGTTATTGTTTCACCCTTTGTTAGTTTATTTATGCCAAGTAGTGTATCTTGAACAATAGCTATAATTGGTTTATTTTCTCGTGGAGATATAATCTGATAATTTACAGAAGCAATATTCATAAGTTCTGAAACGCAAGCTATTGATTGAGGAACATGCATATTCATTTCATCACCATCAAAATCAGCATTATAGGGAGGTGTGACACTTACATTTAGTCTGAACGTATTTCCAGCCATTACTTTTACACGATGTCCCATCATACTCATTTTATGAAGGGATGGTTGACGATTAAATAGAACATAATCTCCATCCATTAAATGTCTGTGAACAATATATCCATTTTTAAGTTCAATATCATCAATATTTCCCCGTGTTATTGTTACATTTGTTTTATCATGTTTTACAATCATTTTAACACCTGGATAATTATTCACTCCATTTTGTAGGAGGCTATTTAACTTTTCTTTATTAAAATCATTAACTATTTCGGGATATGTTAGATTTTTAGCAATAGATATTGGGACACCCAGTTGATCTAGTTCTATATTAGGATCAGGTGTAATAACACTTCTTGCGGAAAAGTCTACCCTCTTACCCATAAGATTATTTCTTATACGACCATCTTTACCCTTTAAACGTTGTCTTATAGCTTTAAGAGCTCTTCCAGAACGGTGAACCGCCTGAGCAATTCCTGGTAATTCATTATCAATTAGTGTTGCTATATGATATTGAAGAACTTTTGACCAATCATCAATAACTTCAATACGACTATTTGCTTCTATCTTTTGTTTTAGTGTATTATTACACTTAATAATATCACATAATTTATGTGTTAAATCATCATCCATTCTTTGAGAATCATCCTGCTTTACAGAAGGTCTGACAGATGGTGGTGGAACGGGGAATACAGAACATATTAACCAGTCAGGACGACACCATGTATCGGTAAAACCCATAATATTTACATCTTCATCCGATATTCTTTCAAGGATTTCTTTTACTCTTTCAATTGATAGTTTTTGTGTTTTGAGAGATGAATCATCCAGTTTTTTCCAAAAAGCTGTAATTCCATCCATCCCTTCTAGTTTAATTTTATCAGGTTGTTTTGCTCCACAACCATCATCATTTTCTTGCCCGCAACGATTTATTTTTTGACATAAATTATAAATTTCATTCCAGCGGACTTTATTTGGTTTTTTCATCAATGCTTTAACAATTGCCGAATTCTTATCAACCAACAATTTTGAACATTGAAGGCATGTACATTTTAATATCTTTAATACATATTGAATAAACTGCCAGTGATAAACGGGTCTTGCTAATTCTACATGACCAAAATGACCGGGGCAATCAATATTATTTTGACCACATGTCGAACATATCTTACCCATTTCCGTTGTCCCCATTCTTGGATCAAAAAGTCCCTTAATTACTGGTGTATCTTTTTCATATGTTTCATGTTTTGTTATTTCAACAACTGATCGTGATTTTATTTCATCTGGTCCTAAAATACTAAATTGAACTCCGATAACTTTGTTTGTTTCTGGTTCTGTATATTGTTTGTTCATACCTATTATAATATCTATTATCTTTTTTTTTAAATAAAAATCAAATTTTGAAATTTGAAAAACATATAAAAAAAAATTATAAAGTAATATTAACAAACAAAAGGATGGAAAATGAAACAAATTCTCATAATATGATTACACGTTCAAAGAAAAAGAAAATAGAAGAAGAACCTGAACAGCAAAATAAATTTAACCTTGAAAAGCTTGATAACAATGGTAATTTAATGGATTTAATAGATGACACAGAACAGGTTGATTTTGATAAAGCATTGCTTAAAAAAGAAATAGATAGATTAAGGGGGGGATCGCCTAAAAAATCTAAATCACCCACTAAGAAATTAAGAAAAGGAAAAGAGAAAATTAATAAATCAAATATTATGGATCTAATTATACCTTATATTTTAATGGGTGCCCTTAGTAAACAAGAACATAAGAAAAAGAAATCCCGTAGGCATCGAAAAATGGACATTAATAAACTATTGGAAAATCAAAATATTGAAATAAATATAGAAGAAATACAAGAAGAAGAAGAATCAACAGAAGAAGAAATAATTCATGATTCTGAAGAAGATGATGATGTTGATGATGATGATGATGATGATGATGAAGATGATGAAGATGAAGAAAATGAAGAATATGATGATGAAGAAGAAGAAGATGAAGAATATGATGATGAAGAAGATGATGAAGAAGATGAAGATGAAGATGAAGATGAAGATGAAGATGAAGATGAAGATGAAGAAGAGGAAGAAGATGACGAAGAAGATGACGAAGAATATGCTTATGATGAATATGATGATAGATTTATTGAAATTATTGATGATGACCTTAATGAAGATCAAGAAATTGAATATTTTCAAGATCTAACACCCGAAGAAAAGATAAAGCACATAAATGAACTTGAAGAAATAAAAAAAATAAATAAATCAAATATACCATTGCGATTTAAAATCCTAAATTCAGATATGGATATTAAAACAAAATCAATTGCTATGGAGAATATAGAAAAACTCGGAGAAATGGATGTTTCTACTGGTGAATATTGTAAGATGGATAAATGGATTAATGGTCTAATAAAAATACCTTTTGGAAAATATAAAGAACTTGATATTACAGATAAAAACACCAACTCAGAAAAAAGAGAATTCCTTTATAATACATATTCCATACTTGATAAGGCTATTTATGGTCATAAAGAGGCTAAAATGCATATTTTACAAGTTATTGGAAAGTGGATCAAAAATCCAACATCAGAAGGTAATGTTCTTGCTCTTCAGGGACCAATGGGTAATGGTAAAACGACACTTGTAAAAGAGGGTATCGCGAAGGCTATTAACAGACCTTTTGCATTTATAGCACTAGGAGGAGCATCAGATTCAGCATTCTTTGATGGTCACTCATATACATATGAGGGTTCACATTGGGGTAGAATTATTGATATCCTTATTGAATCAAAATGTATGAATCCTATAATATATTTTGATGAACTTGATAAAGTAAGTGAAACATTTAAGGGTGAAGAAATAATTCATCTATTGACACATCTAACAGATCCTTCTCAAAATAGTCTATTCCAAGATAATTATTTCCCAGGTGTTCATATTGATCTTTCAAAGTCTTTGTTTATATTCTCTTTTAACGATGAGACAAAAGTTGATAGAATCCTTAAAGATAGAATGTATGTTATTAATACAACCGGATTTAAATCAGAAGATAAAGTTGAAATTTGTAATAACTATATATTACCAGAATTAATGGAAACATTCATGTTTGATAAAGAAGACATCACTTTTGAGAAAGAAGCAATTGAATATATTATTGATGTGTTTACAGAAAAAGAAGAAGGTGTTAGGAATTTAAAAAGATGTCTTGAAACTATAATTTCAAAAATAAATATTTACAATCTTTCACAATGTGAAAGCGAAGAAAATAACATACCATTAACATTCAAAATTGATAATTTTTCAATTCCTCTCAATGTAAATAAAGATATAGTGGAGACCCTACTTTCTAAAAAAGAAGATACATATAAGCCTCCGGAACATATGTATATGTAAATTATATAATAACATTTAAATTTATATCAATTATTTTTTTATAAAAAATAACATTTTTTTACAAAAATGTATAATTTAAGTAAATGGTTCGTAAAAGTTACAAATGGAATATTTCGATTGAAGAAGGAAAAAAGATTGTAGATGATAAGATAACTAGTATATTAAAAGATACAGGTAAAATTGAGATATCTGAATTAAATTTTCTAATCCTTTCTAGAAGTCGTGATATTACCATTGAAAATAATAAAAAGAAAAAGAACCTACAAAATTTTATACGTAATGTCCTTGGCGGATTACTTTATTACCTTGAAACCAGTAAAAACTACAATCTTACACAAAAAGATAATGAAATATTTGTTGACATAAAAAAAATTGTAGAAGGAGAGGATATTTACTTTTTAAATGACTGGGTTATAGTAGAATAAATTATATATATATATAATATACACTATGGGCATCTTTATGTCTTCAGAAAAAGAAAAACCAAAACCAACAGAAAAGCCAAAACCAACGGAAACACCAAAACCAGAAGAAAGATTAAGTGAAAATGGTAATAAATTTTGCAAAGGATATTTAGTAATTAATGGTTGTAATTCAAGTAAGTATCCACCGAATCCTCAGAATTCAGTGGATAATCCAAACTTAGTGAATTGTAATCAGCGTTTTATATCTGTAGAGAAAACAGAATCTAGTACAGGATATTTACAATGTAAGCTTAGTAAAGATGGAAAAGCATGTAATGCGTGGAATGAGGTTGATAAAACTGATAAAGTTAAATGTGATTTAGAAGTTGACGGATTACCTTACTGTGAATCTGATATATTACATGGTAGTGGACCTGGCTTGATTATTGGACGGGAGAATCAGCAAAGGGCCGAAAAAAATTTTGAGGATCTAAAAGCAAAATGTAGGTGTGGAGAGGGTAAAAGTGTTAAAGGTGATACTATAAAAACACTTACAGGTATTAAAACCCCTACATACCAATGGTATTGTGGATAAAAAAACAAAACAATATTATTTTATATTTCTATTATATAAATGTTTGATATTGATTCTAAGATGCAAAAAGTATTATTATTTTATATTGCTGTAAATGCTGTTGTTTATTATTATAAACCTACATTCTGTTTTGATGAAAAGGGTAATTTTAAAGATTTTGGTGTTGGAGGAAAAAAAACAGTTTTCCCTTTTTGGCTTGTAACTCTCGCAATAAGTTTAATATTTTACCTTTATATTTCTATCCAAACAGATGATTTTGTTTGATATCTTTTCTTATTATGTTTTTTTTAATAACCTACTATGAAACCTGAATTAGTTGATTTAGAAGAAATTTTTAAAGAAAACACTACTATATTTTTATCAAAAAAACCAGAAATATTAAAAAAAAATATAGACTATGGTTTTAGTTATAAATCTCTTTTTAATTTTATAGGACTCATTTTTTTATTAATAGGATTATACTTTTTAAATAAAAGAAAAAAAGAAAAAGATGAAAGGAAAAAAATTTTTGAAGAAAAAATATATAAATTAAAAGATATTATAAAAAATAATAATGAGTTTATACTTTAATATATTTATAATTATAAAAGAATAATGTCAAAACAAAGTGATATTGATTATTATTTAGAAAGTATAAGTATTTTTTATGATGAAAAATTAAAGTTTTTATCAACAAAAGACAATTTTTTAAGATGTAAAGGATGTACAACAACTAAGGAATTTAAAGAAGAATATGATATAATTAGTTTAAGTTGTGGTGGAAAAGATAGTGATAAAGATTGCGGTATGAAAATTATTATTAAATTCCCCAAATATGTTCACTATGAAAAAGATATGGAACTTTTGAAAAATGAACTTGAAGCTGGATTAAATTTAGAGAAAATAAATGAATATATGGATGTTTCTGAAAGTATTGAGAAATATAATCTTAAAAGGGGAAAAATTGAAGAAGAAATGAAAAAAATAACGAATGAATTTTATAAAATTAATGTTCAAAATAAAAAAAAAGATATTGAAAATTTTTATAGAAGTCGTGTAGAAAAAACTAAAAGATGTAGAGAAATCTTGAAAGATATAAACAATTTCGAAGAAAGTCAAAAAGTTTTATTGAGAAAAGAATATGTATCACTTGTAAAAAGGTTAAATGAAGAATACATTGATATAAAAAATTTGATAGAAACATTTCAACCATATCATATGATTAAAAAACCCGAAGTAACATTAATGAATAAAGTAGAGAGCGATAAAAAGAAAATAATAAAAAAAACAAAAGATAAAGAGAATAAAGAGAATAAAGAGAATAAAGAGAATATAACTAATATTGTTAAACATATTATATCTTGTAATGGTTATAAAACTAAAGATCAATTAATTAAATTATGGGGTGAAAATGAAAAAGGTGATCTTAATTTATTTCCATTATATGAAATGGTTAAAGGAAACTTAAAAAATAAAGAATGGCGTGAAAAGGAAGACCGACAGATAGTTCGGGGAACATTAGAAAGATATATATCAGGATATAAAACCTTCAAGAATTATTTAACAAAAAAAGAATGTAACGATACTAAAAAAGAAACGGGAACAACATTTACTAAAGGTGATATAGTACATTGGCATGGGAAAAATGATATAATACTTTCAGGTTTTGTTAAAACAGAAAAATTAGTAAGTAATATGGTAAAGGTTGTCAATGAAGAAGGACAAAATTTTTATATCCATAAAGATAAAATAATGAAGGGTGAATTTGAACCTGAACCACAAATGGAAGAAGAAGAAGTTCAAGAGTCTCCTAAACCCGAAAAACAAGAAAAACTTTATTATTTCAGTAGATCAAAAGAAAACAAATGGCTATCTACATTCAATGAAGCTAGTCCATTTAAATACAACGGTATGGAATATCCAACCGTTGAACATGCTTTCCACGCACAAAAATTATCTGATGATGATCCTATGGTTGAAGATTACAGAATAGCTTTATCAACAAATGTTACTGATATAATATCCCCTAATGATGCTAAAAAATTCGGTGGAAAAGCATCTTTTAAAGAAAACAATTTTACTTTAAGAAGTGATTGGAATAGTGTGAGATTAAAGATAATGGAAGAAATAACAAGAGAATATTATTTAGCAAATACAGAATTAATTGATAAATTAATAGAAACAGGAGATAAACTATTAATTCACAAAGGTCCTAGAATAGATGATTTTTGGGGGGTAAAAAATGGAGATGAAGGCGAAAATAATCACGGAAAAATATTAATGAAATTAAGAGAAGAATTTAAGAATGCTTAATCTTCATTTAGAAGGTTAGATAGTTTCATAGCCCTAATCATACGAGTCACACCAATACCACCTCCTGATCTCTGGAAAAATGGTTTCTTAAGGAAATCTTCAAGTTCTTTTTCTACTCTTGCTTTTCCAAATTGTGCGAATAAAGTATTAGCATAATCGCCACCTGAAATAGTATAGAATGTATCTCTCATAGCATTAGGATCACAACTACGCTCCGCAGAACCTATTGTTTCAATCCCATGCATAATTACATCAATCTTATTAGAATGCTTTTTACTATCATGTAGTTTCATATTCCAGAAAGGAGATGTTCTTTCAGGGAAATTTTCAAGAAAGAAAATTGGACCATGATCATTTCCAAGACGTTCTTCATGTTCATTTTCTAATTCATCTTTTTCAACATCTAGACCATATATCTTACAAACATTATCATAATCATCACGTGGATATGAACCATCTTCCTTTCTTTGAAATCCAAGATAATCAAGCAATTCACATTCTAAATCCCTTAGAGCATCCATACCACCCTTAAGTTCAAATTCGAACATTGGAAAAATACGATCGTGTCTTCCAGGAACAGGATCAGGTTCATTACGATAAGATGTTGAAACGCAGAAAAACCCATTTTCTTCAGGATGTTCTAGGAGATAATGTTCTAACCACATCTGTCCTGTTTGTGGTAATGGCCAAATTTGTCCTTCATAATTGTATGTAGCAATGGTCTTAGGATCTTCACATGCCGCTAAAATAGACTTTTTATTTTGTGGGTGAACTTCTCTAAACCCCTTAACTTCTTTAAAAAATTTTCTCATCTTGCTGACAACAATGTCAAAATTTCTATAATTTTCTCCTTCCATCTTTTTTTAAAAATATAATTATTCTTTTAAGTATGTTTTTTTACTTTTTTTAACATATTGATGTGTTTCAAAATATTATCATAATTAGCATTTTCAAAATTGGGGATTGTTGTATTTATTTTTAAATTAAAATAAGAAATAAATATTGACACTATAATCAAAAATGAAATTAATATGTAAAATCTCATATTCATTGAAATTTCTTTTTGACTTTCCATATACTTATATTATATATTTTAGTTTATTTAAACATTTAATTTTAAAACAATATAATATATTATAAGATAGGAAAATGGCTTCGTCATTGGGTATTGATAGGGCATCTTCTGTTATGGGAACAATACTTGAGAGGAGTATAGAAATTCCAAGAGATATTATATTTAAAGGAACTCTATCTTTTATAGATAAAAGTACTTCTGAGCAAACATTATTAGAACAACCCGATTTAGATAAACTCGTAGGTATAACAAATGGATTAGTTTCATCTAGCAAAACCATTATTACAGATTCAAATAAAAATGTAAATGGTATTAATGATCAGACTAATACTGGAAAAATGTTATTTAGTATTACAAAAAATGTTGATATAGATCGCGAAGATTTAGTGTTTTCAAGGGCAAGAGGAACAACTATAAATAAATCAGAAACATACCATGGAAATCATATAGGAGTTGTATCTTTTAAAACATATGTAAATAGCGAATATATTAATACAGCAGGTATTAATGTAAATACATATAAAAAAAGTTATGCCGATAAATACACCGGCAGTGAAATAATATTTTCAAATAGTGGTGGTAGTGATATAAATAGCGGAAAACACGATAGTTTAAAAATAGATGCCACAGGAAACACAAATATACTCAAAAGTAGAGAATTGAGACTCAATACTTCTAGATACACAAATTATTCAAGTTTTAGACCAGCAACAAATACACAATCACCTGGTTATACGATGGAGATGCCTGCCACAAAAGGAGCTGTAGGAGATGTATTACGCGTTAATAGTGTTGGTTATGGAGGGATTATAAGAATGATTTCAAATAATCAAGGTGTAATTACAAGTGTCAGTATTATAAATAGAGGGGTGGGTTACGATCCAAATTATATTCCTGAAGTAATGACGGAAGTAAATATGACAGGTGGTAAATTACTGGAAAGTGATAATGTTGGAGGAGAAACGCCGCCAAATACAGATCAAAATCAAAAACAAACAATTATACTTTCACCAAATTCGAACGAAATTCAAAATTATTACAGAGGATGGATTATTGAAACAATTAATCCTAATTTTAAAAGAATTGTTTATGAATATACTTCATCAAATAAAACAGCTACTCTTTCAAGCAATTTTACGTTGCCTACAACAACTTTAACTCAGTATAAATTAAGTGAAGGACATTTTAGTGGTTTATTGAATATAAACGGCTCCGAAGAAATATCAATAGGTGTCATTATAACATTTCAAAATGTAGGGGAAAATTATATTGTTGATAATTATTTTCAAAATTGGACTATCTATGTGGATATTGATAGCATTCTTTATGATGGAACAATAACAACATCAACTGCTAATAATGTTTCTGACTACCCAATTGACATATCATACAATACTATTATTGTAAAATGGTCTTTAGAAATTCCAGATGGAACACATCTTAATCGTGTATTTTCATTATCGAACCATACAATTATACCCGCAAGTATTCAAATTACAAATTTAGATTCCAGTGGTGCAATAAATTCAATAGAGTTACATGATGGTGGTAGGGGTTATATTCCATCAGTTACTATAGATGTTCCTATTTCTTCACAAAATAGATTAGAGTGGAGTAAAAATAGTCTAGAAATTGAAGCATGGGGATACGACAAAATAGAAAGTTATTGCACAGGAAATGGATTTATAGGGTCAACTACAGATTTTGGTTATATACTAATTAATCAAACAACTTCTCTTGTAGATGATGGTTCATCTCCATTAGTAACAGAAATATCAAATGGTTCATGGACTGTTGAATTAACAAATAAAGATACATCTATTACATCATGGTCCAAATTTTACGGGGTTGTTAGACATTATGATCATAATAACGGGAGACTATATATTAATACAGGAGATACCCCTGGAAACGCAAGGACTCTACCGCAGACAAATACAACAACAATCTATAAATTAGTAAAATATACTGAAAGTGGTTTTACAGGACCTGATTATATTAATTCTTCTCTCCAACTTGGACAAAATTCTGACAATTCAACATATCCAACATATCCAGAAGCGAATACTATTAATAATCATTACCAGGGTTGGTTATTTATTTCTTATGGATATGGAATTGATGATATTGATGATAGTTTTACAGGTGTGATAACAAATTATGATGGTACGACTAAACAAGCAACGGTTGTCCTTTCAAATAATAAAAATTTTAATTTTGATGCTCCTTCTACTTATATTCTATCTAACTCAAGACCATATGGAACAAGTTTAAAAGTTGGCCCGGGATTAGCGGGGGGTGGTAATTTAGCAAACAATGTTTCCGTTGAATTAGATTTATCAACACATGATATTAACGCTGATACTTCTAATTATTCATTAAATAATCAGAATGATAAAATATTAATTTTTTCAGAATCAGATAAACACAGTAAAATGCCTACGATGAACAATTTTTTGTCCAGTATATCAGGGACAGGTTTAATAAA
>Ga0222714_10003685_pt1 | contig 15407 bp, 18 predicted proteins | sample C33_3DmetaG_FD_165048 | JGI IMG/M metagenome (GOLD analysis project Ga0222714, IMG submission 165048) | Estuarine water microbial communities from San Francisco Bay, California, United States - C33_3D | ecosystem: Environmental > Aquatic > Marine > Unclassified | place: USA: California...
ATAAGGATTTGTGGACCGCTAGCCTTTCCGCCAAAACCTTTGATTGGTTCACCATATCCACGGATAAGAATAGTCGAGTACGAAAACGATTTACCTGTGACGTAAAAAGCATCCAGAACTTTAGACAGAAGATTAACCCAGCCTTCACGCTTGTCGGGTACGATATAATCGGCGTCTTTAGTGGCCTCATGAATTACATTTACACTCTTTTTGATTTTGGGCAATTCATGAACGTCTTCACGACGAATACTATAACCTACTCCTCCTCCAAGCATTAGGTTCTCAAAAAGGAAAAGAAAAGCCTTTGGTTCGCGCATTGCTGTAGCCCAGCAATTAAGAAGAGAATTTGCGCCGAAACGGTCAACGGTAGAAGTGCCAAGTTGCCAAAGCATTCGGCCAGCAAAGTTGCACTTTAGATTAAAAACATAATCATAAATACGTTCCGCTTCTTCGCGTGTATACTGTGCGCCAATCTTTTGTGCGCCATTAATGCAGCGTTCTACGGTTTCGTTCCACTCTTCGGTTGTGCCGTCCTCTTTAAGACGAGCATATGTTCTCTTATAAACGATATAACCAAGACCGTTGAAACCCCAGTTGGGTTGTTTATTTTTATATTTAGATAGAAATTCTTGCGAAAGAATATTAGGATCAGAATTCATGGTAAATTTAAATTACACTTTAAATCAAGTATTTGAATCTTACACGAAAAACTGATTTTGTCAAGAGTTTTTCCAGTTTTTCAAGCACCAGTCTAAACTTTCGTCAACGCCGCTCATTTTTATACCAGTCGAAAGAAGTTTAGAATTACTCATCACACAATTGGAACGTGGGGTTTTTGCATAATTTTTGTATAGTTCGTTATCGTTAATTAAATGGAATTCTTTATTTTTTCCAATAGTTGCTTTTAATTTTTCAACGAGCTTTTCAGTAGTTATGTACCCAGAATTAACTACGTTATAAATTCCAAATGGAATATTTTTTTCAATTGATTCGATGCAAGCGTTTACAAATTCTTGTTTATTAGAAATAGAATTTTCAGCTTGAAGAAGTTTTGGGTACTTTAGCATTTTGCTTATGTAATTTCTTGGATTATCATTTTCTTCAAAAGGAATTCTTAACCTCCAAATATAATGTTTTGGATATGTGCTTATATTATTTTCGGCCAAAGCTTTTGTTCCGCTATAGAAACTGCAATTATTTTGTTTAAATGTAAAATTAGGTTCGTCTTCCTCTGTAAACCCAGAACCATCCGTTCTTTTTCCAGCGTAAATACATCCACTTGATACATGTCCAAAAACAATATCATTCAAAGCGCACCAGTTGCTTAAAATCTGAGGCCATAAAACATTTCCGTAAAACGTTTCATTTTTATTGATTTCACAAGCATCAACATTTGGTTTACCAGTGTACCCAGCGGCATTAATAACATGGCTGATCTTGTTATGTTTTGTAAATGTTTGAAGTTGATCGAAAGTGGTCTTTCGCGCATCTTCATAATTAATAAAAGGAATTTGTTTTTTATTAAGTTGATTCTTAAATTCTGATCCGATGTAACCATTGCCGCCGAATAATATAATCATATTAATTTTTGAAGATAGTCTTTGTATTCACTTTTTGGAATTTTATTTATTAGCTTTTGCAAGTTAGATTTTGATATAAATTTATTTTTATAACAATCTTCTTCTATGCAAGCCACTTTTATACCTTGTCTATTTTGTATAGCTTGAACATAAGCTGAACTTTGAAACAGATTTTCTGGAGTTCCAGCATCAAGCCATGCAGAACCTCTGGGAAATTTTATAACATTCAAATCTTTTTTGTCAAGATAAATTTTATTTAAATCTGTAATCTCCAATTCTCCACGACTGGAAGGCTTTAAAGATTTAGCGTATTGAACAACGTTTTTATCATAAAAATATAAACCAGGTATTGCAAAATTACTTTTTGGAATAGTCGGTTTCTCTTCTATTGATATTGCTAAACCATTTTCATCAAATTCAACTACACCATAAGCAGTTGGATCGTTAACTTCATAAGCGAAAATCGTAGCTCCTTCTTTCGAAATTTTAGGATGCCCTATGCCGTGAAAAACATTGTCGCCAAGAATTAAACAAACATTTTCTTTTTGGATGAAATCTTCAGCAATTAAAAAAGACTGAGCTATACCATTTGCAGTTTCTTGTATTTTGTAAACAATATTTAATCCAAGATCGCAAGAATTTTTTAATAAAGTTTTATAACTAGAAAGGTAATCAGGAGCAGTAATTACACAAATGTCTTTTATGCCAAAATTAATCAACGTTGACAAGGGATGATAAATCATGGGCTTATCATAAACAGGTAATAACTGTTTATTTATACAACAAGTAGATGGATATAACCTAGATCCAGTTCCGCCAGCTAATACAATTCCTTTCATAAATATGATTTAATAGTTTCTCTCAACCCATCATTAAAATTAGTTTGTTCAATTTTTGAAAATTTCTTTTCATAATGTTTTGTATCTATTGAGTATCTTACATCATGACCTTTTCTATCTTCAACAAAATTAAATAATTGCCAATCGATATTAATTAATGTCAATTTTGTATATTCATAAGCTATAGTATTAATAAGATCGTAATTAGATATTTCTTTATTGCCGCCAATTAAATATTGGTCGCCAATTTCACCGTTTAGCATGATATTTATTAAAGCTTTGATATGATCTTTTACGAATATCCAATCTCTTATATTTTTGCCATTACCGTAAAGAGGTATTGGTTCTTTATTAATAAGTTTCTTTATACAGACTGGAATGAGTTTTTCAGGAAATTGTCTGGGACCATAGTTATTGCTGCAATTAGTTATTATAGCTGGAAATTTATAAGTTTGAAAATAGCTTCGAACCAACAAGTCACTGGCCGCTTTGGTTGCGGCGTATGGGCTATTCGGTCTGTATGGAGAGTTTTTATTGAAAGGAGCATCTTCAAAGTTTAAAGATCCAAATACTTCATCAGTAGATACATGAATGAATTTTTTAATATTTGTATTCTTAAAGATTTCAAGAAGATTGAAAGTTCCAACTATATTCGTATCTATGAATTTTTTTGGGCCTTTGATAGAATTATCAACATGAGATTCGGCAGCAAAATGAATAACGTAATCTACTTCAAGAGATTCAAAATATTTTTTTTGATCTATAAAATAAGGAGCAGAAATATCCATAGATAGTTTTTGATATCTAGGATCGTTTTTAAAATTTAAATTTTTATTAGCAGCATATGTTTCACAATCTATATTGTAGATTTTTTCAATTTCATTAGACTTAAGAAACTCTTCTATGAAATGAGATCCTATAAATCCACAGCCTCCTGTAACTATTATTTTCATTTATTTAAAGATTCTATATCGAATTTAACCATTTTATTTACGAGAGATTCAAAACTAGTATTCGGTTTCCATTTTAATTCTTCTCTAATAGGATTTGAATCGCCTAATAACAATTCGACTTCAGCAGGTCTATAAAATTTTGGATTGATTTTTATTAAAACAGAAGATTGAACTTCATTCTTTATCGCGTATTCCGTTGAGATGCTAAATTGCTCTTCTTTGCCATTTCCATGCCAAACGCCTTGAATACCAACACAGTCAAAAGCTTTATTTATAAATTCTCTAATCGTGTGGGTTTCATTGCTAGAAAGAACATAGTCTTTAGGCTTTTCTTGATTCATCATTTTCCAAACTCCATCAACAAAGTCTTCAGAATCAGACCAATCTCTTTTTGCGTCTAAATTTCCAAGTTCTATGGGAGCGAATGGTTCGTCATTTTTGATAGACTGAAATATGCGAGCAACTCCTTTGCTAATTTTTCTAGTAACGAATTCTTCTCCGCGTTTTATTCCTTCGTGATTAAAAAGTATTCCATGAACTGCATATAAATTATATGATTCGCGATAAACTTTTACTAGATGGCGAGCAGCAGCTTTACTTGCGCCGTATGGGCTTCTTGGTCTAACGGGATGATTTATATCTTGAGGAGAATATTGAACGTCGCCAAACTCTTCACTAGATCCAGCAGAATAAAAACGGCAATTAGGCTGAAAACGACGGACGGCTTCAAGACATCTTGCCACTCCAGTCGCATTGACTTCAAATGTTTGAAGAGGAATCTCCCAACTGCAACCTACAAAACTTTGTGCGCCAAAATTAATAAAATAATCTGGTTTAATATCATTAACTATAGTATCTATGCTTACGCTATCAGTTAAGTCTCCATATATAAACTTAAAACGAGAATCATTAATAAAATTTGAGCAATTGATAAAATTAGGATTCGATGTTCGTCGCATCATTCCATAAACATTAGCATTTGTGTTCTTAAGCAAATATTCTGCCATGTTTGCGCCATCTTGCCCCAAGATTCCAGTAATTAAAACTTTCATAAATCTATATATTGTAATATATAATCACTACAGATTCCATGACATTTTTTTAGATCTCCATTATATCCAAGTTCAGGGAGAACGCAAATGCTATTTTCATATAAAAATTTATTTGGATAAGTCCATACATAACCTTTACTAGTCAAAATCCAATCTTCTGTAGTGTGCCAAAATGTATTAATGTGTTCGTTTTTAAGCAATTGATCGAATGCTTCGCCGTTTTTAGCGTGAAGCCAAAATCGAGAATCAAATAAAAAATGATATTTTATTTCGTATTCAGGATTATCATGGCCTAAATACCATTTGTTATCAATCAACCAAATATCGATTTCGACATCGTGACCCATTTTTATAGCTGTATTTATGTAATCAGGATGATTTTCTTTTTCTGGATTTGGGCCATTTATATTACCGCGATGAGCTATCAACTTCATAATTTTTTAGAAAATGCTGCAAATCTTCTGGAGTTCCAAGTCCCCACATTTTTTCAATATTAAATGTTTTGATTTTTTTGTTGTCTTTTATGGCTTCGTTAAATACTGGACATACATAAAATTCATTGTTGACTCTAATGTTTTTATTAATCATTTGTTCAGCGTATTTTACATAATCACTTCCTTTTGCCCAGTAATAAATACCTACTGTCGCAATATCTGAAATAGGTTTCTTTTCTGCAACTTCGGTAACATATCCAAATTCGTTAACTTTAGCGAAAGACCATTTTGGATGAGTAGATTTAAAGCTCAAAATTCCAGCGTCAACATTCTGCTCTATCATTTTATACATAAACTCATTGCTATCCCATTCGGCAAATTGATCTGAATTAGCCATTAATAATGGGCGGTCATTATTTATATATTCTTTAGCTAGTAGGGTTGTGCAAGCTGCGCCTTCGGTTAATTCATTTGTTTCTACAACTTTGCAATTAGGAGTTATAAGATTTAATAAAGTATCTAGATTATATTTTTCTTTGTGTTCTTTTTGAACCACAAAGATAAAGTTAGCTTCTACATTCAAATTTTCAACCACTGTCTGAATCATCGGCTTTCCTTTTACATCGATCAAAGGTTTTGGAAAAGTGTATCCAGCTTGTTGAAATCTGCTTCCTGCGCCAGCCATTGGTATTAAAACGTTAAGTTTATTACCTTGCCATTTAGGTGTATTCATTTTATTGGTAAATAATTTAGAGTTAATTTTTTCTTCTGTAAGATCGTTTGGATTATCAACTCTGAGTATATTTGCTCTACTCCTGTTCGCCGCTAATAATCCAGTAGGAGAGTCTTCAACAATTAAGGTCTGCTCTGGTAAAACATCCATCATGCTCATAGCTTTCCAGTAAATTTCAGGGTGAGGTTTCGCATTTTTTACGTCTTCATTTGATAAGATTAAGTCCATGTATTCGATTAACCCAATTTTTGATAGCATGACGAGTACAGATCTTCTAATAGAATTAGAACAGCAAGCTAGTTTATAACCTTTATTTCTTAAAGTTAAAAATAGATTGATTAGATTGGTATCTTTTTCTAGTTTTAATATCGCCTCAATTGTTAGTCTTTGTTTATTATTCCAGATTTGATCGTGATATTTTTTATCAAGGCTTTTATTTTTAGTTAATAAATCTAGTTTTTGATTAGTTTTTAAACCGTCATATACAGATAAATGTTCGGATTCAGAAATTACATATTTATTATCAATTTCAGATAGCGCTTGATTTAAAGTATTATAATGTATTTTTTTAGCATCAACTAAAACACCATCTAAATCGAAAATAATTAATTTAATCATATAACCCCTCTTTCATCTTTATTGATTTTATCGGCGTTTTAATTAAATTTGTATAAATATCCAAAACATCCGTTTACTGAATCATTTATCTGAATTTTATCACCATTTGTATCTAAAAATATATGCATTGGTTTATTAACAATATTTAAATATGGTTTTTTGTCTAGATTAATAAATCTTGCTGAGTAACCATCCATATGAATATCGCAATTTTCTTTATCAAAATTCCTGCTGCTAGTTATTATGGCGTATTTACTAACCCTTTTAATTTCAATTAATACATTAATTGAATAATCAGTGGGAAGATGTTCTAATGTGTGTCTACATATAACTAAATCTAATTCGTTATTATAATAAGTTTTTAATTGTGATAACATATCATTACATGTGAAATGTATATTATCGTCGCCATATTTTAATACATTATCGCTAATTAAATCTTCAACAACATCATTTCCAATATAATATGGCAAAGATTTTTTTATTGTTTTCATCCAGTTCCAGTCTCCACAAGAGCAATCGAATATTTTATGTATGTTGTATTTTTCAATTATCTGCAATAATTCTTCACGGAATAGTGCTGTAAAATCTAAAGATGAACCTAGGCCAGATTTAGATTCACCACTGCCCATATGCCATAAATTATTTTTATATGTATTTGTAAATTTATCTTTTAATATATTTTTAATATCTTCCATTTGTAATTTTTAATTTAAAAGTTGTTTGTTTTTTATTAAATATAAAAAGCTTTATTCCTCTTTTGAATTCATTTTTAAATGAAGATATAAAACAATTATAATTATTTTTTAATAACTACTAATACATCGTTATACTTATTTTTTAAATGTCTTAAATCAACAATTAATACATTCTTTGATAAAGCTAAAAAATATTCTCGACTTTTATCAATGTCATAAATATCTTCTATTATATAATATCCTCCAAGATTAAGTTTGCTCCAAAGTAGATGAAATGCATTTAATTGATCCTGTAATTCATGGGAGCCATCATCAATTATGACATCAAATTTAATATTATTTAAATGCTTGTCAATGTCATCTTTTTTTGTAGCGTCCATTATTTTTACAATAATTCTATCTTCTTCATATTTTACGCAATGAGGTTTTAAATCCAATCCATAAATAGTTGATTTTTCAAAATACTCTTTCCACATCTTTATGGATGAACCATATTGAACTCCAATTTCTAAAACGTTTAATTTATCATATCTTTTAGATTCGAGTATTTGTTCATAGGATTCTATGTAAGAATGTGCTGATCCTTTATCTCCGCCCCAATCCCAAGGAATTCCATCAATATAGGTGTTAGGGATACCTTTGTGCTTTTCGAAAATTTCTTGTAATGTCATATTATTATTTATTATAAGCGGAATCAAAACGAAAAATATTACTTTCTATATAGTGTTTTTTAAAATGTTGAATATTATTTATTAAATTATTACGAACTAAATGTCTTCTTACTATTGAATGTGAGTTCCAATCGTTTGGCAATTCATCTGTCGAATCATAAAAATTTAATTTCATTTCATCATATACATTTCCTAGAATATCTATATTAAATGAATTTGAAATGAACCAAATATCTGGTAGGTATTTTTTATAGTCGCACGGCCATTCACCAGATACATAGAATTTACTATTATCTAGTTTATTTATATTCCAATCTCCGCGATATATTGCATCAAATCTAGTTACCATTACTAGGTCATACATAAATCCATGTGTTTTTTCAAATTGTTTTTTTAAATTAATTACCATTTTATTCGAATAAAATCTACTAATTAAATGAGAACGACGATGATAAAATTCAAGAGAATTATTTGAGCAAATATCATTAGCTTCTTCGTAGAAATTTTTTTGATTTTCAAACAAAGATAATTTTGGTTTGTATATATTTTTAATATCTAGTTCTTTGCTGCTTGCCCACGTATGAATAAATATATCTGCATTATTTGGCAACCATAATGTTTGTTTATGGTTTTCAATTAGCGATTCATAATTAATTTCAACTGAATCAGCATTTGAATTCTTTACGCTATCTATGTTATATGATAATCCATAATAACAAATAGCAATTTTTTTTTCTTTATTCATATTTTTATTCTTTTCCTATCCATATCCAATCAATTTCACCAACTACATCTTCTTTGTTTATATAATTTTTATGAATTAAATCAATTATGTCAGTATATTTAACGCCTAATAAATTTATTTTGTTGGCAGCAAAATGTCTTTTACCTTCTACTTTTTGGATACAGTGACGCCTTGAGGTTCCTAAAACTTTAAAATTAGAATTAGACGCTAAATCACTTCCTTGCAATTCAAATTGCCAAGGAGTCCAATTTTTAACTAAATGCTTTAATAAAAACTCTTTTCTCCACAAAGAAAATTGACAATCAATTAAATATGGTGTGCCTTTTTTTTGTTGTATTAAATCATAAGTATTATGTGATTCTAATATATCATGCTGGCGACGTTCAATATTTCCAATTAAGCTAATTCTTCCAATAGAATTATCTAATGTTATTTTTTCAACTAATTTTTTGTACAATTCAACATCTACAAAATCAACAATTAAATGGTCATCTATGCCCCATAGTATTATATCATCAGGTATATTATTAAAATAATTATACAAATAAGTTGACCAATTATTTACTCCGCCTATCTGTTTATCGGATAAAGAAATATATTCAAATCTTTTAGGTAAATTATAAGTTGGCTCTGAAAAGCCAAGTACTTTTACTTGTGTATTTATTTTCCAGTATTTTTCGTAAAAATAAGCAAAAATAGGTATAAAAAACATAGTGGCATCGCAAGTGTTTACATACATTTTTATTTCGTGTTTATTCATTATGTTTTTTTAAACTTTTTAAATGCGGTGAATTCTGTAAGATCTCTATATCCATTATTTTCATCAAGATCTTTATTATACAACTCCATGTTCTGCATTAATGCAAGGCCATGAGCCGCTTCTTGTGGCGTCATATACATATTCCATCCATTAAAATCAATATCATCATCATGATATAATTTTTCATGTCTGCCTTCATATCTGGCAGTTTTAAACCAATCTACAGCATCTTTATTGTCTGTTAAGATAACTCCACCTTTTCCAATTTTTAAGATTTTTTTAATGTGAAAACTTAAACACATAAAAGTGTTTGGTATATACATGTTACTGGTGAATCTTTTAGCTGCATCTAAAATAGGATAAGGTTTTAATTGGTAAATTCCTTTCCAATCATTTTCTGAAGAATCAAAAACTGGAATCCCTCCTGCGTGAATAATGGATTGAGGAACACTTAAGTATGTTTTTGTTGGTATTGTAACTTCTTTTACTTTTAGAAATTTACAACATAGCATTAATGCATTTGTGCAACTATCTACTGAAACTGCGTATGGAGCGCCTGTATAATGAGCAATTTCTTCTTCAAACATTTTTACAACTTTATATGGATTATGAAGGCATTTATACTTTTTCATTTGTATATATTATATATTTTGGAGCAAAACCACAACTTTCAAATAATTTTTTACTTGCTTTATTATTAATTTTAATTTTTCCAAAGGCTGTTGGTATTAACTTTGAAATAGACTTTAGCATAAATTTTCCTATTCCTTTTTTTTGGAAATCTGGATGCGTACAGATTCTTATGTCGTCATCTATTACGCCAACAAACCCAACTGGTTGTTCGTCTAGAATCGCTATATAATAATTATTATTATATTTTGACATATATTTTTTTTGATCTTCAACAGATATAAAAACATTTGTTACAAAACCGTCAACCACATTTTTATTCATTCGAAGCGTTCGAATAAAGTCCCAATATTTTTCTTCACAATTAACTAGTTTTAAATTTACCATGTGCATGTTCTTTCTACATCTGGATGATGTTTATTAAAATTATAACTTAAATATCCTCTTTGACATGAAAGCCCTAGCATATGATTAAGTGTTGTTCCTATATTAATATACGTATTATCTTTGTTAGATTTCCAAAGATTATAAATTAAAATTTGACTTAAGCTAGATGCGCTAAATAAAAATATATTATTTTTTAAGTTATTTTCTTTTGTGTATTGTTTAATTTCTTCTATTAAATGATGATCGTTTATAATACAATTATTACCAACTTTAAAAAATTTTTTCACTTTAAATGGCAGGCTTTCAATTTTTGATTTTTCATTTGCGATTAAAATTATTTCTTTGTTATTAAATAAAGGTACAATGTTTTTTAAGTAATATGGATAGTTTGAATTTACTAGCAAATTGGCCCAAGTTAAAGTTTCTTGATTTGAAACCATATTCTTGAAAAAGTTGACTGCTTCAAAGCCGTTGCAACATGGACAGTTAATACCTTTAAAATAATTTTTATCTTCGTATTTAAAAGTCTCTATTAAAAGATCTTTTATGTATGAATGTTTTACGTTGTCTACATGTTTAAAATCTTCTTGTTGAAATTGATTTGGATGATGAAAGTCATCTACAAAGCAACCATTGCTTTCGATTATTAAAGATTTACCTTCCATTATAAATCTTTCACCATCTGAATATCTTAAAAATGAAAAATTTTCTTTATTTTTTAATTTTTCTTCTATTTTTTTTAAGTCCTCTAAAAAAGTTTTCATGGGGTGTTTTCTATATATTTTTTAAATTCATTTTTAGTATCGTACCACCAAGAGCTTGCTTTAGCTTGATTTCTATTGATATCTAATTTTAAAGAATCCCATTTTGGACCCTTTGGATCTGTAACAACTATATCTTGAGGGTGTGTTGACAATTTTCTAATTTTATCGCCATCTTTTATAAGTTGTTTCCATTGTAAAACTCTTTCTTCAAGACTTCCTTGAGGAGGGGTTCCGCCACAAAAAATACCAGAAAGTCCAACATGCATTGATCTTGTTTGATCTGGTTTAAGAGCAAACAAATTAAAAAATTCCATTATTCTTTCTATAGCTCCATCGTGATGCGTATGTTCCCAAGGTTTGATTCTTGAGTTTGCAAAAAATATATTATTAAAATGAACAATGTCTTCAAAAAATAAAGATTTTTCAAAAAATGGTTTTAGATATTTTTGGATAGCTTTGACAGAAACGCATGATGGAGATGTGCATTGATAATCACCTATCAACACTTCTGGATCGCCAATTAATTCTGTTTCTGGTCTTCTTTTATGAGCTACACAAAAAATTCTATCATATTTTTGTAAATAGCTTCTATAAACATAATCATTGAATTTAATGTAATCTTCTGTTGGTAAAATATCCTCTTCTCCAATAATAACATATTCAGAAGCTTCTTCAGCAGAAATTGTATAACTAGAAAGAATATTATGAAAACCGACTAAAGAACATTTTGGATGTTTTTCTTTTATTATTAATTTTAAATCTATGTTTGGATATTTATTTTTATAATAATTAATTACAACATCTTCTTCTTTGTCGTATCCAATCTCTGTGTGAATTCTTATTTTATAATTAGAAATATTTATATCTTTATAGATTTGCTCTAAATAGATAAAAAGAAGATCTGGTTTATTATAAGCTGTTATAGCTATTATGTTTTTATTTTTCATATTAATTTAACAATCTTTTTAGCACTTGATCCATCTCCATATGGGCAATCTTTTAAAATTTGATATTGATTGTATACTTTATTAAATATATTTTTGAGAGACGTTGGTTTTTTGCAGAGTTTTATATGTCCAGTTTTTATACCTTCTGGTCTTTCAGTCGTTTTTCTACATACAATAATCTTTTTATTTAAGAAACAAGCTTCTTCTTGAATACCACCAGAATCAGTTATGACAAATAAGCAATCTTTTAAATAATCTATCAATTCATGATGTTGTAAAGGATTGCATACTTTTATATATTTTACTTTTTTTGTAGCTTCTATTATTTTTGGATTTGGATGAGCTGGAAATAAAAATTCAATATTTTTATTTTTACATGCAATCTTATCTATTTGATTTAACCATTCATCAATAATATTTAAATTTTCATTTCTATGAAGAGTTATTAATATTTGATTTTTATAAGACGTTTTGACATCTTTAATATTATCTAAAGAAGTGTTGCCGACAATATGTGATTCTCCTTTTGTTAATTCTTTTTTTAAATTTTTTTGAGAAACTTCTGTTGGGCAAAAATTTAAATCAGATATTCTAGAAACAATTTGCCTATATCCTTCTTCTGGATATGGATTTTCTAAATCGTAAGTTCTTAAACCGGCTTCTATATAAATAATTTTCTTTTTTAAATGATAGGCAAGTAGTGCTGTAGCGGCTACGGTTGCAGTGTCGCCTTGAATAATGATTGAATCAAATCGATTGATTATTGTTTCAGCTTTTAAAAAAATTTGTTCAAATATGGAATTTAACCTATTTTGACAAGAGTTTTCTATTTCTAAAGAATAATCATAATTTTCAAAGTTAATTATATCGGTATGTTGTTTGATGAATAAACTTTTTATTTCTTTATTTTCTGCAAGTATAGGTTTGATTTTTAAAAATTCTGGCCTAGTTCCATAAATAGCTAGTATTTTCATAGATTATTTATATATTTAAATCCTTTATTTTTATAATGTAAAAGATTTTTACCAAAATGACTTCCGTGATAATTGCAAGAAATAGCAACATCATCTACTCCAAGTTTCATGGCGGTATCGTATTGACTGCCCCACATTTCTTTATCATTTTCTGGGTGTGGAGGAACATAGGTTTTTAGATTTAAAAACTTTTGTATAGCATAAGAAAAATGTACATCTTCTCCAGAAAGATAATGCAATGGAAGATCACAGTCTCTCCAATAAGCTCCTAACCATTCTCTTTTAAAGAACCAGCTATGTCCAACTATGTCAACTTCTTCAATTTTATTATTTGGATTAGCCCATCCATGTCTTATATAATTATTATAATTTAAATCATTAAAAATAACTCCTATAGTTCCAAGTAATCCTTCATAACTTTGAATTGTGTTATAACAGTTTTCCAGCCATTTAGAACCAGGAATCGTATCATCATCAAAAACACAAACATATTTTGTTCTACAATTCAAAGCATAAGCAAATCTAGCCCAGACTCCAAAATTAGCATTCGATATAGAAGTGACACATTGATTTGCAATGTCTTCATTAAGAGGTTTAAAATTATCAAAATCACCTTTATTTTGCCAAATAAAAATATTCTTTGGTTTTAATGTTTGATTGATTAAAGCATTATATTGAGTTTCTAAAGAATGTGGGCGTTTAAAACAATTTAAAACTACTGAAATATCTTCTGTCATAGTGAATCAATTATTAGTTTTTTGATTTGATTTGGCTTGTTTTTTATATATTCAATCATTTTGTCTGATTCATAATCGAAGAAGGCTTCGTGTACTGCGGCGGTGTAATCAGTGGTTATTACCGATAAACCCATCAATCTAGCCTCTATACATACTCTAGAAAGTGTCTCTGGGCTTCTTGGAAAGAAGACGTAGGTAGAGTATCTAGAAAGATTCTTTAAAAAAGAGTGATGGTCTGTTTTTGGCAGTAGTTCATATTTTAAATGGACTTTTTTGCAAAACTCAATAGAAACATCTCTTCCTTTAATTCCATAATCATCTTCTCCGAGAATAGCAGCTTTGCCATTTTTCGCTACCTTTGATAAAGATAGGATTAAATCTAGAGTTTCATCCGACCATAGATTTCCAGAAAAATTAATAATATTATCAAGCTTTATGCTTTTATTAAAAACTTCTTTTTGAAAACTGCTTTGAACTAAAACAAATTTTGCATTTTTATATAAATCTGCATGAATAATTCTATCTGGAGGGACTGTTAAATTGGGAAAAAAACAGGGATTTCTTTCACGAACAAACTTATAATCATGTTCTGTAATTATATATTTCTTTCCATAAAGGAAAGTTTTTGCATTTTCAGAAATGAAATAAAAGTTGGATACTATATATAAATCATAATCATCTATAAATCCTGCTTTATTATTAAAATCATGTGTCGTTAAAAAATCGCACTTTATACCAGAAGAATTTAAAAGTTTAATAATTTCATGATTATTACACTCGGCTCCTCCGTTGTTTTTAATGCTATATTCTTCGTCTGAAATAAGAAGTACTTTTTTATCCATATTTTTCTATAAGTTCTTTATCTAATTTTACTTTAACTTTTATGTCTGGGTATACTTTTATTTTTCCATATTTACGAATTTCTTCACAAAATAAGACATGATCGCAATCGCCATTTGTTCTCCAATTGCAAAAATTTAAAGGAAAACTTTTTAAAAATGCAAATCCACCAAAAGAAGAATTAACTTCTATTGGTTGGTTGTTTATCAATAATTGTCTGTCGAATATATTCATAAATGGATTACATGACCATATTATTCCGCGAGTATTCCACCTATCATATAAAGGCGCAACATCATAATACGAATCTTTTCCGCATCCGCATACTTTGCATTTAATATCTTGAGAAACATACGGTGTATACATTACAGTTTCATTATCTATTTTAGATAGATATTGATTCACAATATCTTTTTCAAAAATAATATCGCTATCAAAAATTATAGAATAATCTGTTTTTATAAATCTGCCCAACTCAATCATTCTGTTTCTATAATAAACCATTTTCTTCATTCTTGATTCAGTCATCACTGAACCTTCTTTTGGAAATAATATTTTTTCTGAAAGAAGTTTACCTTCTCTTGAACCGAGCCATCTTTTCAATATTGACGCTGTATTATCTAAAGAATCATTTTCATAGAAGAAATATGAAAAAGATATGTCTGGATTATTTTTCTCTATAGCTTCTAATTGAGACAAAGTTCTATGAATATAAGATTCTGAATCTCTCCATAATGAAAAAACACTAATTTTTTTATTGACAGAATCCATTTTTTGACAGATAGTTATTCTATGTTTAGATCTACTAAAAATCAAGATTCTTTTTATAGAATATCTTGTGCAGACTGGGAATATATATGTTTAGCCGAATCACATTATGAAGCTTCGGTTAAAGCCATCAAAGAAATGGTTAAGATCAAGGGCAATAAACTTAATTTAAGTTTTACTTTAATTTCAGATCGTCTTTTAGATTTAGAATTTGAAAGAGAATTTTTTTATTGCCCAGCAGTTCTTTCAGACGCTGGTTTCAAAGATTTAGCAAAAG
>Ga0222714_10003686_pt1 | contig 15404 bp, 21 predicted proteins | sample C33_3DmetaG_FD_165048 | JGI IMG/M metagenome (GOLD analysis project Ga0222714, IMG submission 165048) | Estuarine water microbial communities from San Francisco Bay, California, United States - C33_3D | ecosystem: Environmental > Aquatic > Marine > Unclassified | place: USA: California...
TAAGTATTCTGGTAAAACACATAAGATGAATGGTCAAATTCATAGTGGTGCTACCCATAGCAAGTCATCAAAACAAGTGTTTCATTATAAAGATTTAAGCGCAACAGTTAAAAAGAAAGTAAAGAAGTAGTTTAAAAGAATGGCTAAAGCTCCTAAAGGTACAATTGGTTTAAAGATTAAACATATTCCAGTACGAAAAAAGACTACTATTGGAAATAATTCTTCTATGATTAAAAGAAGTAATCTTAATAAAAGTAAGAGACGTTCTTACAAAAAGTATCGTGGACAGGGAAAATAATAGATGGCACGTAAGCAAACTGGTAAGGGCATGAAAGGCATGACCATTGGTAGTGGAGATAAACGTCCCACTAAAGAAGGTGCAGGATTAACTGCTAAAGGTGTTGCAAAGTATCGTCGCCAAAACCCAGGAAGTAAACTACAAACCGCCGTTACGGAAGCTAATCCAACTGGTAAACGTGCTAAACGGCGTAAGAGTTTTTGTGCCAGATCAGAAGGACAAATGAAGAAGTTTCCAAGTGCAGCAAAAGACCCTAATAGCCGTCTACGGCAAGCTCGTAAACGTTGGAGATGCCGCTAATGCCATCTTCTCCTGATTACAAAAGAGACTACAGTAAGAACGGTGAGGGTAAATATCAGTCTCAATCTAAAAGTAAAAAAGATCGTGCTAGGCGTAATAACGCCAGACGGAAGATGCTTCGTTTAGGTAAAGTTTCAAAAGGTGATGGAAATGATGTTCATCACGTTGGCGGCAAAACTACAAGTAAAAATTTAGCTGTCAAACCAGCAAGTAAGAATAGGTCTTTTAGTAGAACTAAAAATGCTGGTAAAAAGAATTTAAAAGATTAGAAAGAAATAAATCATGGCTATTGAACGTAATCCTTTTGCAGAACAAGGAAGTAACTCTAACATTATTGATTTTAATGTAGAGGCTGGTAGTGAGCCTTTTGAATTAGAAATTGAAATGGAAGAAGATAATGTTGAGAGTGATCTTCATGAGCTTATGGAAGAATTAACTTATGATCATTATGAGAATCTAATCTTTTCTTTAGATAAAGATGAACTTCAAGAAATTGCTAACAAAGTAATTGACGAGTATGAAGCAGATCGTGAAAGCCGTGCAGATTGGGAAGATACTTTTGAACGTGGCTTTGATCTTCTGGGTCTAAAACTAGAAGAAGCTTCTGAACCATTTGAAGGTGCTTGCACAGCCGTTCATCCTCTTATTATTGAATCTTCCGTTAAATTTCAATCAAAAGCTATTCAAGAACTATTTCCATCAAAAGGTCCAGTAAAGGCTCAAGTTGTTGGTCTTTCTACTCCTGAAAAGGAGCAACAAGCTAATCGTGTTCAGAACTTTATGAATTATCAGCTAACAGACCAAATGCCTGAATATTTTGATGAACTGGAACGTATGTTGTTCCATCTACCAATTTTTGGTTCTGCATTTAAAAAGATTTACTATGATCCTTCTTTAGAACGTCCCGTTTCTGAGTTTGTAACTATTGATCAATTCGTTGTTTCAAACAATGCTCCTGATCTACGTAAGGCAGACCGATATACTCATGTTATCTATCGCAGTCCAAATGATTTAAAGCGTGATATTGTTACTGGATTCTATGGTCTGCCAGACTATACTGACTCAGAATTACCAGAACCTACAGAAGTAATTCCAACAAGTCTTCGTAAGAAGATGGATACTATTCTTGGTATGTCTCCAAACTATACAAGTGATCCACAATATACTCTTCTTGAACATCATTGTTATTTGGAGATTGAAGAAGAAAATGAGAATGAGGGAGAAGAAGATAAAATTACAGTAGCACTTCCTTATATTGTTACTGTTGATCTTGATTCTCGTACTGTTCTTTCAATTCGTCGTAACTGGAGAGAAAGTGATGAAAGAAAAGAAAAACTTTGCTGGTTCACTCATTATAAGTTTGTTCCTGGCTTTGGTTTTTATGGTCTAGGCTACATCCATTTTCTTGGAAACCTTACAGCCACAGCTACGGCTGCAATGCGAAACCTAGTTGATGCGGGTCAATTCGCAAATCTTCCTGGTGGTTTTAAAGCTCGTGGTGTACGAGTTGTAGGTGCAAACGATCCTATTGCTCCAGGCGAGTTTAGAGAAGTAGAAGCAACTGGTGTTGATCTTAGCAAAGCTATTATTCCTCTGCCTTACAAAGAGCCATCAAATACTCTTATGCAAATGCTTAATTTTGTATCTGCAACTGGTCAAAAGTTTGCTGATACAACGGAACAAGTTGTAGCTGATTCTACTAACTATGGTCCAGTAGGTACTACACTTGCTCTACTAGAAGCTTCTACTAAATTCTTTAGTGCAATCCATAAACGTCTGCATCATAGCCAACGTAACGAGTTTCAAATTCTAGCTCGTATTAACTATGATTATCTGCCAAATGAATATCCTTTTGATATTCCTATGATTACAGGTCAAATCTTTAAAGCAGACTTTGATGGTCGTATTGATATTATTCCTGTATCTGATCCAAACGTTCCTTCTTCTGCCCATCGTATTGCAATGGCACAAACTGTTTTACAACTAGCTTCTCAATCTCCTGCTGGTATGTACAACATGAAGGAAGTTAATCGTACAATTCTAGAGGCTTTAAATATCACTGATCCAAATAGGTTCCTTAATCCTGATATGCCTCAACCACAGCCTCTTGATCCAGTTTCAGATATTCGACAAGCTGTGAAAGGACAACCTATTCAAGCTTTTCCAGGTCAAGATCATCAATCTCACATTATTGTAAAACAATCTTTTATTGCTGATCCTACACTTGGACAAGACCCACTAATGCAACAAGTCGTTCCAATTCTTCAAGCAAATATTCGTGACCATATGATTATGCAATATGAAGAACAAATGGCTGGTATGCTTCGTGCCGGTGTTGAACAAGCTGGTTCTGGTGATGAATCTGCTATTTCTGCAATCACTCAAGGTGCTGCTCAAGAAATTCTACAAAACAATCAACGTATGGCTGAGATGGGTACTGTAGAAGACCTAGAGCGTATGACCCTTGAACTACAACGGCAACAGCTAGACCTAGAAAAAGAAAAACTAAAACTATCGTCTCTACAATCTGCTGCCAAGATTGCTATTGATGAAGAGAAGCTTGATCTTCAACGTGATGATCTAGAGATTTCAGCCGCTGAAAAACTAGCCAAGCTACGTTCTGGTGATACTAACAAAACAAAAGATCGTGATGATAAGTTCCTTATTGAAGTCATGAAACTTCTTATGAAGGAAACAGGAACTAGCGTGGAAGAATTAAAAGAAAAAGTAGACCTTACTCCACAATTTGCTGAAGGTGGGAATGTTCAACTTAGCCCAGAGTTACAAAACTTTGTTAATGCTCTTTATAAAGAAAAAGAATCAAAAGAAATTCCTTTTGTACCTGAATTAGAAGAAACATATCTTCCACAAGAAGAAGTAAAAATGGATTCAGATATTACTCGTGGACCTACTTTAGAAGAAATGTTAACTCCTGAATTGTTTGATTTAGTAAAAGGAAATGAAGGAATACCTAAACTAGAAGAAACGTATGTATCTCAAGAACAACAAGAACAAGAAATTCCTTCTGTATCTGATTTAGAAGAAATAAATTGGGAAAATATTTTAGATAAAGTAGCTAAAATAGAAACTGGTGGAGAAAAAGACCCATCAAAAGCTATATCTAAAAAAGGTGCTTTAGGTAAATATCAAATTATGCCAAAAACTGCTAAAAAACCTGGGTATACTGTTGAGCCATTAAAAACTCCAACTGGCAGATATAGTAGAAAAGATATTTTAGAAACACCTGAAGAAGAACAAAGAAGATTTGCTAGAGATTATTTAAAAGCTATGATGAAAAATTTTGATGGTAATTTAGCTCAATCATTAGCAGCTTATAATTATGGTCCTACAGCAATTGAAAAAGTTTTAAAAGATAAAACAAAAAAAGAAAGATTACCTTCTGAAACTTGGAATTATTTACTTAAAGCTATGGATCAAGGTTTAATTAATAAAGAAGATTTATTTAGCAACCCATATGGTATTCCTCCAAGAAAACCTGAAAGAAAATAAAATGGCAATTTCTAGATCAAATATTTCTCAACAAATTACCAAGCCAGGACAAAAGAAAATCTCTAAGGTTATGCGTGAGTATAAGGCTGGTAAATTACATTCTGGTTCAAAGAAAGGACCAAAAGTAAAATCTAAAAAACAAGCAATTGCTATTGCTCTAAGTGAAGCAAGAAGCGTACAGAAAAAAAGGAAAAAATAAAATGGCTGCAATTAAACAAGAATGGCAAGCTGGTGGCAAGGGCGGAAACAAATGGTTTCCAGAAACTGCTCCACAACAAGGTAAGGCTTCTAAGGGAAAACCTAAAAAGAAAAAGTAATGAAACCTAGTCAACTAATTGATTCTTTTTATATTGAAAAAGAATTAGATATTGCTTTAGAAAATATTAAAAATAACCTTGCATCTGGCTCTTGTTCATCATACGATGACTATCGTTATCTAGTTGGAGTACATGATGGTATCAGTACTTTAATTGGAATTGTTGATGATCTTAAACATAAATATTTAAAGGATGAACTAGAAGATGCAGAACGTTAAATATAGTGGAGCCGTTAAGAATGATGATTGGATTACGGAAAAGCTAGTACCTGATCCTGATCCACTTCCAGCACTTCCTGGATACCATATTCTCATTCGCCCTGTTTCAATTCGTAAGGAAACTAAAGGCGGCATTCTTCTTCCTGATCAATTTCAAGAAGATGTAAAATACCTTACTACAGTGGGTAAAGTCTTAGCTGTAGGACAAAGTGCTTATCAAGATGAAAATAAATTTCCTAATGGTCCTTGGTGTAAAGAGGGAGATTATATTGCATATGGTCGGCATGTAGGTCATAAGTTTATGTATAAGGGTGTTCGCCTTCTACTTATCTTTGATGACCAAGTAATCATGAAAGTTGAAAGCCCAGAGAGTTTAGACATTATGTTTAATCTTTCAGCTAATGCAGCGTAACTCGTAGTATCGTTGCCTACGTATAAAAGGAGTGACTTATGTCAACAGAAAATGATAACGGTGGTTGGACCAGTATTGATCCTAAGAAAGCTGCCGTAGCTAAAGAACCAGAAGTATCTTATGATTTAGAAGATGAGGTTGAAAATACTGAAAAGGTAGAAACAAAAACTAATGTAGATAATGAATCTAATTATGAGATTGTTTCGGAAGATGACGAACAAGATAATAGTGAAAATGTACAAGAGGTTTCTGAAAAGGAACAAATTTCAGAACTAGAAGGTATTAACAGTAAGGGTGCTGAAAAACGTATTCGTCAACTTGTTCAACAACGTAAGGAACGTGAAGCTCAACTTGAGGCTATGTCTTCTGAACTAAATAAGCTTCGTTCAGAACTTATTAAGACACAGCAAACAACAAAGTCATATGAGATTTCTTCTTTATATTCTCGTGAAAATGAATTAAATGAACGAATCAGAATGGCAGAATCAAATTATCTTAGTGCCTATGATAACGGTGAAAAAGAAAAATTACTAGAAGCACAGAATGTTTTAAATGATGCAAAGACTGATCTTAAAATTATTCAAGCTCGTAAGGCCCAGCTAGAGGCTGCACGGGAACAAGAAGAATCAAAATATACAAAAGAATTAGAACAGTATCAAACATATCAAGAAGAGCAACGTCCAGCACAACGCCAACAACAACAAACTCAACCTCAAGCACAAAGGAATTTAGACCCTCTTGCTTCAGAATGGTTTGAAAAAAATTCTAGTTGGTTTGGACAAGATGAAGTTGCAACTACTGTTGCTTTAGCTTTGGATCAAAAATTAAAGAATGAAGGCTATGATCCACAGACAAAAGAGTTTTATAATGAAATAGATAGGCTGCTTAAAGCAGAACTACCTAATAAATTTAATCGTGGGACGGATGCGAAAAAACCGTCTCAAGTGGTAGCAGGAACATCACGTAAATCCTCTCCCAAAGGTAATAAGGTCAAGTTAACTCAAAGAGATGTTGACCTTGCTAAGAAATGGGGGATTCCACTTGACAGGTACGCCGCAGAAAAACATAAGGTAGATAACCTTAACGGCAATTATACAACTATTGAAACTAAACGTGCGTGATAAAGGATAGAAACTAATGACTAATAAAATTAATGATGCAGTTACTCGTGAAGCTCGTGAAGCCTCAACGAGGGATACCAAACAACGGACTTACTATGACTCTGAAAACTGGCTAGATATTCCTCCCCATATTGAAAAAAATTTCCTAGACCAAAATTTCAAATTAGGATGGCTACGAATTTTTATTAATGGCGACGAAGATTTTAAGTCAGTTGGTAAGAAAATTAACGAAGGATGGGAGTTCGTAACTTCCGATGAAGTACCAGAGATGACAATGGGTTATGGATACCATAAGGAAAACGATAGGTTCCAAAATTGTATTGTTCGTGGTGATGTTGCTTTAGCTAAAATTCCTCATGACATCTGGCAAGCCAGGAAACAACGGGGTATTGATAGAAATATCGAAATGAATGAAGCAATTAATCAACGTCTAATGTCAATGCAGGATCGTCGTATGCCTATCTCTAACGCTAGTAAATCTCGTGTTACTGTAGGTAATCGTTCAGTTGATTTTGATAACTAATTAATAGTTAGTTTCTTTCTGTAAAAAAAGACTAAGTTAAAAAAAAATAAACAAAAAGGAGAAACCAAAATGAGTTCAACTAAGAACCTAACCGGCTTTCACCCTTCACGCAAACGTGGTAGTGCAGCTAACTCCACTGGTTTTAGTCGTTATCAAATTGCTCAGAACAATGCTTCCGCAATGTTCCAAGGTGATCTAGTAAAGATGAGCAGTGGTTACGTTACTCCAATTACCACAACTACTGACTATGCAGTAGGCGTACTAATGGGTGTACAATATGTCGATAAGACTTCTAAGCAACCTGTATGGGCTGCTTATATTCCTGCATCTGTTTCTTCAGATGACAGCGTTACTTACGCTCTAGTAGATGATGATCCTAACTCAACTTACGTTGTACAGGCTGACGCATCTCTAACAATCGGTGATCTTGCCCTAAACTTTGATGTAACTCTAGGCACAGGCAGCACCTTCACTGGTCGTTCCGGCTTTGGTATTAAGGCAGCTTCTCGCGTTGCTACCACTGCTATGGTTCGCCCAGTAGCTCTTTATGAGCAACCTGATAATGCATTTGGCGATGCAGCTACAAAGGTAGAAGTCCGTATCCTTCGTAACCAACAATATGATGTTGTTGCTTGCGTTGTTGGGCCAGTTTAATAGGGAGAATGAAAGATGGCTATTAATCGTTCAGATATTTCAAAGGAACTTCTCCCAGGCCTAAATGCTATTTTCGGTCTAGAATATGGTGCTGTTGAAGACGAACATGTACCACTATACGAAATTGAAAATTCAGATCGGGCTTTTGAAGAAGAAGTTCTATTCACTATGTTCGGTGAAGCTCCAACTAAGTCAGAAGGCGCTGCCGTACAATACGACTCAGCTAAGGAAAGCTACACTTCTCGTTACACTCACGAGACAGTTGCTCTTGCCTTTGCTGTCACTGAAGAAGCTATGGAAGACAACCTTTACGACACCTTCGCCAAGGTTCGTGCCAAGGGTCTTGCTCGTGCTATGGCTTCAACCAAGCAAGTTAAGGCTGCTAACACCTTTAACAATGCTTTCTCTGCCAGCTATGTTGGCGGCGACGGCGTAGCTCTGATTTCCACCGCTCACCCAACTATTGGCGATGGTAATCAAAGCAACAAGATTGGTACTTCTGCAATTTCAATCTCAACCATTGAAACGGCAGTTACTGCCATTCATAAGCTAAAGGATGACCGTGGCATTCTAATTGGTGCTTCACCAGTTTCAATCCACATTCCACCTGAACTAGCTTTTGAGACTGATATGCTTCTACACTCCGCTGGTCTACCAAACGGTACTGTTGCATATCCAACCTCCGGTATCGCTCCAAACGATATCAACCCAGTTCGTAACATGGGTCTATTCCCCGGTGGTTTCTATGTAAACCGTCGCTTCACTGATGCTAACAACTGGTTCGTAAAGACTGACGTTCCAAACGGTTCCAAGATGTTCGTTCGTGCACCTCTTGCTACCAAGATGGAGCCAGACTTTGATACCGGCAACCTTCGCTTTAAGGCTCGTGAGCGTTATAGCTTTGGTTGGTCAGATTGGCGCAAGTGGTTTGGCGCTGAAGTCTAATCAATAAATATCTAATGATTAAACATTAGATTTTCTGAAAGACTATGGGTAGAGGTAGCTGTTCGCAGTTATCTCTACCCTACCTTTCATAAATAAAAAGGTGAATAAAGAATGTCAACTCAATTATCCCCTGTTGTTGTAACCGCTACTGGAACTGTAGTTGCAGACTCAGTTCGTATTTCCGGTTTTACTTTTACTAATAAATCAGCATCTCCAGGTGAAGTTACTTTTTATGATTTAGCTTCTGACGGTTCTTTAGGTAATCGTCGTTTTAGTTTAACTGTTCCCACAAGTGGAGAAGTAACTCATACTTATAATGGTCTAAGCGGTATTAAATGCTATAACGGTGTTTATGTTTCCGTAGCCACCGACGTTGTTGGTTTTGTAACTTATATTTAATTAAATGGCTACTTCAGGAACAACAAGTTTTAATCTACAAATTGATGAAATCATTGAAGAAGCTATCTCTCAAATTGGCGGTGAAGTAACTCTTGGTGATGATGTAAGAGAGGCTCGTCGTAGTCTTGATCTACTTCTTCGTGAATGGCAGAACCGTGGATATTCACTTTGGAAAACAGATACTGGAACAACTACACTATCTACTGGTCAAACTACATTTCAACCTGGAAGTAATGTAATTGATTTAATTATTGGAACAATTCGTTCTGATAGTACCGACATTGAAATGCGTCGAATTACTATGGAAGAATATGAAAAGATTCCAAATAAGTCTCAAACAGGTCGTCCCTTACAGTATGCTGTTCAATCAACTACAAGCGCAGGACCAACTGTTTATTTTTGGCCTTTACCAGATGTAGCTACTTATACTTTCCGTTATCGCTATTTTGGATATACTCAAGATAGTTCTGGTTCACGATATAATGCAGATGTTCCTACTCATATGCTTCCTGCTCTTACGGCAGGATTAGCTTTTAAAATGGCATTAAAACGTCCAGGAGTTCCAGATTCTCGTGTAGGTCTGCTAAAACAAATTTACGATCAAGTATTTAATGAAGCTTTTGAATCTGACAGGGATAGAGAAAGTTTATATATAAGACCATTCTTTAGAGTTTAAAACAATGGCAGGAAGAAGAATACAATCTTGGTTTATTTCTGATAGAAGTGGATTTCGTTATCGGTACGCTGATAGAGTAAAAGAAACAGATGGTACGTTAGTTGGTCCTGATGAATCTGATGGACAATTTGATAGAGTAAACCATCCACAAAACAAGTCACCAAGGATTTCTGATTTTATTGTTTTAAAAGATGCTCGTCCAGATACAGTTCTAGCAACAACTGGAGATGCAACTTGGCAACCTAGTATGACAACCTATGTTCCAACAAGTATTACAATGTTTACAACATCATAAAAGATAAGAAAAAGGGAATAAATAAAAATGGCTATTTCATCTGGAATTGCTATTCGGTTTAAAGAAGATAGTCTTAAAGCTGTACATGATTTTACAAGTGCAACATTTAAGATTGCTCTTTATTCCAGTGTAGCTTCATTAAGTAATGGCACATCTGTTTATATTACATCGGCTGAAATTGCCAATGGTAATGGCTATACAACTGGTGGTGAAGCACTTTCAGTTACTAACGTTACTGTAGATGGTAGTGTAGCAATTGTAGACTTTGCAGATGTATCTTGGACAAGTGCAACCTTTACGGCTCGTGGTTGTCTAATTTATAATTCATCACAGTCAAATAAGACTGTAGCTGTTGTAGACTTTGGTGGTGATAAGACAGCAACAAATGGTACGTTTACTGTTCAATTCCCTGTCGCTGGTGCTACAACTGCAATTGTACGTTTAGCTTAATAATATATGGCTGGTTACGGCAGCAATCCTTATGGTTACTATGGGTATGGAATTGATACTCAGGATGCTACCGTTGTTTTAAATAATTCACAAGGGTATGGTTATTGGGGTTATGGTGACTTTGCCTATAGTGAAGCTGATTTAGTAGGAGAAATACAATCTAGTTTAGGATCAGTTGTAGTTACAATTGGTTCTATCTTTGAAATTACAGGACAAGAAGCTACTTATTCTGTAGGAACAGTTGACGTAACTGGTGATGCTTTAATTAGCATTGATGGTCAACAAGCTATCTTTGGAGTCGGTACTCCTCTTGTAGTTATTGATCATGCCGCTGTACCTCAAGGACAAGAAGCAACTTACTCTCTCGGAACTGTAGATACTTTTGCTGGTGCAACTGTAGTACCAACCGGACAAGAAAGTGTTTACTCTGTTGGTAGTGTAGATATTGTTGCTAGTATTACTATTGAGATAACTGGACAACAAGCTACTTTTGAACTAGGTACTCCAACAGCAGTTGTTGATGTTAATGTACCAATTACAGGTCAACAAGCTAAATACAGTTTAGGAAGTGTAAGTGTAACTGGAAATGCTCTTGTACTTCTAACAGGACAAAAGGCTACCTTTACTGTAAATTCTTCTACTGGATTTGGTTTATGGTCTATTGAACGTGGAAATGCAACAACAGAAAATTGGACAAGAGAACCAGGAACTGGTAGTGCAAGTTGGACTAGAGAATTAGGCAGCGGTACAACGGAAACCTGGACAGTAGAAAGAAGAAGGGCAGCGTAAATGCCAGCATTAACTTATAATACTTTAGTGTCACAAGTTCAAGACACCCTTGAAAATGATGATACAGATTTTGTAAATGCTATTCCAGATTTTATTCGACGGGCAGAAAATCGTATAACTCGTGAGCTTGATTCAGAGGGATTAACTGAATATGCTACGAGTAACTTTACTGCTTCTGATGCATTTTTAAGTATGCCTTCCAATATGCTTATTGTAAAGAATGTTAATTATATTAACTCAAGTGGAAGCCGTGTATCACTTCTTCTTCGTACAAAGGAATTTACAGAAGATTACTGGCCTGTACGTTCTTCTGTTGGTGTTCCTAAATATTATGCCAAATTTAGAAATGATAAACTTATCATTGTACCAACTCCTATATCAGCTAATGTAGTCGAGTTAGAGTATGTTGTTCAACCTTCTACTTTAAGTACAGGAAAACAAACTAATTACTATACTAACTTTTGTGCTAATGCATTGTTCTATGCTACTATGGTAGAGGCATGTTATTACATGAAAAACTTTACTGCTGCACAAGTTTGGGATGGTCAATATCAACGAGCCTCACTGACCCTTGTTAACGAGGCAAGACGTAATCGCAGAGACGATATGGAAACTGTAGCTTCACCCGCAGGAAGTGGTGATACTTTAATTGACGGAGCTAGATAAAAATGCCTAGTACATATACCACACGTATTCGACTAGAGAAACAAGCAACGGGTGAAAACTCTAATACTTGGGGTAGCCGACTTAACTCCAACGTATTTTCACTTGTAGACCAAGCTGTTGCTGGATATACCTCAATTGCTTTAGCAGCAGATAGCGTAACTCTTAGTGTAGAGAATGGTTCTGTTGACCAAGCTCGTAGTGCAATTCTTGAACTGCACGGTACACTAACATCAAGTGTAGATGTTATCATTCCTTCTGTAACAAAACAGTATCTTGTACGTAACAATACGTCTGGTGCCTTTTCTGTTACAATGAAATGTGCTGGTGGAGACGGTACTGCCGTTCCACAAGGTTATGTTGCAATTATGTATTGCGATGGCGTTTCTGTACGATCTGCTTTTGGTACAGGAGCTTCACGAAATATTGGTACAAGCGTAACTGAAATTCCTGATATTTCAATTGCTGATGCTCGTTATGTTCAAACTTCTTCTGATTCAACAATTACTGGCTCCAAAACATTTACTAGCGTAACAAACTTTGATAATATTGTAAACGTATCTGGCGTAACAAACTTTAGTAATATTGTAAACGTATCTGGTGCAGCACGAGGTACAATCATTACTCTTACAGATGCAGCTTGCATTGCAGTTTCTTCAAGCAACGCAAATAACTTTGTTGTAACTCTAGGCGGTAATCGTACTTTAAAAGCAATGACTCCTGCACAACCAGGACAGACAGGACTTATCTATGTATACCAAGATGGAACTGGTAGTCGTACTCTTGCTTATAATAGTGTTTATAAGTTTGCTGGTGGGACTGCTCCAACTCTTACTACAACTGCTTCCGCTGTTGATATTCTTTCTTATAGTGTACGTACTTCAACAGCAATTGATGCAGAATTAAAGGCAGACTTTAAGTAAAAAAGGGAATAGTTATTAATGTCTATCGTAAGAGTACCTTTTAGTTTAACAGGCGGTGCTGCTGCTGCTTATGTACCCGCTGGCGCAATCTGGCTGGACGGCAGCGCGGATAGTCTTTCTATAACTTTCAGTTCAAGCGGTGATAGAGACCTATATACAAGATCATATTGGCTCAAACGCTCTAGTCTCGGTGAACAATATCTTGGTTCCACTGGTCCTGATGGCGGGAATAATATTGAAAATCTATATTTCGATAGCAGTAACCGACTTGCTTGGACAATCAACGACGGTAACGTAACAAGATACAATTATATTTCGACACAGGTTTTCCGTGACCTTATAGCGTGGACACATATCGCTGTTACCCGTTCAGGCACAATCTTGACGCTTTATGTTAATGGCACAGCAGTTTCGGATTTTGATACCTCAACCAACACAGGTTACGCAGACGGAAGTCGCTTTACTTATACTGACATTAACTACATTGGCCGCACTTATGGAGGAACAAACTACTTCAATGGATACCTTGCGGAGATTGTCCAATTAGATGGTACGGCAGACATTTCGGGACTTGGTGAATCTGACGCCAAAGGCAACTGGATACCTAAAGACCCAACGGGACTGACGTTCGGCACCAACGGCTTCTGGTTAAACTTCGCTGACAGCGCCGACCTTGGAAACGATGTTTCGGGAAATAATAACGACTTCACACCAACAAGCCTGTCCAGCGCCAACTCCACTTCTGATCGTCCTGCTGATGATGCGACGAATGGGTTTGGCAATTATTGCCTAATCAATCCTACTGCTTATGCAATGAGTACGGCACGATCCACCGACATAATCTCTGACGGTAATCTGTCCTACGACGAAAACGGTGACGCTGATGGTTCATATCTTTGCACAATCGCCGTCAATAGTGGCAAGTGGTATTTTGAAGTTACGAATGTTAGGCCTGATACTTGGACACAATGGGCCGGTGTTTGTCGCATCAATCCCATGAAGGCCAATGAGATGCAGTCAAACATATCAGGACCACCTTATCCGTATGTCTATAACTCCTACAGCGGGAATGCTGAGAGCGTAGAAACGGGAAGTGTTGCTTACGGAGCCGCATGGCGAACCACAAACGATGTTGTAGGCGTTGCTCTTGACTTAGACACTCCAGCCATTTGGTTCCATAAAAATGGTACATGGCAAAACAGTGCTACAGTCGGTGAAGTAGAGGCTGGAACAACCACCAATGCCGCATTCACAAGCATTACTGGTCCCGTTGTTCCGCTCGTTGCATTGAATGACGGGAAGCTGTCTTACAACTTTGGGCAGAAGGCTTTCGCTTATACGGCACCGACAGGTTTTAAGGCGTTAAACACCGCCAACCTCCCCGCGCCAACGGTTACTGATCCGTCTGCTTATTTCCAAACCGTACTCTACACCGGCAACGGCACGGCTATTGGAAGCGGCGGCAAAGCTGTTACCGGCGTTGGCTTCAAGCCTGATTTTGTTTGGATCAAGAACCGCGATGCTGCGGACAGTCATCTAATCTTTCAAGTTATATCTGGAGCAACGAAGTACATTCAAACGGATGATACAACGCAAGATACCGGAAACAACCCCGCACAAGCAACAGATACTGAAAGTCTATCGACCTTTGATAGCGACGGATTCACGTTAGGAAATAACGTCGAGGTTAACACGAACGCTGAAAATTATGTGGCGTGGTGCATGAAGTTTGGCGGAACGGGGTCTTCAAACACAACCGGTTCTATATCATCAACTGTTTCTGTTGCAGCGCATGGTGGCGCATCCCTTATCCAGCATACTGGTACTGGCGCAAACGGTACAGTTGGTCATGGCATGTCAATAGCACCAGCAATGATGATTCATAAAAATCTAGACACCGCAAATAATCAGTTGATTACCTACTTCGACAAACTATCGACCCCTGCAACCGACTATATGCTGCTCAACCGTTCAGTAGCCAAGCAGACAGGTGGTACGAGTTTCTGGAACAGTACTGTACCGACTTCGAGTGTATTCAGCGTTGGTACTAATCCCTCTACAAATAACAACGGTGATGCAATCCTAACTTTTGCATTCTCGCGTGTTTCCGGCCTTATCGGTATCGGTTCGTATGTCGGCAACGGGTCAACGGACGGTCCTTATATTGTCATTGATGACGGCGCGAGTGGATTCCGTCCTGCATTCTTGTTGACCAAGGATAGTACTACAACAAGCGATTGGACACTTTGGGATTCTGAAAGAAACCCATATAACACATGCGACAATGTTTTGTTTGTGGAAGAATCCAGTCCCGAAAATACAAGCGGCAACAAGGTAGACTTTACAGCAAACGGTTTCAAGGTTCGCACAGGTGGCGCGGATGTAAACGAAAGCGGTTCCACATTCATCTACCTAGCCTTCGCGGAATATCCGTTCGGTGGCGAAGGTGTCGCTCAGGCTAAGGCACGGTAAACTACAATGGAGTTTGGTATTCGTGAACTTATTCAGTTTGCAACTTTACTTGCTTCTCTTGCTGGTGCTTTTGCAGTTGTTAAATCTCAAGTTTCTAGAATTATTCAAGACTTAACACAACTACAGAACTATGTAAATAAACTAGAAAGTAGATTAGAAGCAATAGAAAGTGGACAAGCTGTAATTAAACATCAAGTTGCAGTATTTTCAAATATTCTTGCACCAGCTAAATTAGAACAAAACTATAAAGCAATTGCTGAACTACAAACTGAAATGAGAGTTGTTCATAAAAATTTAGATAAAATTTATAGCATGCATAACGGTAGTCACCCACCAGTAGGAGCTAAATAAAAAATGAAACTAGAAGAACCAACAAAACAAATTATTGATGCTGGTGCTGGTGTTGTTACCATTGGTGCAATACTGGAAATGGTTCCAG
>Ga0222714_10003687_pt1 | contig 15403 bp, 11 predicted proteins | sample C33_3DmetaG_FD_165048 | JGI IMG/M metagenome (GOLD analysis project Ga0222714, IMG submission 165048) | Estuarine water microbial communities from San Francisco Bay, California, United States - C33_3D | ecosystem: Environmental > Aquatic > Marine > Unclassified | place: USA: California...
CACCGCATTTGGAGAAATCACCTTTCCGTTCACCATTCGAAACCAATACGTCTCGAGCATCACGACCCTTAAGGCTGCTGTAGAGAATAAAACCTTTATGCGCAGCTATCAAAAAGCATTCTTTGACAGTGCCCTAAGTCGTGCGGCGAAAGACCACGTGAAGGCCTACGCTTTTTCCGAGCCTGACCTGAATAAAGCCAAGGCCTTCTTGAAGCTCATGGAGCATCACAAAGTACAAGTGCACAAAGAGGCCAACCGCTATGTGATTAAAACCGAACAACCTCAGTACCGCATTGTTCAAACGGCCTTTGAGACCTATGAAAAATACAGAGACAGTGTGTATTACGATGCTTCAGCATGGTCACTGGCTAATTTTTATCAGCTCAACTATACTGCGCTAACTAAATTACCTGCTAGGCTTAGTGAAGTCTCAGCTGAGGACCTTACCGCCAATTCAATGGTCAGTGAAAAAGCCTATGCCTACGTAGTTGACGCTTTAGATTATAACGTACCCGCACTCACCTATGCCTTACAAAAAGAAGGCCTGGTGCCGATGGTAGCGACGAAACCCTTTGAGGTGATGACCGATCGGGGCCAAAAAAAATACAACTACGGTTCGCTGATCTTACCCGTATCGCTTCAAAAGCATACTCCTGAAGCAATTGCAACACTGCTCACTCAACTTTCAAAGCAGTTGAATATCGAAATCGCAGCGGCAACTACCGGATGGAGCACTTCAGGGGTCGATCTAGGAAGTCGTTTTATGATGCCCTTAAAGACTCCTAAGGTGGCGATTCTTATTGGTACCGGGACGCGATCTAATGAGGCCGGCGAAATTTGGCACCTACTCGATACCCGTGTCGGCATGCCCATCACCAAGCTTCCTATGCGCAATATTTCACGCACCTCACTCGACGGATACAATGTTCTAGTTCTAGTATCTGGAAGTTATCCTGAAAGCCTCAGCACAAGGCTCAAAGAATGGGTGAGTAAAGGCAACACGCTCATCACCATTGGATCAGCCGCCAGTTGGGCCATTGATAAAAAACTGGTCGATGAAAAGCTCATTGAAGCACCCGAAGACAGCCAACCCACGGTAGCCCTGCCCTATGTAGAAGCAGGCGAGCACATCGGCAGAGAGTCGCTTGGTGGGGTTTTTGTGAAGGCCACTCTTGACCTCAGCCATCCGCTGGCTTTTGGTTATTCCCAATCGACATTACCCTTCTACAAAAACAATACAGTTTGGCTTGCCCCTAGCAAAAATCCATATGCGACGGTGGCCAAGTATACCGCTGACGCTCATGTAGACGGATACATCTCTCAAAGAAACAAGCGCGAATTCTTAGGAAAATCAGCTTCGGTCATTGTCTCGGGTATGGGGTCAGGTCGAGTCATACTGTTTGCTGACAACCCGAATTTTCGAGGAACAACCTATGGGATGAATCGGATGTTTTTAAATGCCTTATTCTTAGGGCAGCACATTGAAGTTCCTAAAGGTTAAACCAAATGCAGAAATTCTTCGCCTTAATGCTAGGCGCAATACTAGTTACTAGTTGTGTAACAACCCCGAGCGTGGTGCTTCAAACCGAAGCACTCACACTCGCTTTGGATCACCAGGGAAAGATCACTGAACTCACAAATAGGGCCACAGGTGAACAGTTTCTGGCAAATGAAGTGGCTTCACCACTAATTCAAATCAAGACGCAATCTGGTATTCAGCAGCCCATCGGCTTAAGGGAAGAGCTCGGATTACTTCACTTTGAATTTGAGGATGAACTCAAAGTGACGTTGCGAGCCGAAACCAAAACTAGTCACCTTCGATTTGAGGTAACCGCTGTTAATCGTATAGAGGCTATAGAATGGCTTGCCTGGGGACCCATTGCGACTAGCATCAACCTACACATCGGTGAGACCGTGGGTGTGGTGCGCGGAGAAACCTATGCATTAGGAATACAGTCGTTGAATCCAAAAACCTTAGGAGGCTATCCGTGGTATGACAACGACACCACCCCTCAATTGGATATTTTTGAGCAAGACGATTACAGCGATCTCAGCGAAGAAGGAAAGCGAGAAACACTATACCGCGTCGAGGCCGCCAAACCTGAACCTTTCGGAAGCACGCTTCAGGCCTATGCAAGAAATCGATTTGAAAAGCGCGTAGTGACCAACCTGAATCACGCTTATTACCATGCGCCTATCTTTAACGACCAAGGGATCCTAGGCTCGGCCATCGCCCTATTCGGTACTTCGGTTGAGCACACTCTTGAAACCATTAGGCAGATTGAACAAGCCGAAAGTCTACCTCACCCACTGATTGATGGGCAATGGGCTAAAACGGCGAAGGGAGCCTCAGCAGCTTATCTTATTTATGACTTCTCTGAAAAAACCATTGATTATGCTATTGCGCTTACCAAACAGGCAGGGCTGAACTACCTCTACCACTCTGACCCATTCAAAAATTGGGGACATTTTGACTTAAAAGAAGAAGCCTTTCCAAATGGTTGGGACGGAATGAAAGCCAGTGCAGACAAAGCCGGGGCCGCTGGCATTTATGTTGGAGTGCACACACTGTCTAATTTCATTACTCCTAACGATCAGTATGTCAGCCCAACACCCGATAACCGATTGGGTATAGTCGGCTCTTCAAGTCTCTCTGCCCCAATAAGCGTCTCAGACACTGAAATTGAGATTGAAAACCCCGATTTTTTTGCACAGTACGCCAACAATAACCTCAAAACCGTTCGTATAGGTAAAGAGCTTATTCGCTACGAATCGGTGCGCACCGAACCTCCATATAAATTGATTGACTGCGAGCGAGGGGCTTGGCAAACAGTGGCCTCTGCGCACTCGAAGGGTGAAGAGGTACACAAATTAGCCGACCATGCCTATAAGGTATTTCTAACCAATCCTGAACTCTCTATAGAGATGGCTGAGCGCTTGGCTGAGCGCTTCAATTACGCCAATTTGCGACAAATTTCGTTTGACGGTCTCGAAGGTAACCGCTCTACCGGAATGGGAAATTACGGAGAGATTCTGTTCACCAACAGTTGGTTCAATAAACTCAACGATAGCCTCAAATCGCACCTGATCGTCGATGCGAGCAGAACCACTCACTTTTTTTGGCACACCTACACGCGCATGAACTGGGGAGAGCCCTGGTATGCCGGATTTCGTGAGAGCCAAACCGAGTACCGCATGAAAAACCAGGCCTATTTTGATCGCAACCTCATGCCTAACATGCTCGGGTGGTTCAGTTTAAGAGCAAACACTACTTTAGAAGATATCGATTGGATGCTCGCCCGCTCTGCCGCCTATGATGCTGGCTATGCCCTTGTAGTTCGAGACGAGGCACTTCAACAAAACGGTCAGTTAGATGCCATCCTCAAACGCATAGGTGATTGGGAACAGTTGAGAATGTCAGAGGCGTTTAGTACCGAACAAAAAGAGCGGATGAAAGGAACCGAAACCGAGTTTGAACTGGTTTACCAAGATGTGACGGTCATCGGACTGCGACAAGTGCACACCTATCGATTTACCCATGAACCCAAAGTAAGACAACCCGGCGAGCCCCTTTATTCGCGTTTCACCTTCGAAAATCCAGTCGAAGAAACTGAACTGCATTTCATTCTCACTGCTCAGAACACAGAAGTATCTGACATTTCAATCGAACTAGACAACAGCAAGACCATTCGACTAGATTTAAAACTATTAAAAGGCGAATCGCTTCGATTCACCGCTGCTGGATTCGCTGAGGTGGTAGACCAACATTTACAATTTAAGCAACGCATTGACCTAAAAGCACTCGCTTTAAATGGCGGAGCACATCAACTAGCAATCGACGCGAATTTTAGCCGGGCTGAAGAAAACGCGTTGCTAAAAGTTGAGCTGCGACTAGCAGACGCCATAGAAGATATTACCCAAGTCGACAATTATTAAGCGGCATAAACAACGATATGAGTAAAACAGCATTAATTACAGGAGCAAGCAGCGGCATTGGAAGAGCTACGGCACGAGCCCTAGATAAAGAAGGTTTTCAACTGGTGCTCTGTGGGCGAAGAGAAGAGCGCCTTAAAGAACTCCAACAAGAATTAACTCATCCCAGCACTGTGCTTGTTTTTGACGTTAGCGATTATGGCGCCGTCAAGCAGCAGTTGGCGTCGCTATCAGATACCTTTCGCTCTATAGATGTCTTGATTAATAATGCCGGAAACGCCCACGGATTAGATCCGGCTCAATCCGCTAGCATAGACGACTGGGATGCGATGATCGATAGCAACGTTAAAGGACTTTTTTATGTCACTAAAGAAGTGCTGCCTCTCATGCCTAAAAAAAATGGAGGCCTTATTATCAACATGGGATCTATTGCTGCCAAAAACGGGTACGCCAATGGGTCAGTCTATTGCGCAAGCAAGGCTGCAGTGGACAAATTCACTGAAGGCCTTCGACTTGACTTATTAGCCGACCAAATACGTGTAGCTGCGATACATCCTGGGCTCGTGCATACCGAATTCTCTGCCGTGCGATTCAAAGGAGATACTGAGAAAGCCGCGAAGGTATACGAGGGGGCAAATCCACTTTATGCCGAAGACATTGCCGAAATTATAGCCTTTATGGTCACGCGACCTTTGCATGTAAATCTCGCCGATGTGGTCGTTATGCCGGCCAATCAAGGAAATGCATTCACTTTAGTGCGGCAACAATAATCTAGTCGTCTTTCTTATTCTTTCGTTTATACGCTTCGTTGTAGTCTTTACGGGTTTGCCTAAAATGATTGAATACCGTGTTAACAAAGGTGAGCACAAGACCTACTCCGAAACCTATATAAATGATGGTAAACATCTTGCCTAGATCGGTTTGAGGAGAAAAGTCACCATAACCCACTGTGGTCAGCGTGATCGCCGAGAAATAAAGTGCATCGATAAAGCGCCACCCTTCTGCGTACATGTAGAAAAACGCTCCTCCGAAAAGGATGATTACTGAGGCCCCTAAAAGGCTACGGTAATCTTTATCCTTCAGAAATTGCTTAACAGTGTGAAGAAAGAAGCGCATGGTGTTTATTTTTATCTTCCCAAGATAAAAATTATGAAAATCACCTTTTTAGGCCATGCTTGCCTTCAAATTGAGCTTCAAAATCACACCTTAATTGTTGATCCGTTCATCACAGGAAATCCAAAAAATAACAAGATTCAACTGAGTGATATAAAAGCCAATTACATTCTGGTTACCCACGCTCATCAAGACCACACGCTCGATGTACTTACTCTAGCCAAGCAAACCGGTGCCACACTCATCTCGAACTATGAGATTGTTACTCACTATGAGGCTCAGGGCGTTAAAGGGCACCCCATGAATCACGGCGGAAGCTATGGCTTTAACTTTGGTGAGTTAAAGTTTGTCAATGCGATTCACAGCTCGAGTTTTGCAGACGGAAGCTACGGAGGTCAGCCTGGCGGATTTATTCTTTCAGCTGAAGGGAAGTCGGTGTACATCGCAGGAGACACCGCGCTGACCTATGACATGAAGTTGTTTGGTTCAGCATTTGATCTGAACCTAGCGATTTTACCCGTAGGTGACAACTTTACCATGGGGTATGCAGACGCGCTTAGAGCTTCTAAACTTTTAAACTGCAGCCGTGTTTTGGGGTATCACTTTGACACCTTTGGATACATCGAAATCAATCATGATAAAGCAGTGAATTACTTCTTAGATCACGGATCAAGCTTAGAACTTCTTGAGATCGGAGAGTCTCTTACGCTTTAACGTAATGGCCCCGTAGTTCAAGGGAAGAATAAGACCCTCCTAAGGTCAAGATGCGTGTTCGAGTCACGCCGGGGCTACAAACTCATTCGATTCATTAACGTAACATTTGACGTAAAAATGCGTCTAACCTATATGAAAATTAAGTCTGCGGTCCTTTTACTTGCCATTAATCTGGGCTGGGCTCAGCAGCCCCCCTCGACCCCATTAGTTTTTGGTCAAGACACTTTAGACCTAGGCCAAAAACCGATCATGCTCAGTGAGGTGGTGGTTGGTAATAGTACACTCTCGGCAGAAGAACTGGTAATGGCCGCAAAGGAGGTGATGTCAGCCACTCAGCAGCTCAGTATGGCTGACCTTGAGCTTCTATATTTTATGCGTCATTCAGAACTGAACGATATTGACGTAGACTTCAAGCTCAAAAAAAGTACAGTAGATGCAGTAGATGACGACTTTATCGCCCGCGCCGCTCAGGGCATTCCTAAACAATCTTCTTCACATACCGAAGCACTGTATCGGCTTGCCTTCAACGATACTGCCAAAGTAAACGTGAGCACCCAATTGGTGCGCGGATTTCAGCTTGAAGACGAATCGACTAAGGTAGAGACGAAAGACATCGAAGAATTCTTTTTAAAAGAAATAGAGCGCAGCCTAGAGGCCGGTCATTACTTTAAAATCAAATCAGGAATATTTGGAGCAAAAGTTAGAGAAGACGATATCGATTTAGACGATTTTCGTGAAATCAAAGACTCCTTGAGGTCAGACTCTATTACCGAAGCCTCTCTCCAAAAGCGCCACCAATGGCAATCTGCTGCAGGTTATCAAAGGGCTACAGAAATGGCCCGCTATCACCCCCATAGTAAAGATCCGGTCATAGCGGTTTTTGAGAAGCCCAAGCGGTTTGACTTTCAACTCATCGATTACACGTTGTTTCGAGATCAGTGGGTTCACGTGGTAGCTTTTAAAGAAAAATCAAAGGCTGAATTCTATGGGGAGCTTTGGATCAGTGAAGAAGACAAGGGACTTCTACAATTTAAGTTTGTAAACAACAAGCCTCTGCAATCTATAAATCTGCTCGGTTTCACCTACCGAGAGCCGCGAGTTCAGGGTCAGTACTTTTACAAAAAGATCGACGATAAGGGCTACCGCTTTTATTTTGGTCGTCTCGAGCAAGACACCGAGGTGGGGGTTGACCGTCCGCTATCGTTTATTGAAAAGCACAAAGCCTTTATTGGGGGACGAAAGGTGAATCGAATAGATCTTGACATTCATTTCGCGCTAAACCAAACTGAAGAATATACCTACATCTTAAAAGGTATAGAACCGGTAGACCCCTCAGTACAGGGCGAAAAAACGCTAACGGTTCTTGAGCAGCCCGAATCGTATCCTACTGATTTTTGGAAAGACACTGAATTTACCATCGCCCCTAGCGAGGCCATGCGCAGCTTTCAGCTTTCGAAAACCAGCAAACAAGGGGAGCGTTAGACGTTTAAGGAGTTTGTTATCCTTAAGAAACCACCCACCAAATACTAACTGGTTTTTTCTTTCTAACCAATCAGTTTTTGAATTATTTTCAGCCATTATTTAATTCTGAATCATATAAAAAAGCTCTCTACCCAAGATCGTGTAGCTGCTTTAGAAAGCCTACACTTTCCACTTTGGATCGTAAAAGATGCCTCGTGGTTCGCCGCCATTCACTTCGTGAGCTATAAGGCCTATCTGCAAACCATATCGTTGGTATTTGCCATTCCTACGATTCTTATCACGTTCTATTTGATCGCCTATTCGAGCGGGCGGATGAAAAAAATAGAAAACCTATTACTCGGATTATGGCTCACAGCAAATACCATCTGGATGTTAAGTGAGCTTTTTGAACTTCCTTTAGTGAACGTGTCTGCGCTATTTTTTATAGCCGGATTAGTTTGTGTGATCCCTTATCTTACACTAGTTAGAAAACAGACTAGATATTGAATACTTATATTGGACAAATTGCCTTGCTGGTTAGGGATTACGATGAAGCTATAGCATACTATTCAACGGCTCTTGGGTTTTGTCTTATTGAAGACACCGTACTGTCTGATACTAAGCGATGGGTGGTAATGAGTAGCAGTAATGGCGCTGAAAAGGGGTGTCGTGTACTACTCGCTAAAGCGAGCGGTTCGGTTCAAGAGGAATTCATAGGAAACCAATCAGGCGGAAGGGTTTTTCTCTTTCTTTATACCGATTCTTTCGAGGATTTTCACCGCAATCTGCTCAATCATGAGGTGGAGGTCGTAAATGGACCTAGAGATGAAGCATACGGAAGGGTACTTGTCTTTCGTGATATGTATGGTAATCTTTGGGATCTTATTTCAACTATGCCCTAAAAATCTTACGGGATTACGCGCTAACGCGCGTGATCCCAGTGGGGGGATCCAACACTAACCCTAAACTCCTTGTGCGCTTCAGCGCACTCTTATACTTACAGAGGCAAACAACTTAAGCAAGCTCAGTTGTTTGCCTCTGTAAGTATAAAACACTACGTGCAAGGGGTTTAGGGTTAGTGCGGAGAGAGGGGGATTCGAACCCCCGATACAGTTTCCCGTATACACACTTTCCAGGCGTGCTCTTTCAACCACTCAGACACCTCTCCAGTTTTTAGGTGGCGCAAATTACGAAATGCTTCCGTCTAATCGCATCACGTAATCGTCCATATAAAATCCGCCGCCGATATCCACCCTTTGCGAGAGAATGTTTTCAAATCCCAGGGCCTCATAAAAAGAGATCGCCGAATCATTGTTCTTGTTCACGGTTAGCTCTAATCCGTCTAGATGCATTTCTGCGGCCTTTGCGCTTAAGAACTTCATGGCAGATTTTCCAATTCCCATGCCTCTAAAACGCTGATGTACATAAAATTTGCTGACAAAAAGGTAGTTGTTTTCTTGTCGTTTAACGGCCGCGTATCCGGCATGCTCTCCCTTGACATCGATCCAGAACAACTGCATATCCTCTTTGATTTGGGCCAAGAGTGCCTCGGTAGTTTGAAACTTTTGAAGCATGTATTCTACCTTGGCGGGCCCAATGATAGACGGATAATGCTCGCGCCAAATCTCAGCCGCAAACAGTTCGAGCTGAGCAACCTCAGCTCTCGATTCAATTAAGCGCAGTTCAACAGAAACCTTCATGATGCGCTACAGGTCATCGTCGCGTTCAATCATTAGAATGGCCGACTGAGGAACGATAAAATATTTCTCACCCTTGTACTGAACCTCGAAGGCGGAGTGCTGCAAGAATACTGCGAGATCTCCTTCGCGCACCTGAAGCGGCACATAGTTGACCTTTTCGTTGTCTAGCTTCCAGGGTTCTCCTTCATCTGGTGCGTTCGGTATGGGATACCCCGGACCAGACTTCACAATATAACCGTATTGAATCTTCTCTTTTTCTTTGACTCCAGGAGGCAGATACAATCCACTTTCTGTGCGTTCAGATTCTTTTCTGGGTTTTACTAAAACTCGATCGCCTATAACTTGTATGCGGTCTAATGCGTTATAATCCTTCATTTCGAAAAACTTTCATCATTGCATTCAAAGATACTCTTGACCGTGATTTTTTCCATAAAGCACTTTTACAACTTTGCTTTTTAGTACTTTAAGACTCTAAACTCTTGCTTATGAATCGTTTACTCCTTCTTCTAAGCCTTGCGCTAGCAGTCTCATGTAGCCAACCTCAGGCCTTCGATTTAGTTATCTCGAACGCCAGCATCATCGATGGAAGTGGCGAGCAGCGGTACAACGGAATGGTCGGAGTGAATGCCGATACCATTGCCTATGTCGGAGCACCAATCGCTTACACCGCTACCGATGAAATGAACGCAGAAGGCAAGGTGTTAAGCCCTGGGTTTATCAATATGCTGAGCTGGGCCTACGATGTACTGCTCGAAGACGGACGCTCATTAAGCGATCTTAAACAAGGTGTAACCCTCGAGGTTTTTGGTGAAGGCCGTTCTCCTGGTCCTACCGGAACACCCGGTGAAGACGACTATCAAAGTTTCGGAGACGCCATGATGGCCCTTGAACAAAACGGCGTTTCTACCAATGTGGCTTCGTACCTCGGTGCGACTACAGTCCGTGTTCAAACCGTAGGCTACGAGAACAGAAAGGCAACCGCAGAAGAATACGCGGCGATGAAAGAAATTGTCGAAACCGCTATGCAAGAAGGAGCGATTGGTATTGGTTCTTCGCTCATTTATGCTCCTGCAGACTACGCTGACACCGAAGAATTAGTTTTTTTGAACAAGGTTGCGGCGCCCTATAACGGCCGGTACATTTCTCACATGCGCAGTGAAGGGCGCGCCATCCTAGAAGCCCTTGACGAACTTATCACGGTCGCCAGAGAGGCAGGGGTGCCCGCCGAAATCTATCACCTCAAGGCTTCAAGACAATCGAATTGGCACCTGCTAGATTCTGTGATTGCACGCGTTGACCGCGCTCAAGAAGAGGGGCTGCAAATTACTGCAGACATGTATACTTACAATGCGAGCTCTACCGGGCTCACCGGAGTCATTCCGACATGGGTGCAAGAAGGGGGTCACCGCGCCTGGATGAATCGCATGCAAGACCCCAAAGTACGTCCAAGATTACTCGAAGATATCCGCAGAGAACTCAAAGAGCAACCTGCCGATGGCATCTTGATGGTCGGATTCAACAAGCCCGAGATGGACGCGAAATACCGCGGAAAAACCATCGCAGAGGTCAGTGCAGAGCGTGGGACCCCTCCAGAAGAAACGATTGTAGATCTCGCCGTTGAAGACGACAGCAGAATCCAATGCATTTACTTCAGCATGTCTGAAGACAATATTCGCAAAAAGATTCAGCTTCCTTGGGTATCGTTCTCTTCCGACGCAGGATCGTATTCAGACATCACCAAGAATTTCAGAACGCATCCGAGAGCTTTCGGTAGTTTCATTCGTGTGTTAGGAAAATTTTCTAGAGATGAAGGACTGATCTCACTCGAAGAGGCGATTCGAAAATTATCGCACCTGCCGGCCACCAACTTAGGCATTGAAAAGAGAGGTCTTTTACAGCCAGGATACTTTGCAGACTTGGTGCTTTTCGATCCTGAGACCGTAACCGATCACGCTACTTTTGATGAACCCCTTCAATACGCCACAGGCGTAAGCGATGTGTGGGTGAACGGAATGCAGGTATTAAAAGATGCCGAACACACAGGAGCCTTCCCAGGAAGATTCGTGAAAGGCTCTGGTGCGACGCAATAAAGGTCTACAACTGACCCAAATAATCTTTAAGCGCATTCATCTTTGAGGTAAGGCGGTTGATGGCGGCAGCATAGCGCTCGTCCCAAGCGTTTAGGTTTTCACTGCGCTTTAACGCGACCTCGTATTCAATACCCGGAAGCATCCACGAAGCGTATCCGCTAAAAGGATCCGTAGAAGCGTAGAGCGATCGGTACCAAGACCCGTAATCCATCCCTTTGTCTTCAATGAAACTCTTTTCTAAGCCGATCAATTGAGCGTTGACCGCTTTCAGGGCCTTTTTTGAAATCCCCTGAACGTTTACCTGCTCAAGCGCAGCGGCTAATTCTTGTGCCGCATTTTCTAGTGTGGCTAATGATTGCTGCGAAGCAGCGAACCCCTCAAACGAGGGGTCATATGCCTTAACCTTCTTCTCTGCAGAAGCAAAATGCAGCTTCAAATCGGTGGCGTAGCGGGCAACATCGTAATCGACAATGGAGTGGTTTGACAAGCGCAATGCCATGAGTCCGGCGAGATGCTCAATGGTAGGACCCATTTGAAACTCAGGATCTACAAAGGTTGAGTAGTAATGAAAGCTGTCGTAGTTTGAGTGGTAGGGAGTCGGGCCTCCGGCACCTCCGCTGAGAGACGGAACCCCTACGTGCATGTAGAAGGCGATATGATCGGATCCGCCTCCCAGGTTACCGATCGATGGCTCGGCTGCTCCGCGCTTCCAAAATTCATAAAGCGATTGATCGGTATACGGATAATCCACCGCCTTTGAAGCCTCGGTGATGAGTTTTTTCAAGGTGGGCGAAGCCGATGCGCCGAAATTCTTCCCAGAAACTCCTCCGTCGAAGTTCATATAGGCAATGGCCTTGGCCCCTAGTTCATCGCTGAGTTGTTCTACCCATTCAGACGAACCAATCACGCCGTGTTCTTCAGCATCCCAATGCGCGATCATGATCGATCGCTTCGGGCGGTGCCCTTGCGCCGCTAATTTTCCGAGGCTTTCACTCAGACTTAATAGCATGGCGGTGCCGCTATTTGGATCGGTGGCACCGAATCCCCATGCATCAAAATGACAGCCTAAGATGATCCATTCATCGGGTAACTCGGCTCCTTTAAGGGTCCCCACCACATTCGCTACACGGGTGTAATTGATCGTCTGATCGACCTTAACCCGTACCTTCAAATGTGATCCACCCTCAAGGCGGTAGGTAAACGGAAGCCCTCCTTGCCAGGCCAGAGGCACCGCAGCCCCGGTCATCTGACTCATTATTTTCTGGGCCTCACCATAGGCGATGGGCAAAACGGGTATAGTGTGCAAACCCACCTCAGAGGGATTAAGCCTTTTGACCTTCTTCTTTCCGTCAAGCGGAAGGGCCGGCTCAAAAGGGGTAAGCGGATCACCTGTGAAATCCACAGTGAGCAGAGAACCGCGTTGAATGGTTGAGGCGTTGAAATAAGGCCCTTCAGGATAGACCAATCCTCGCGCATAGCCATTGTCCTTGGGGTCTGAATAGATGAGTAACCCGGCAGCTCCATTGGCCTCGGCGAACTTGGCTTTATAGCCTCTAAAATTTCCGCCGTATCGGGCTAAAGCTACTTTTCCTTCAACTGAAACACCTAATTCTTTGAGCATTTCGAAGTCTTCTCGAGTACCGTAGTTGACGTAAACCACCTCAGCAGTGACGTCTCCGTTTCCTGAGAAAGAGTTCCACCCCTTCCACAACAATTCGTCTGAAGAGAACGGATCTTCTTCAAGAATATCTTCTTGTTGGGTTATCGTCTGACGCACCGGGGTGACAATCTCAATGAACGATTCTCCCGGAGTTGAAGGTAAATAAACATCGTACGGATAAGATGCTACCTCTAGCCCCGCAGACTCCATCACCGAAGCCATATAGCGCTGAACAGCCTCATTGGTAGCGCTACCCGCGACGTGCGGGCGTTCGGTTAATTTTTGCAAGTGGGTTTTAAAACGCGTAGCGTCTATCGAAGCCTCAAAAACCTCTTCGACCTGTTTCTGGGTAGTCTCTTGGGCGTGCAGTATTACCGAAAATGCAAAGGCCGCTGCTATAAAAAGAAATGGTTGCTTCATCTTAGTTTAGGTTCCAATTTTTTAAACGGTTGTTTTTAGGCGCGGTCTCCTTGAGACGCTGGGTAATTTTGGGTAAATACATGGTGTTGTATCGCAAGCGAGAGATGTAGTTAGGGTTTTCCTGATCTCCATTCCAGCAGTGCTCTGCGCCGTCTCCGTAATCTACTTCTCCTGCGTAATAGGGGTTGGTGGTGCTTTCAAGAAATTCTTCAGTCAATTTGACCGCGTTGTTCAGGTAATAATTATCCATATCTCCGCAATACAAGAAGATTTTACCCTGCAAATCTGGGCCAAGCTTGTCCCAATCGCGCTCCATGATGTAGCGCAAGTCGTAGTTTTCTTTCCAGTACTCAGCTACCTCTTTGTCGATATCTCCGCTGAGCTTGTCCCAGATCGGTTTGGGGTATCCGTTCTCCCCGGCTGGAGAATAAACAGCCTGCCAAATGTCCCATTGATCGCCTGAACGCCCATTGGTCGCTAACGCCAATTCGCGATAATTCATATCGCGAAGGCTTGATTTGAGCATTCCCTTACCGTCTCTCATCCCCGGTCTCAAGGTCTTTCTAAAAGGACCGTCGGTGTAATACGCATTTTCGTCTTCGTACAGATTTACTGCGGTATAGGCTCTAAAATCGATCGGGTCTGGGCAAGCCGCAAAGGCGCCGTTGTACTCTTCGGGATAGAAGACCTGTACCGCCAAGGCTTCCCATCCGCCGGTGGATCCTCCGTACACAAAGCGTGCCCAACCTTCTCCTACGCCGTTGTATAGCTTTTCGATATGCGGAATAAGCTCGTAGGTAATGGCGTCCCCGTAAGGACCAAGATTGGCCGAATTAACAGCATACGAATCGTCGTAATATGGATTCTGATGCTGGATTTCAATTGCAATAAAGCGCGGAAAGTCTTCAGCCGTCCACTGCTGATATAGATCATAGGCCTCCTTTTGCTGAATATACTCGTAACCGGTTATGCCAAATCGACTAGTGAAGACACCGTCGTCAGGGTCTGCAGTTGGCGGCTCGGTTCTAAATCCTCCGAAGGTATCCGGAAAATGACCGTGAAAAATCATAAGTGGATACTGCGTATCGCTATTAGGATCAAAATCGTGAGGCACTAAAACATTCGCCTGCAGGTGCATCGGGCGCCCCCAAAACTCAGTAAGTAACTCACTCTGTATCTTGATATGCTTGATGTATTCAGAATCTTCCACGGGCTCAATGGGCGGTATCTCTTCGGTAATATTCAATGCCGCCGAAGAACCGCTTCCTAGCGTGGCCTGAACAGGAATGCTGTAGATGTTTTTAGGGCTTATATTCCAATGCTGTCCTTCACCCTGGTCCATGGGTAGCTTGACCGTGTGTCCGGTAGAAAGATTGAAGGTTTCGTATTTGTGCAACACGGCTTGTACGGTATAGGTTCCGGATGGAATATCAGCGACACTGCCCACCGGATAGGCGAACGTGCTTGGATCAATAGAAATAGTTTCTCCTGGCATCCAGTTTTCTACATCGACTCCAAAAACGATTCCGGTTTGGTCTGAATCATTGATTTGAAAACGCGGTTCACGTTCGCTGTCGGTGGCGACTAGAACAAGCAATCGACCATCAAATCCGTCGGTTCCTAAAGATTCATCATAGGTAATCGTGATCATTGGCGAAGGGTTGGCGCAGCCCGCTAAGGCCAATAATCCGCTCATGAGTACTGTAAAAGTTTGGGCTATTTGTTTCATAATTGGTTATAAATCAGTTGATTTAGTTAATATAGCAACTAATTGAAAACGAGCACTATTCAAACACCCCCAATTTATGGACAAGCGCAGCTTCTTACAGTTAGTCGGACTCGGCAGCCTCGGACTCGGAACAGAACTTCAATGGCTTCCGTCGTGGCTTGAAGACCCCACCTCTGATGCAGATTTTTGGAATAAGGTACGCGCTGACTACACCTTAACTGATGCATACATCAACCTTGAGAGTGGCTACTACAATATCATCCCGCGACCTACGCTCGAAGCTTTAAAACAACATATTGAAACGATCAACCTGCGCGGATCTCATTACATGCGCAACGATCAGTTTCCCGACAAAAAGCGCTTGTTACATGCTTTGGCGCAGATCGCGGGCTGTTCAGCGGATAGCCTCATTCTGACGCGCAATACCACCGAATCATTAAATACAGCAATTAAGGGAATCCCCTGGAAGGCCAAAGATCACATCATCTTTGCCAATCAAGAATACGGAGCAATGCAACAAATGATTCGTCAGGTGGCAGAGCGCTTTGATCTTGCAATCACGAATCTTGACATTCCCATGCAT
>Ga0222714_10003690_pt1 | contig 15398 bp, 15 predicted proteins | sample C33_3DmetaG_FD_165048 | JGI IMG/M metagenome (GOLD analysis project Ga0222714, IMG submission 165048) | Estuarine water microbial communities from San Francisco Bay, California, United States - C33_3D | ecosystem: Environmental > Aquatic > Marine > Unclassified | place: USA: California...
CGAGAAAGATGCCGAGGCGATCAAAGCCTGTGTGAAGAAAAACGAACATGTGGCCATCACTCTCTATCGCGATTTCCCGAAAGCGATAAAGCAGATGCCGCAGGCTAACTTGATGCCGGACAATCTTGTGCATATCAATCAAGAAATGCGACTGCGAGAAGCCAGGGCTTAGAAGCAGTTCATTTCTCCTTCGCCAGTTCGGTCATCATCTCTATCAGATGATTGACCAGAACCACGGAGGTGTCTTCCGGCACGATGTTCGTGCCCAGCCAGGTCTCGTAGCCGCCCAGTCGATGCTGTTCCGGGGTAGGGAGGTATCCATGCCTTCCATTCGCCAACCCGATGACCATGGTCTGAGGGAACGGGCTGCGCTTCTTTAACTCCAAGCCGATCTCCACGAACGTCTCGAAAGGTATGCCGCACACCACCACATCCCCGATCCGGATGGCTTGGAGTTTGACGGTGAAGCTTTCTGGGCGCTCAGCGGCAGACAAGGTGCTGCGCGCATAGTTCTGAGCCAGACGCGGCAGCTTCTCGATGGCTTCTTTGTCTTTGATGGCCAGCACTTTCTTGGCGGCGGCGATCTGTTCATCCGTGGGCTTACGATAGGTCAGGGTGATTTCCCGCTCGCGCATGCCCAGCCGGATATTCGTTTCGTGTTTGATGATTTTCCGCTGGGCCAGCCAAGCCGTATCGGCCGCTTTACCAGCGACGATACGGATTTGTTCAAAAGGTTCGCGCGGCGGTCGGTTGACGAGAAAGGGGATGTTGTTGATATCACCGGAAGTGCCGTTGGACATCATGGCCACGAAGTCATCTCCTGCTCGTAGGCGGGAAGGCATCAGGCGGGCAAACTCGCCAAAATAATCGGCCGAGACCATGCCGGAGGGGCTGCCGCCCACATAATGCAGCGAATAATTGGCGAAGAGGGCGAGTGGTTTGCGTTTTGTGTCCTGCAAGGAAAGGACGGTGATATCCGGATCCGTTGGTCCAGCAGGTCGATCCAATACGTCGGGACTGGTGCCTGGATTCATCTTTACCTGATCCAGCTTGCCGTATGGATTTAGCGGCATCTTGCCCAGCTTCAGATACCATCTCCGGTTGAAGACTTCTTCAGGCAGAGGATGGGATGCAGCGCCGAAAGCTGCCGGGCGCAAAGCTGCATGCGCTTTGATAATGGACTCGGCGATGCCATCAACCAGTAGCTTGCGATAAGCTACTGCAGGTGCGGGCCCTTTCTGAGTGTTTGATGAAGGTGCAGTATGCGTGTGCGTCGAGGCTACGAGCATGCGGCTAACCGGGATGCCGGTCGCTTTCGTCGCAATGGCCTTGGCTTCCTCGATGGTTTCAGGTGCGGCTCCGAGATTATCCACCACCACCATAGCCAGAATCAGGATGCCGTCATCCAAGACGAGCGCACGGGCATGCAAGGGATCATGGGCTTTTTCAGCCATATTGGCACTGAAACCGCCGGGCATGTTCAGGGGGAATTCCTTGGGCGTGATATCGACGGCTGCTGCTCCGGCTCTTAAGGCTGCGCCATAGCTGTAGGACGTGGTCAGGCAAAAGGTGATGGCAAACAGCAGACAGATTCGTTTCGCGATCATAGCTCAATAAGTGGGATGAGGATGTGATACCGGAATAAGGGGGCACTATTCAAGAGATTGCGACTTCTTGGTCTGGGGTGGAATTGCCTTTACCATCCCGCCTTCGAGCCGTAAGAAGCCCACTCGATTTTGACTGCTGCCATCACGGAACAGACATTCCGCTCGCAGCAGACCATCAGAGAATTACATGAGCGACCCGGTAAAAGTTATCATCTGTTTTGCGGTAAAAGAAGAAGCGGCCCCTTTTCGTCCCTTGGTGGCAGGCCGGTCAGATGTTCAGATGGTTGTCACGGGCATGGGAGCCAAGAATGCCAGCGTATCTTTCCTCGCTGCCTTGGAGAAAGCGACTCCAGGTTTCGTCATCACCGCCGGCTATGCAGGTGGATTAAATCCTGGTCTGCCTCCTGAATCTGTCGTGTTGGATGCCACGGCTGATTTTCCGGTCGCTGGTAAATTGCTGCAAGCAGGCGCACAGAAGGGGACGTTTCTCTGTACCACCACTGTGGCTAGCACCAAACAGGAAAAAGCTGCGCTGTTTAGTCGGACCCAGTGTGATGCCGTGGAGATGGAATCAGGCATCATCCGTGAGATCTGCGCGGAGCGGGGGATTCCTGCGGCTACGGTAAGAGTCATCTCCGATGCCGCGCATGAGGATTTGCCGTTGAACTTCAATGAACTGATGACGCCGGAGATGGAGATGAACTTCGGCAAGCTGGCGTGGACACTGCTGAAATCTCCCGGGAAGATTCCGGAGCTGATGCGTTTCCAAAAACGAGTCCAATCCTCGGCCCTTAAGCTCGCGCAAGTCTTGTCGGCCAGCCTTTAAGGTTCGTTCAAGGTCTTTGGAACAGCTTCTGCGGGGGAAATTGTTTCGGTCGTGGGTTTTTGTTCTTTCTGCTTCTCACTCCAGCTGATTAATCCGGCACCGACTACGATTAATGTCACTCCGATCCAGCGCACAGAGGTCACTTTTTCTCCGAGGAACCAGACCGCAGCGAAGGTGGTGAACACGAAACTGAGCGAGGTCATCGGCCAGACGAAACTGACGTCTCCGCGCGACATCAGCATCAGCAAGGTGCCGAAAAACAGGGCTTCGAAAAACACCCCCAGCAGGATGTGCTTGTTCGTCGCTCCGGCCTTGATCAGGCGGATGATCTCGCTGGCATTGATCTGCTTGATATCTCCGAGCGTGGTGATGCCTTTCTTTAGATACACCACGCCGATGGACTCAAAAAAGAGACCGATCAATAGGATTAGCACCAGCTTCCACATTCGATTGCTATAAATCCTGATACCGGATGAGGTCGATGCCGTTTGCTTCCACCAGCTGGCGGACGCGCGTGCTTAATAGCGCCTCTAGTTCGTGCTTAAAATCGTCCAGCGAAGGGTGGCAGTAAAGCTCGGAATCCCCTTGCGGCAGACGAGCCAGCAAGCGGGAGACATATTCCTCATGCACCCGGCCGTTTTGTAACAGGCCAAATACATGTTTGGTGTGTCGTATATCCTGCCGACGTAAGGCGGGCCGGGAACGGGCGGCGAGCATGCTAAAGATGACCGCGTGACTGACGCGGTAGAGCCATTCACCACCCGCAAGGCGTGCGTTCAGCCAGAAACGGTCCCGCGTCACTCGCATATGACGAATGCCCAGATCCATGGCGTGGTGCCGTAGGATGCTAAAGATGGTCGGATGCAGATGCATGTTCAGGTGTCCGTTCACATGATCCAATGGCAGTTTCGTGAGTTGAAACTTTTGGAATTGCGCACGGATCTCATGCCGCAACTGCGCCCGCAAGCCAGGGTTGATAAAATAACGGAAACCGGTGCTGACCGGGTTGTTGCTGAACTGATACCGGTTATCCACCAGGCCGGGTATCTCCGTGGGCTTGAGGCTCGAGCGGCCGCAGATCAGCGAGAGGTGAAGACCGACGCCGAGCGTCGGGTTTTCATGAGCCAGCTCCACGGCTTCATTGAAAGCGCTACCGTTCACCATCAGGCTGGCCGTCGTGAGGATGCCCTCCTTATGGGCGCGAATCACCGCTGCGTTGATGCTTGCAGAACGGCCAAAATCATCAGCGTTTACAATGAGACGTCTCCTCGACCTAACGGACTCCATACCCTGGCACTGTGCCCCCTACGGTCATCCCCAACCACGCCCTGAAGATGAGGGAGATTTTTTGCAATTTGCTCAACTTTGTCTTTTTTGGCCCAAAAACATCAAAACCACTGGCTTCCAGTTTTAAGAACAAACGCCAGTAAACACTACCCATCAGTTCCGCGGTCATCATGTTCTTTTTGTCCTCGGGGGGCAGGGTTTTTCGCGCAAGCTCGTAAAAATGGCGGGCCTGTTGTCCGACATGCGTCGCCAGGGCTTTGAACTTGCCACTGTATTTGAACTCCAGAATCTCCTGTTCCGTCACGACGTGCTTGCGCAGTTCTTCCAACGGGAGATAGATGCGACCGCGCTCGGCGTCATTGCGGACATCACGCAGGATATTGGTGTATTGCAGAGCCTTCCCGAGATAGACGGCATACTCACGGCAGGCTGGATTCTGATAGCCGAAGATCTGGATGCTCAAGAGGCCGACAACTGAGGCGACGTGGTAGCAATAGTTTTCCATATCCGCCATCGTCTCGTAACGGAAAGTATCCAAGTCCATCTCGCACCCGCGGATCAGCGCCTCGAAGTGCTCGTACTGCAGTCCGTATTTCTGGATGAATGGTTGCAGTTCCTGGTTCACCACGAACTTCGGGTTGCCGCCGTGGCATGCTTTATGGATGTCTTCCCGCCATTCTGCTAATTGTTGACGACGCGTCTCAGCAGGGGTGGATTCCTCATCAGCCACGTCATCGACTTCGCGGCAGAAGGCGTACAAGGCGGACATGCCTACCCGTTTTTCCGGAGGCAACAAAATGAACGCGAGTGCCAAGTTTGACTGGCTTCGCTGCGTGATACCTTCACTCACCGCTGCACTCACGAGGCGACCTCCTTGCCCGGAGGGCGGACTGGGGGTAGACCTCCAGATTCAGCCAAGGTCGCTCCACGACGGCGTTTGGAACGGTCCGGTTGCTCTAGTTTGCGGCTGGCTTTTGTCTGCTTTGCAGGATTATGCCGCCGTTGTTTGCGGCGATAACGGAAATAGAAAACTGCCATCAAAAGGAGCATCACGCCGATGCCTATGGCTGGCACCATCAGCGCGGTCTGATCGAGCGTGGACTGCCCTTGGGACATTTTCTGTCCATCTATCTGGGCCTCTAGTTTATCGCTCTTCATGCTTTATCGACTGCCTGAACTGCCGTTTTCCTAATCATTGCTGTCGGCACCGTCTTCACTTGCCTGATCCAGGCTGATATTCAGCCTTTGCATGCGGTAACGCAAGGCGTGACGGCTCATCTTCAGCTGTTCCGCAGAACGGGAAAGACTGTAACGGTTTTGCTCAATGGTGGTAAGTATGAGTTTTTTCTCGTAGTCCGCCAGCGCATCATCCAGTGACTGGGCGGTGGGAAGCCGCGGGCTGTCGCCTTTTTGCAGGCGGTTCTCTAGGTGGAAATCAGGTAGACTGCTCACTTGAACTTCCTGCGTCCCTTCCAGGATGACGGCCCGTTCGATGACATTCCGTAGTTCACGGACATTTCCCGGCCAATGGTGCGAAAGTAGGTGGCTCTCAGCGAGTTTGGAGAGCCGGACCACGTGTTTGCCCATGATCTGGTTGAAGTGTTTCAGGAAATGCTCGGCCAGCAGAATGATATCCCGGCCGCGTTCACGTAGTGGGGTGGGGCGGAACTGCACCACGTTCAAGCGGTGGTAAAGATCTTCCCGGAATTCCTCGGCTTCGATGGCTTTGATGACGTCCCGGTTGGTCGCGGCAATCAAGCGGACATCAACACGATGTTCTTCATTGCCGCCGACACGGGTGAAAGAGCCGTCTTCCAAAAAGCGCAAGAGTTTTGCCTGAAGGGGCCGACTCATATCACCGATCTCATCCAGAAAGATGGTGCCACCATGAGCTTCTTCCACCCGGCCAACTTTCTGCTTCAAGGCCCCGGTGAAGGAACCTTTCTCATGTCCGAACAACTCGCTCTCCAGAAGCATTTCCGGGATGGCGGCGCAGTTGATCCGTACATAATTTTTCCGGGCACGTTGACTCAAATTGTGCATCGCGCCGGCAATCAACTCCTTGCCCGTGCCGCTTTCGCCCAGGATGAGTACGGTCGCATTGGTCGGGGCCACGGTCTTGATCAATTGCCGCAGCTCAGTCATGCGGGCGGATTCGCCGATGATGTCTTCCAGATGATATGTCTCCGAGCTGCGGGAGCGCAGGGACTCATTCTCCTTCAGCAGCTCATACCGTTCACCGCAACGCTCCGCGATATGCAGGAGCTCTTCGGGGGCGAATGGCTTGGCCAGGTAATCCATCGCGCCAGCCTTGATGGCTTCCACCGCCAGCTTGGTGGTGGTGTAAGCGGTGATCATCACGATGGGCAACTGGGGCCAACGAGCCTTGGCCTTGGCCAGGAAATCATAACCGCTCATGCCGCCCAAACGGGCGTCGGTGATGATCATGAAAAACTCCTCGTTCTCAAGTTTTCTCAACCCATCCTCAGCGGAATCCACACACACCACCTCGTAAGACTCATCCTCTAGAATGGTCTGGAGCGAGACGCGCATGTTCTTCTCGTCGTCGACGACCAGTATGGGGGGCAATGTACGGCTCATCGGTTGATTCGCATCATGGTTCTTGCCGGGAGATTTAAAATGAACTTGGCGCCTTGTCCAATCTCCGATTCTACCGTCAGTTGGCCGCCATAGATCTCCGTATTTTGCTTGGCGATGGCCAAGCCAAGTCCGGAACCCTTTTCCTTGGTGGTGAAATAGGCTTCAAAAATCTTTACCACTTTCTCCGGGGCTATGCCCGGCCCGCTGTCCTCGATCGTGATGATCACCCGATAATCTTTGGCGTTACGAGTGGTGATCTTGATGCGGCCTTCACCGTGCATGGCCTCACGGGCATTGGTAAGCAGGTTCACGAAGATCTCTGCAAGGTGGCGCTGCTGCATCTGGAGCGGCAATAGGTCATTGTCATAATCCCGCACGACCCGGATTTTCTCGTGGGTGCCCTTGGGGAAGACCTGGTCGATAGCCCGATTCAGTTCCTCGAGGACGTTCAACTTTTCCACCTTGCCTTCTGCCAGTTGGGCGTAGCCCATCAGTTCGGTGATGATTCGATCGGCCCGTTCCACTTCATCCCGGATGATCTGGATCTGTTGCAGGGCGGGTTTTTTACCTTCCAAGGCCAGATTTTTTTGGAGGGAAAAGGAGGCGTTGGTGATGATGGCCAGCGGGTTTTTGATTTGATGCGCGATTTCGGCAGCCAGTCTGCCGGCAGATTGCAACTGCTCCTGCCGCAGTTGATGCTCGCGCTGATCTTCTTCCACTTGTCTTTGACGGTCGAAAAGAATCTGGACGCCGTAGCAGCAGGCGATGAGCAAAAGCATCAGAAAGATGCGGATCATGTAGGGCTGATAGGTGTATCCGCCGATGATGTGACCGCTGCGCAATTGGGCATCTTCCAGCTCAAACTGACGCTCGATCTCGAAATCGATGGAGGTTTTATCGACGAATGCGGCACCAGCATAGCACACGACCAGCAATAGATTGAGGCCGATCTGCAAAGGGGCATCTGGTACGCTAACGGCGTTGCGGATGATCAAAGCCAGAAACACCCAGTAGGCATAAGTGTTCAGACCGCCGGTGAGCATGGTGCAAAGGGCGAGGATGAGGGCATCCATCAGGTTGCTGCTAAAGACCACCCATTGCACCAACCGCGGACTGTATTGCTTGTGCTTGATGAGCACGTAGGCCGCGCCGCAATTCAAGGCGAGATAGGCGATCATCGCTTGCTTGATGCTTTCAATAGGGAAGCCGCCGTCGCCAAGATTCCTGACGCCCTCGAACTCGCCGGAAAGAAAGAGGAAATAGAAGACCATTGCGAAGAGAATGGCCTTCACCGGTAGGGCCACATTCTCCTCCATGAAACCGACGCGGCGGGACTGCTCCAGCGGATCAACCGGCGGGCTGATCAACACACTGGCCAGTTCTTTGAGCGTCTTGAATCTCATGTCGCCTTCACTGGCCGCGGGCTAATCCAATCCCACCAGTTTCAAAGCCTGCGTGCATATCTGCTCCACCGGGTACATGCGTCCGATGCCCTCGTATCCACATGAGAGCATGCCCTCATCCGGGCCGATAAAATGCACGCCACGATCCTTGAGCGTCTGCATGTTGGCTTGCGTCGCGGGGTGCAGCCACATCTTGCCGTTCATAGCGGGAGCGATGAGAATTTTCGCCTGTGGATTCAAGGCCAGAGCGATACAGCTCAAGGCGTCATCGGAAATTCCATGGGCCATCTTGGCGAGGATGTTTGCTGTGGCAGGAGCGATGAGCAGGAGATCCGCATCATCTGCCAGACGGATGTGGCTGGGTTTCCAACCTTCCTCTTCATCGTAGAGATCGGTCACCACGGGGTTACGGGTAAGCGTCTTGAAGGGCAGGGGGGTGACGAACCGCTGGGCATCCGCCGTCATAGTCACTTCCACATTCGCACCGGCCTTGGCCAGTTGGCTGGCCAGGTCGATGGCCTTGTGCGCGGCGATGGAGCCGGTGACCCCCAATACGATGTTTTTAACAGTGCTCATGATGCTGGCTTTAGAGCGGCGGGTAAGGGCAGGCGTTTTGTGCGTCGATGTTCGGCGTGGATAATCTCTTCTAAAGCTGCTAAGTCCTTCTCCCGCGTTTCACTCAGGAGGAGATAATCGAAGTTTGGCGCTTGTTCCAATTCCACATCGACTTCCTGTAAGCGTCTGGCGAGCACTTCCTGAGTTTCGGTGCCGCGGCCATTCAACCGCGCTTCAAGTTCGGTGCGTGATGGAGGGGTAAGGAAGACCGTGACGAGGGATTGAGCCAGTTCGGCATCGTCTTCGGCCAGTTTGCGGACACTGGCGGCGCCTTGGACATCGATGGTCAGCAGGACATCCTGACCGGCGCGGAGCTTGCCGAGCACTTCACTTTTCAGGGTGCCGTAGCGGTTCTTGTAAACATAGGCATGCTCAAGGAATTCGCCAGCGGCAACACGCTGTTCAAACTCTTCCATACTGAAGAAATAGTAGTGCACACCATGTTCCTCGCCGGTGCGGGGAGCACGGGTGGTGCAAGTGACAGCGCGAACGATATCCGTGCGCTTGCCCAGCAAGTTATCGCCTAGGGTGGTCTTGCCCGCACCGGAGGGAGCGGAGAGCACGATCAATAATGCGGTCGAGGAGTTTTGGCCCATAATAACACTACTCGATATTCTGCACCTGTTCCCGGAAACGTTCCAGTTCCGCCTTGATGACTACCACGTCGCGGGCGATCTCGGCATCGTTGGCTTTGGAACCTATGGTGTTCACTTCACGATTCATCTCTTGCGAGAGAAAGTCGAGCGTGCGGCCGATGGGTTCCTTGGATTTCAGGCATTCTTCGAACTGGCCGAAGTGGCTTTGTAGCCGGGTCAATTCTTCGGTGATGTCGGAGCGGTCTGCGAAGTAAACGACTTCCTTGATGAGGCGCTCGTCTTCCACTTGGGGAAGGTCCAATCCAGCGCTCTTTATGCGCTGCTGCAACTGCTCACGGTAACGTACCTGCACCTCGGGGGCACGTTTGGCGATGCGTTGCACGGCGGCTTTGATCTCTTTCATGCGGCCGACGAGGTCTTTCTCCAGCGATTTGCCCTCACGTTCGCGCATCTTCAGCATCTCGGCCAGCGCCTGTTGCAATGCCTTGTGGAGGTCGGGCCAGTAATCTTCGGCATCGGCGTCATCCTCGGTGATCTGCATCACGCCGGGCGCGCGCAGGAGGAGATCCAAGGTCACGTCGTTGCTGGCCAGTTTCAATTCCTTGGCCAATCGCTTGAATTCTTTGACATAGGACTTGGCCAAATCGTCATTCAGACGGAGTTGCCCGGCGGCCTTGTCCTTGGCGGCATGGAGGGCTACCCGGACGACTACCCGGCCGCGGGAGATACTGCGGTTTATCTCATCACGAACCTGTGCCTCCAACGGCTCCAGATTGCGCGGCAAGGTCACGGCGATATCCGTCTGCTTCCGGTTTACAGAGCTGGCCTCCACGGAAAATTTATAACCATTTTGAGCGCATTCACCGCGCCCGTAGCCCGTCATTGATTTCATTATTGCCAGATTATGACGGGGAGGCTCGGGAAAGTCGAAACCAAACCGGCTGCAAGCTTAGGCTGGTTCTAGTTTATGCTTCCTCATCTATCCTGTAAGGGCAGAGAATTTGGCTGGCGGGGTCAAATGGCAGGTCTCGTCTTAGAGCCGAATATTGGGGCCTTTAGCGCATTTGTTGGCGGTTGGTCGCAATTTATGCAAAGCAAAGGAGCTTGCCGTTTTAGACCGTAAAGGCGCACGATTTATAAAGACATGTTGTCTCGAGTTAAAAGTGCAATTGCATACAATATGAAGCGGGCGAACCACAGACAAAGATTAATCGTGCGGGATTGGTTTTCTGCTGTCGGCCTGCTGTCGGTTGGTCGAAAAGGGAGGCGTGCGGACTTCGCTTCGAAAGCGTTCACCTTGGTTGAAGTTGTGATTTCGCTGGCCATTGCCTCTACGGTCATCACTGGAATCGTCACGGGATATATCAACTGTGTTTACCGTGCGGAGTGGCTGGCTTGTTCGGCGGCCGCCCAGTCGCAGGCTTCGCAGAGATTGGAGCAAGTACGTGGGGCTAGGTGGGATACTTTGGCTTCACCCACATTGGATGAGGTCGTCGAAAATCAATTTCCGGTGGTTATCCAACCGTTGGACTTACCACGCTCGGGTGACAGGGTCATCTTGGCGACCAACATTACCTTCATCACTGTCATCTCTTAAGATCCTCCCGTTCGTCTGATCAAGGTGGAATGCATATGGCAATTCCCGGGCCGGCGGGTTTACACCAACTCATTGGCGACCTACCGCTGCCCCGAGCAATGAAGATTTTCTTCAGGCATCATGCGGACGTTCTCCTGGCCCGGGTGCACAGACAGGCCGGGTTTACGCTTACTGAGTTAATGGTTTCGATGACGATTTTTTCACTGGTCATCGCCGGGATGATTGCAGGACATGTTTTCGGACTTAAAGTGTTCCAACTTACACGTTCAAATTTGGGGGCAGCGGACTCCGGACGTGTCTTGTCAATGAGGCTGGGAACGGATGTCCGCTCGGCCGAGTACATAAAGATTGGGCGTGGTGACCGCAAATCCTTCCAAGAACTTTCGCCGGGGGATATCCAGGAAGGAAACGCCATCCAGATCTACTATTCCTTCGATACCAATGATTTCTCCCGCTACTACATTGATGCAGAGAATGGAAATCTGATGTCAGTATCTGCGGATGGGTCGGAACTCAAATTGATGGCGGAGGGCCTCCTTAACCAGAACGTTTTTCATGCGGAAGATGCGACTGGGCGGACGCTTAGCAACCGGCAGAACAGCTTCGTGCTGGGCTTAATCCTGCAATTCAACAAAGTCCCCGGCTCCGATACCCCCGTAGGCAAAGGTAAATATTATGACTCATTTCAATGGCAGATGAAAGTGGCCACCCGCGCTCGTCAATAGGATGAAATTACTCCCCGAAACATCTTCATCTTCTGTACCGCTGGCCCGGCAGGGTTATGCCCTGATCATGGTGATGATATTGTCGGGGGCAAGTTTGTTGGTCCTGGGCGCCGCTTTGAACTGGGCAGCAGGTTCGGCGCAGCAATCTAAGCGGGCCATTGAGTTCAGCAATGGAGCGGCTGCTTCTGAAGCAGCGGTCGAACAAGTGGTCAGCAAGATGTCTCGCGACTATTTCGAACAGGGAGAAGATTACGTTGACAACCAAGCCTCCAAATACCGGAAACAAACACCCTCTTCCAAAGAAGATGCGATTTGGGCCAATTACCAGTTCTCCAATCTGACCGACAGCAAGAACCGGATTTCGGTGAATCGTCTCAATGCTTGGAATTACCGGGACGTGCCGGGGAAATACGGCGGGCTCAAAGGCTACAGCACAACTTATCAGGTCGGCTGCCAGGCACGTGAATTGAGTGTTGAAGCCAGCCGGGTGGTCACCACCAGCCAGGAGTTTTCGCTGTTATCCATCCCGATCTGCAATTATGGGATATTTTACTTTATGGACCTGGAGATCTGCCCTTCCACTGCGATGACTTTTAGTGGTCCGGTGCACGCCAATGGGAATATCTATCTCGAACCTCAATCTGAACTTCTTTTTAAGGGAAATGTCACTGCCTCGGGGAAGATATTGCAGCAGGGCAGTCCGCTCGATCCGGTCCACCGCAAGTCCGGAAAAGTGGTTTTTCAAATGGAGGCAGATGGGGGGTGCAAAACGCTCTCGATGCCCTTGGGGACAAGCAATGTGCCGGATCAATTGCGGGCTTTGGTGGAAATTCCCCCCGCCAAGGAATCCAGTAGCTCGGCCCTGGGGGAGCAGCGCTATTATAACCGTGCCGATCTGGTGGTCTTGATATATGATGACCGGGTGGAGGCGACCAGCGGTTTATACAACCGCTTCAGGACCAAGGTTACCTACTTGGAAAGTGCCGGGATACTGCGGATCACCGGAACGATGTTTGACAAACGACAGAATTTAACCGCCCGCCTCACGGAATTCGATGTTGCCAAGTTTCTTGAGAATTACAACAGCCTCTGCTGGACGCTGGGCCGGCGGCCGGAATTGATCTATCTGGCAGATCTGCGTGCACAAGATACGCGGAACTTTGCAGCCATCCGTTTGATCAACGGCCAAACCTTGCCCTACTCTGGTCTGACGTTGGCCACCCCCAATCCCATTTATTTGAAGGGGGATTACAATGTGGTGCCGGGGATGGCGGGAACGGCAAACACGAGTTATTCCGCCCGTGCAGCGCTGGTGTGTGATGCGATCACGATTCTGTCCCCCACATGGGACGACAAAAATGACGGGAAGAGCCTGAAAAACCGGAGAGCGGTGGATGTGACGGTCAATGCTGTCGTGATGTCTGGAATCGTGCCGACCCGCAAAGGCTACTACAGTGGCGGGGTTGAAAATTTTTTCCGCTACTTGGAGGATTGGAGCGAGGCAACCTTCACTTTCAACGGCTCCATCGTGGCCCTTTTTGACAGCCGTATTGCCGCAGCCCCTTGGGGAGCCACGGGAGATATTTACGAGCCGCCCAAGCGGCGCAACTGGGTCTATGACGAAAACTTAACAAGGGAAGAACGTCTGCCGGCAGGCACACCGGAATTGAGATGCACCTGCCGGGGTAAACTCAATGTTGTGCTGACTGATGGGACGAACCGGAGACTATGATGCCTTATCTTAAGACAATCATTTGGTTCTGTATTATCATGACTTGGTGTAGACCGGTCGCAATCTTGTCAGCCGCCGATCGGCCCAAAGGGAAGCTGGATTTTGTGGTGGTAAATGAGCCGGTGAACATTTCCGAGCGTGGTCTGGTCACAGGATATTCCGTGCTTACCATGGAATATCGTTTCAGTTTCATCCCGCCATTTGAATGGCGGTTGGAGAGTAACCGCAGTGAGCTAAGCGTTACTTTGACGCCACGCGAGATGGACACAGCTATCCGCATCAAGCTGTTGCCTGGACAGGACTCATCAAATGAAGATGCTGAGGCTGACTGGGCTGGTCGCCTAGTAAAGGCAAGATACCCGGACGCAGAGATCAAAGACCGGTTTGAGTGCCACACCGGCGGCAGTTCCGGGGTGTCTTTTGATTTACGCCAAGACTATGGGGGGAATCTGCGGCTCGACAGCCGGGTGGCTTTTGTGCCGTACGAGAAGGGGGTGATCGAGATCAGGCAAACCAGCCTCGCCGGCAAGCTAACGCCCAAATATCTGGAGCTTGGGACGTTGTTGACTTCTTTACGTATTGCTTCACGTGGCTCCGATGAATGAACCAATGGTTCAGTTGCTAAAAATGACCCGATTTGGGAGAAATTGTCATTTGTTCGGGCGGGCATTGTACATTTCGGAGGAAATGGCATGATCCGGATTTTCGATTTACTCAAGGCGAGGCGTTTGGAACGCCTGATCGTAGTTGATTTGGGTGCCAGTTCCACCAAAGCCGTCCATCTGGAACGGCGGGGCGATCAAGTGGTGTTGTTGGGCTATGTGATTCTCCCGGGCGTTTTGACGGAGCTCAAAGAGTCTCTCCCGCTGATGACTGAGCATCTGCGGAATATTCATCAGACTCTTGGCGCCAAGAAGTGCCGGCACTTAAGCATCGCGCTAAGTCCGTTGGAGGGTGTGTTCCGCAACGTCGAACTACCCGCAGTGCCCCTTTCCAGCTTGCGCGGGATGCTGAAAAACAACTCAAGGCAGTACCTTCACCTGGAACTCGGAGGGTACGAAGTGGATTGCGCCGTGGTGTCTCGGGTCGGCGGCACCGGGCCGGTCGCCTCTAAATCTGGCATAGGAAACGGCTATGACAATGAAACGGGCAGCCAGACTTCTGCGGGACGTTTGCAGCCTCGTCAGAATGTGTTGATGGGTGCCGCCGAGCGCGTTTTGGTGGACCATCTCGTGGAGGCCGCTGCCGGAGCCGACTTAATCCTCGGCGAGGTGACCTTCACACAAAGCGCCTTGATCAATATTGCCCGGCAGAATTGCCAAACTTTATTGGCAGGCAATGCGGTGGCATTAATTGATATCGGTTCAAAAGCGACATCAATCTCGATTTTGTTGGATGGAGAGGCGGTTTTGAATCGCATCATCCAGATCGGCTGCAAACATTTGGCTGAAAAGCTGGAAAAGGAGCCGGACCAGGAAGGTGCCAAGCGGCATTTGTCCGAGGAGTCTTTTGAGCGTTTGGAGAAAGCAGCCCAGTTATTGCTGCGGGAGCTGCGTGCCTCGATTGATTTTTTTGAGCAAGTGCATGAGCGGATCGTCAGTCAAGCGCTGTTCACTGGCGGTTTGGCCCGCACGGAGTCGGCGGTCATTCGCGTGATGCAGGAAGGTTTGGTTGTGCCCCGGTGCCAGTTGTGGAATATCGCGGAGACGGTAACACTTGAACTTTCGGAAGTTACGGCGACCACGTTTTTGAATGATGAGTTGCAACTGGGAAGCGCCTTGGGGCTGGCCGAAACGTTGCTGATCGGCGCAGAAAAGCCGATCAACTTGCTGGCTGCCCGGCAGGAAGAAGCTGACTTGCGGCGACGTGACCCGGTCAAACGCAGCTTACAGGTGGCCGCCGTGCTGATCGGATTGATGCTGCTCTGGGGATTGGTGGTCCGTGTGAAGATTTTTTACGACTCTCAGGAGCTTGCCCGCGTCGAGTCGGAGCTTTCCGCTGTAAAGATGCAGGCGGATGCCGTCACCAGGCTGGCCCAGAGTGTGGCCAATACGGAAGCGCAACGGAAGCGATTGCAGCAGCAGTGGGTGAAGCGATTTCTATGGACTGGTCCTTTGGATGCCCTGCAGTTCTCCATGGTTGATGGGGTGGAGGTCGTGCGTCTTCAACTGGAACGAACAATGATCGCAACTCCAGCCATCAAAACGCGCACTGATGCTAATGGTCGGGTGATTCAGGGGAAACCCGCCAGTGTAACCCACAAGATGACGCTGCTGATCTCGGCGCGAGATTTCGGGGATCTGCCTGCTACAGAAAAGTTCATCGCATCATTGGCTGCCCAACCCTACTTTAAAGAGCGATTGCGAGAGAAGGACCCAGTGTTGTTACGGGAGCGCCTGCCGAAGCAAC
>Ga0222714_10003691_pt1 | contig 15396 bp, 12 predicted proteins | sample C33_3DmetaG_FD_165048 | JGI IMG/M metagenome (GOLD analysis project Ga0222714, IMG submission 165048) | Estuarine water microbial communities from San Francisco Bay, California, United States - C33_3D | ecosystem: Environmental > Aquatic > Marine > Unclassified | place: USA: California...
ACGTACCACTGTTTTAGCAGCGATGGTGATTTCTTTTCCAGTCTGGGGGTTGCGGCCCTTGCGAGCGCCACGGCTAGAAGTAGAGAAAGTACCGAATCCTACGAGGATTACTTTGTCTCCACCTTTCAAGGCGTCGGTGATAGAACCTGTTACGCTGTTCAAAGCAGCAGTAGCTTGAGCTTTGGTGATTCCAGCATCGCTGGCAATCTTACCGATCAAATCAGATTTGTTCATATAAGTAGTTATTAGAGATTGTTAACTTTCCAAAAGTAAACATCCCTCACAGATACGCAAGTACTTGATGGTGCTAGGACCTACGAACTTATTCACGAGAAATTCACATTTGGGAGACCCCGGAACGCCCTACAGCAAATTAGGCACTAACCAATTGATTGATAGCGAAATACAGCATTTCATTTGGCTCTGCTCGATTCCACACCAACTTGGCTTGACTGTAATACACACCCCTAGATTCCAATATTTCGGTCAATTTCACTTGAATTTGCTCGCGGTCTAGTCCCAAAAACAAGGGGCGTTCATGGCGAGATTCGGCAATTCGGTCGACCAAAAGGGTTCGATCGGTGTTCAAATACACGGTCAAACCGCGGCTTGTCATGTAGGACATGTTATCATGAAAAGCAGCCGTACCGCCCCCGCATCCCACCACGATGTTGTTTTGGGCACTAACTTCTCTCAATACTCGAGCCTCTATTTCCCGAAACTCTGCTTCTCCCTTTTCCATGAAAAGCTGGGGAACGGACGAACCTGTTTGCTCCATGATGGCATGATCAAGATCAATAGCTTTCCAACCAAGGCGCTCTGCCAACCATACCGCTACGGTGCTTTTCCCAGCGGCGGGGAGTCCTACTAAATAAATCTTGTTCATGCCGTTCACTTGTCCTGTCCTCGCAATCGAGGATCCATCCAAACATACAACCGCTCAGTTAGGCTATGCATGAGGAAAAACACACAAGCTGTGAATAACACCGCCCCCATGATCACCGGCAAATCACTCTGTTGAAGTGCATCAATGGTCACTTTCCCCAGGCCCTTCCACTGAAAGATGTACTCGGTAAAAAAGGAGCCTGCCAACAAGCTCGAAAACCATCCGCCTATGCTAGTAACCAAAGGGTTTAGCGCATTGGGCAAGGCATGTCGCCATACCACCTGAGCCTCGTTCAACCCCTTGGCACGGGCCAGGCGAACATAGTCTTGAGAGAGCACATCGACCAAGGTATTGCGGGTCAATTGCACGAAAACTGCCAGTGGCCGAATGCCCAAAGCGATCGCTGGTAAAATGAGATGGTCCAAGCGCAAATGAAGCGATTCTCCAAGGCTATCCAACTCATAGAGCGAGCCTGTCATGCTCAAGCCCGTTTGCTGACTGTACACAAATCCGAACAGCCAGGAAATAACCATGGCTGAAAAGAAACTGGGTACCGAAATCCCTAATGCAGAACCCGCTGTAAAGGCATGATCGATCCAGGTTCCTTTTTTTAACGCTGCCAGAACTCCCATGGGCACTCCCAATAGCAAGGCAATCACCATGGCACTCAAGGCCAAAACGGCCGTCCCCAATAAGGCTTCTAGCAACAAACGAGTTACCGGTTGTTGATTGACAAAAGACTTTCTCAAATAGGGCCATTTGAGCCAAAGAGAAACCGAACCGATGGGAATAGCGACACCCGATAGATAAGCCGTTTTATCGGCTTGGTTGGAATAGACCGAAATGGGGCTCAGATCATTGGCGTAGAGAAGAAACTGTGTGGGCAGTGGTTGGTCCAAACCCAAATCAGCCACAATGGCTTGCGTGGTGGCTGCGTCTGAACGCTGCCCGGTGAGCAGTTGATCAGCGCTGGGCAAGGCTTGAAACAAGCTGAATACGATGACCAAAAGTCCCATCATGACAGCTAGAAAAAAGCCCAACTTCCTCATCAGTCTTTCATGAGTTTGGAATCAAACACGGATGAACTGGGCAAATGGCGTCCGCTCCATTTCCTTATCACTACAGGACCCTTGAACAAATACAAGGTCGGATTGTAACGCGCCATGGTCATCAGGGTTTTTTGATCGGTCGAATGGAAGGGGAAACCAAGTTCATGGGCCTGGGCAAATTCAGCGGCTATGTCTGAAGAAGTGGAACTCAAGGCGTAGAAGGGCTGTCCCTTCGAAGCGGCCAGTTTCGCCAAGGGCTTCACAGATTCGAATGCCGGCTCGTATGCACTCTCCAAGAAGGTGGCCACAAAAACCCACTGAAACCCATCGTGGTTCAGGAAATCTTGGGTCTTGTCGATGCCTTTTTCTATGTCTATAATGCTAAAATCATGAATGGGCCATTGGTAACCCTTGGCAATCACTTCCTCCAAACGATCGCTGTACTCGAAACCTTTTTCCGCCCAAGCGGCGTAGCCTTTGGCGTCGGTATGCACGGTATCCTCGCCTTTCTTTAGAACGAAGGTGATGCGCATGCTGTCAGAAGCTCGCTCACCAGGAGGCAAGGTTTCCATGATGGCCTTGATGTTATTGCCTTCTTTGTAGGGCAAGAAATCCCAAACAGGCAAATAGAGGTAACAGACAAAAGCAAAAACACTAAGCCCGGCTGCCGTTGTAGCCATCAATTTGTGTCCAAACGGGCGGCTGAACCAAGCCACATTGTGCCGAAGACCTGCAATGAGTATGGCCACCATGCCGCTGAGTACGAGGTCTTTCTTGAACGAAGTCCAAGGCTCAAGTTTCAGAAAATCCCCAAAGCAACCGCAGTCGGTCACTTTGTTGAAGTAAGCCGAATACCCTGTCAGGAACGTAAAGAATACAATAAGAACAGCGGTTAGGGCCACGGTGATTTTCATTTCGTAACCGATGAGCATGGCCACACCTAGCAGTACTTCCAAGGCGCAAAAGAAGCCGCTCAGCCACAGGCTGTAATCTTTTAATCCTTTGAAGAAACCCCTTAGGGTCGACTCTGGCTTGACCCACTGTTTGACCTCAAAGCTGGGACTGTAGTCTGGGGTTGCGGCCAGCTCGCTGGCCGCCAGCAATTGGGATTGGGTTTCGCTACCATTTGACAGTGTCAATTTCACAGAATGAGCCGAAACGGCTGTATCATGAACATCGAGCTGACCCTTGGTCATACCCGATTCTTGCAAGGTGTAGCGAAAATCCAGACCCTCTGATTCCGTTAGAATGGAAAATTCTTTGGTCCCGTCAAAGGAATAGAGTTGCACAAACTCAGACTCTGAACTGGAGAGGGTTTCCCCCATAGAACCAATCGCTTCCATGCTCACAAATAGAGAATCCTGCTGAGTGGAAACATCTTCAGCGAAGACATCAAAGTACTCATTGAGCTTAATGCTAAAGCCACTGGGATCGTTCAGTTTGACCATCCCAGAAAAGACAAACAACAAGGCTGTCAGGTATCGAACAACGATAAAAGCGTATTTCATGGTTTAACGCGGCAACATAATGAGCGCAAAAATGGCGTAATTGATGATATCTTGGTAATTGGCATCAGCTCCTTCCGACACTTCGGTTTTCCCCTTGTTGTCTTCTATTTGTTTGATGCGTGCAATTTTCACCAAGATCATGTCGGTAAAACTGCTCGGGCGCATGGCTCTCCACACTTCGCCATAGTCGGTATTTTTCAAGACCATGAGGTCATAGGTCTTTTTGGACCACAGGTCATAGGTCTGAAGGATTTCATCTAGGGAACCCGGCTCTTTGCCTAGTGCGGCGTAATGCAATTGAACCAAAGCGATCAAGCCGTAGTTGACCAAGCCCATGAATTCACCGCGCAAATCGTCCCCCACCGCATTTTGACCGCTTTCTTCAATGTTTCGAATTCGCTGAGCTTTGATGTAGAGTTGATCGGTTAAACTACTGGGGCGAAACAAGCGCCAAGAGGTACCATAGTCGGCATTCTTTTTGACAAATATGGCTCGGCAGTCGGCCGTGATCTCTTGGTATTCTTGTTGGGTCAGATTCATGGATTTTTGAGTTTTCAGCTCTCAAACAAATATCGCATTAATTTATCTAACAGACCCTCTTGAACCCTGCAACTTGTGTAAATTGAACCAGCAATGAACGCCTCCTTTGAAGATTTGTACAACAAGTTGAATTCGTCTCAAAAACGAGCCGTCGACGAAATTTATGGGCCTGTCATGGTCATCGCTGGACCCGGCACAGGCAAAACGCAAATCTTGGCAGCGCGTATTTTGAATATTCTTCAAAAAACCGATGCCCTGCCCAGCAACATTTTGTGCTTGACCTACACAGAAGCTGGCGCGGCCGCCATGCATCAACGCTTGAGCCAATTCATGGGTTCAGATGCTTACAAAGTCAACGTCCATACCTTTCACGGTTTGTGCAATCGGGTTATTCAGGAGAATCCGCAGAGATTTTCCAAACGCGAATTGCGGGTCATGGATGATTTGGAAAGGGTGCAACTGATTCAGGACATCATTGACGAACTGCCCAGCGACTCTCCCATCAAATCGTATTCGGAAAACCCTGTGCATTTGCGCAGAAGCTTGAAGCAGCTATGGGACATCATGCAGGGAGAGCAGCTAAATCCTACCCAAATTGAAAGCTGGGTCGAGGCTTTGAAAGACCACGAAACGTACAAAACAGCCTTTCCTGATGAGGTCTACAAAAGGCGAAGTGGCAACTTCATGCCCGGCGATTTGAAGCTACCGAAGTACGAAACCAAACACGAGAATTGGCAGCGCCTGATTCAATCCTCACAGCTATTCAGCCGATACCAATCACTCAAACAAGAACGAGGCGTTTATGAATTCGCCGACATGATTGATTGGGTCGTAGAGGCCTGGGCCGAAGGCGGTGATTTGTTGTTGGATTACAAAGAACAATTCCATTTCGTTTTGGTCGATGAATACCAAGACACCTCTGGGCAACAAAACCAACTGCTATTCTCCTTGATTGAAGACGATGATGAGAAACCGAATTGCTTTGTGGTAGGTGACGACGACCAGAGCATTTACGCTTTTCAAGGTGCGGAAGTCTCCAATATGCAACAATTCGTCAGTCGATACAACCAAGCGGGAACCTTGAAAACCGTGATGTTGACAGACAATTACCGCAGCAGCCAAAGCATACTCGACTGCTCCCGCAGGCTCATTGAACACAACCAACAGCGATTGGTCAAGCAAAATCAGAATTTGAGTAAAATTCTTACGGCGGCGGGGCCAAATTCACAGTATGACAACATCGAACCCGATGTACAACGCTACCAAAACGAATTCCAAGAAGCCTGCGGCATCGCCCATTCCATTCAACAATTGAAGGAGCAAGGCGTGCCCTTGAAGGAAATTGCCGTACTCTACGCCCAACACAAACACGCCAACGCCCTGTTGGACTTATTCCCCACCTTGGACATCGATGCGGTGCAAACCCGGTCTATGGATGCGCTGACTGAACCCATTGTCGAACACCTGCTGCAATGGTTGGAGTATATCGCCAGCGAATCGGAACTGGCCAATTCAGCCGACCACATGGTGTATCGCCTGTTGCTGAGCCCCTTGTACCAAGTTTCACCCTATGAACTCAATGTATTGGCCATGGAATTGTCTGAGCACAACAGAACAGCACAGAACAAAACCAAATACTGGAGAGACTGCTTATACGAAGCGGCACAAAATCAGCCTGATTCTGCCTTAGCTAAGCTGCACCATAACATCGAGAATTGGATCAAAGCGAGCACCATGGGCACGGTTCCTCAATTGATTCAATCGCTTTACAACGAGGGTCAGTTCATTTCACATGCCTTCCAATTGGGCAATCCCGAATGGGCCTTAGAAGTTTTGGAATCCTTTTTGGAATTCGCCTCCAACCAAACTCGTCGCCAACCTTTTCAGCGGTTGTCCGACTTTCTCGGCACGGTGAAGACAATGAAAGAGAACGAAATTCGGGTATCCATTCAAAAGAGAATTGGAACACAAGACGGGGTGCAATTGCTAACGGCACACGGCTCAAAAGGATTGGAATTTGACCATGTCTTTTTGATCCGGGCCAATGAGTCTTCTTGGGAAAAAGAGCGAAACCGCGTGATGCCATACGACTTGGGCAAACTCTTGGATGGACACCAACGAAGCCTGCAAAGCCAGTCGGTTCCAGAAGAAGCGTTCGAGGAGCGCAGGCGACTGTTCTTTGTGGCCATGACAAGGGCCCGCAAACAATTTCACTGCAGTTTCATTGACCAATCAGCAACGGGAAGTGAACGGGCTCAAAAACCGAGCATATTCGTCTATGACGCTTTACACTCAGTTCCAGAAAAACCGGTGGCACTGCCTGTGAGTTTAAATCGATGGGCCGCAGAGCAACGACTGATGCGCCAAAGCAAACCCCGATTGGATGCGGAGAAATTGGATTGGATACAAAACCGCATGTCCCAATTTCGATACTCTCCAAGCTCGTTGCACCAACTGCTCGAATGCGGAATTTCCTTCTACTTCAATCGAGTGGTTCGAGTGCCTAGCGCTCCCATCGAGGTCGCATCATTTGGCACCGCCATTCACAACGCATTTTCTGAATGGGTTCGAATGGGTCAGGCAGGAATTTGGTGGAACGAAGAAGAACTCGTCAAGCAATTCGAACGGGAGATGTTTTATGAACGACACGCTTTCTCCAAAAAACAATTCGACAAACGATTGGACCAGGGGCGCAAACAGCTACCCCTCTACCATCGCGCTCATCGAGCCGAAATAGAATCAGAGGGATTGGCCTTGACCGAAAAAAGCCTACAAGCCGTCATTGAAGGTGTACCTGTTTCAGGAAAGTCAGACAAGTTGGTATTTCGAGGCAATAAAGTGACCATCGTGGATTACAAAACGGGGGCGGCCAAAAACCTTGGCAACAACAGCAAAGCGCCAGCATCGCTTGACTTGGATAAGAAACCCAATAGCCATTGGTTCCAATTGGGGGTTTACACCCTACTCGTAAACGCCCAGGTTCAAAAGGAATGGCAGGCCGAAATGGCCATATTGGAAGGGGTTTTGCCCGATGAATGGGGGAACTTCAAACGGGTAAAAATTCACTACAGCGAAGTAGAACTCAACTGGATCAAGGCTTGGATGGCCCATGCGAAATCAAAAGTAGATTCGATGGAATTCTTGACGGGATGCGGCAAATGCGCTTGGTGTGAATTCGCCAAAACCAGCGGGCAATCGGCCCTTCCTCAATTGGAGGACGATTCTGTACTTTAGAACGCTGATGTTTTCCGAACTCCCATTAGGAGGATGTTGGTAAATTGAGTTTTCTCACGGCCTTTTCGCAGCACAATTCTTCTGCTTTTTTGCGGTTGGCATTTCGCTCAGTAAACCACTCGACTCCATCCACCAACAAGGTGACATTTTTCAATTCGGCTTTTTCCGAATCATTGCTCACGACAAATTCGAAGGTCTTCTTGTTCTTTTGAACCCACTTGAGCAGAATAGCTTTGTGACTCACGGTGGTTTCCATCAACTTTTCGACATCGAGGTATTGATCGACCAATCGCTCGCGCACAAATCGATCAGCGACAGTATAGCCTTTGTCGACAAAGAGAGCCCCAATCAAGGCTTCTAGGGCATTGCCGCCAATGTTCTTCAATGCGGCACTGTTGCGACGCAAATCGGTATTGATATCCATTAAATCAGTTAAGCCCAAGCGAGAAGCCAACTGTCCCAACTGGTCTCTGTTGACTATTCGGGTTCGCATTTCGGTCAAATAACCTTCGTCTTTGTACGGGAAACGCAAAAACAACAGGTGAGCAATGGAGGCATCCAACACAGCGTCTCCGAGAAATTCGAGGCGCTCGTTGTCAAAAACTTTGTTGGATGATTTCAATCCACTTACCTCTGACGAAGAACTATGACGCAGGGCTTCTTTGTACACAGACAAACGCCTGGGTCGAACACCGGTCATGCGAAATAGTTGGTCTGAAAGAACCTTATTGGGCCCTAATCGGAGAGAAAATCTCAATGGCTTAATCTTGGAATCGCTTGAAAATCACGGAAGCATTATGGCCTCCAAAACCGAATGTGTTGCTCAACGCGGCTTGAATGTCGCGGTGTTGAGGTTGGTTCAATGTGAGGTTCAAGTTGGAATCCAACTCAGGATCCACGTGGGCATGGTTGATGGTCGGAGGAATGATACCGTCGTTCACCGCCATGATACAGGCCACCGCTTCAACAGCTCCGGCACCTCCCAACAAATGACCTGTCATACTCTTAGTGCTGGAAATATTCAATTTGTAAGCCTCCTCACCAAAAACGCTTAAAATGGCTTTGGTTTCGGCTATGTCTCCCAAGGGAGTTGAGGTTCCGTGCACGTTGATGTAATCAATATCAGAGGCTTGCATTCCGGCATCAGCCAGCGCTTGACGCATGACATTGCTGGCACCCAATCCTTCCGGATGGGGAGCCGTCAAGTGATAGGCATCAGCGGTCATACCACCACCTACCATCTCGGCATAAATTTTGGCTCCACGAGCCTTGGCATGTTCGTAATCTTCGAGAATCAAACAAGCCCCGCCCTCTCCCATGACAAAACCATCTCTGGTTTGATCGAAAGGTCGAGAAGCTGTCATGTAATCATCGTTTCGCTCAGAAAGGGCCTTCATGTTGGAAAATCCTCCCATGGCGGGTTCGTTTACACAAGCCTCAGAACCACCTGCAACAATGGCGTCAGCCTTGCCCAAACGAATCAAATTAAACGCATCAATCAGAGCATGTGTGGATGAAGCACATGCACTGACAGTGCCAAAATTCGGACCTCGGAACCCGTATTTCATGGATATGAAACCCGGAGCGATGTCGATGATCATTTTAGGAATAAAAAAGGGCGAGAAACGGGGTGTTCCATCGCCCTTAGCATAATCACATACTTCGTTGAAGAAGGTAGTCAAACCTCCAATTCCTGCACCCCATATAACCCCGATGCGATCGGGATCATACGATTGTTCCAACAAGCCGCTGTCAACGACAGCTTCATCGGCACAAACGACTCCAAATTGAGTAAAGGGATCCATTTTTCGCGATTCCTTGCGATCCACAAAATTCAAAATGTCAAAGTTCTTCACTTCGTGAGCGAACTTGACTTTGAAATGAGTGGTATCAAAGCGCGTAATGAGGCCTGCTCCCGATTTCCCGGATTTCAAACCTTCCCAATACTCTGGAAGCGTATTGCCTATGGGAGTCAAGGCTCCCATGCCCGTTACAACAACCCGGCGGAGTTGCATGGAATTAAGCTTTGGCTTCTTCGATGTAACGTACAGCTTCGCCTACAGTGCCAATCTTTTCAGCTTGGTCATCTGGAATGCTGATATCAAATTCCTTTTCGAATTCCATGATCAACTCAACGGTATCCAGGGAATCAGCACCCAAGTCGTTCGTGAAGCTTGCTTCAGCATTAACTTCAGACTCATCTACGCCCAACTTATCAACGATAATGGCTTTTACTTTTTCTGCAATTTCTGACATGTTTTTTGTGTTTGATTTGCCATGCAAAGAAAGTTCTTTTTCCGAATACAAGACTGAAAAAAAAATCTAGTTTTGTTTTGCATGTCTCCTAAAAAGCACAAATCGTATCTAAGTACCTCTTTTCTAGACCTAGATGTAGTGGCTATTCACAGCGAATTGAGCCCTCATCGCTTGGCTTGGTGTCTAGATGACACTTTTTCTTCTCGATTTGTATGCGAGGCCCATCCATTTGAGGTAACTTTGTTTTCGAATCAAGTTTCCTTTCATGTGGAGTTTCACTTTGAAGGCAATGAGACATGCAGCCCAATGAGTCTATTGGAAAACAAAGGCAGTAGCCAAGCCCTATATACGGCAAGGCCCACTCCAGACTATTGGCTCATCGTGCAAGAATCAGAATCCATGGGTGGTTTGAGCGAGTGGCTTGAACAACTCAAGAGAATCAACAACGTTCAAACGGCATATCTCTTTCCCTCAGAAAACCATTCGAAGTTGACTTGGTTGCATCATTTGAGGCATTTGTAGAAAGATTTATGTTCAAGGAGAACTTTAACAAGACCAAAATTATTGCCACTATTGGCCCAGCTACCAGCAGCTCAGAAATGCTGGAAAGCATCATTCGCCTTGGTGTCGATGTTTGCCGTTTGAATTTCTCTCATGGAAGCCACAGCGTCCATGCAGAATCAGTCAAACGCATTCGCGAAGTCAACGAGAAATTGGGCAGCCACGTGGCCATTTTGCAGGATTTGCAAGGTCCTAAACTTCGCATTGGAAAAGTAGATGGTGAAATCAACCTCGTAACAGGAGAAGAATTGATCGTCACCACAGAAGAGTGCATGTGTACCGCTGATCGACTTTTCGTGAGCTACAAACGTTTGGCGCTCGATGCAAAACCTGGAGAACAGATCTTATTGAACGACGGAAAGTCTGCCTTGGAAATCACAGCCATTCTCAGCGAAACGGAATTGAAGGCCAAGGTTACAGTAGGTGGAGTGTTGACTTCCAACAAAGGCTTCAACTTACCCAACACCGCTTTGAACATTCCGAGCATGACCGATAAAGACTTGGAAGACCTTCATTACGGTCTTGAATTGGGTGTAGATTGGATCGCCTTGAGTTTTGTTCGCAAAGCCGAAGACATCATTGCTCTCAAAGACATCATTCGCAGCAAAGGAAGCCAAGCAAAGGTTATTGCCAAGATTGAGAAGCCTGAAGCCGTCATCAACTTGGACGACATCATCAAAGTAACCGATGGCATCATGGTGGCTCGTGGAGATTTGGGTGTAGAAATTCCTCTTCAGCGCGTTCCCTTGATTCAAAAGTCGATCGTAGAGAAGTGTTTGCAAGCGGCCAAGCCCGTTATCATTGCCACTCAGATGATGGAAAGCATGATTACGGATAGCATGCCTACACGTGCAGAAATCACAGACGTTGCCAATGCCGTTCTCGATGGTGCTGATGCCGTTATGCTCTCTGCTGAAACCTCAGTGGGCAAATTCCCCGAGCGCGTTATTGAGGTAATGGGCAAAATCATTACCGATATCGAATCTGACCGTCGGGCTTATTACAAAGGCGAAAAACCCACATCTGATTCACCATCATTCGTCAGTGACGAGGTTTGCTTTACGGCAGTAAAAATGAGTGACCATTTGAGAGCCAAAGCCATTGTCGCGATGACCAAAAGTGGATTCACCGCTTTCAAGGTGGCTAGTTACCGCCCAGAAGCTCCGATATACATCTTTACCAACAACCGCAGCATCATGTCAGCTTTGAGTTTGGTATGGGGGGTTCGCGTGCTTTATTACGATAAGTTCGAATCGACCGACCAAACCTTTGACGATGTCATGGAAATCCTCAAGGAGCAGTCGTTGGTCAAGCCTGGTGAATACATCATCAACACTGCCAGCATGCCCTTGCACCGCAAGCAGCGTACAAATGCTATCAAGGTAACTCGGGTTGAATAATTCCGACATCGTACCTTTGTTCTATGGAGGAGGCCTTTGTCAACCGAGTAGCCACCAGTGGGCTCATTACCTTGAACTTGGAACAGCATTTCCCTTTTGGGGAACGCAATTCGATCGACATTAGCCAAGGCTTGTTCAAAGGATTGGTCTTAAAGGAAAAAGATTTCCGTGCCTGGATCAAGGAATTGGACATCGAAGCCTATACAGATGCCCATGTTGCTGTTTATTGCAGCAGCGACGCCATCGTACCCACTTGGGCCTACATGTTGGTGGCTACCAAACTGACTCCTGTAGTCAAAACCCTAGTTTTTGGAACCTTGGATACATTGGAAACCGTATTGTGGGAACAAGCCCTGTCCAAGTTAAACCTAGAAGAATACCGAGACCAAAAAATGGTCATCAAGGGTTGCGGCGACTTACCCGTTGGCCCTGCAGCCTACACCGCCATCACGCGATTGTTGACTCCAATCGCCAAGAGCATTATGTACGGAGAACCTTGTAGCACTGTTCCCGTTTTCAAAAAAAATAAGCGCATGCGTATCGCCATTATTGCCTTCTTAACATCTGTTATGAGCCTTTCTGCCAAACCGGCCCACTATACATTGGACATTCGATTCCCTCATCACACCCAACACATGGTGGATGTAGAACTGAGTTTTGATCAAACCCAAAAACAAGCCAGCATCATCAGCATGCCCGTTTGGACCCCAGGGAGTTACCTGGTGCGTGAATTTGCCAAAAATGTGGAAGGCGTGCAATGGAGCATCGATGGTCAAGTGTGGAACAAGGCCACAAAAACCGCTAAACACAGCTGGTCCATTCCCGCGCCCAAGGGCAGTCGTGTCAAAGTCAATTACCAAGTTTACGCTCGTGAATTGTCGGTTCGCACCTCTTACGTTGATGCTGATCAGGCATTATTGAACATGGCCTCGATCGCCATGTTCTTGCAACACGACCCCCAGGCAGCCGGTCAAATTCACTTGCACCTGCCTGAAGCATGGACGCGAAGCTCGACCGCTCTAAAGGCTATGCCAACAGGGCCTGAAACTAGCAGCCGAATACACAGTTTCCAATTTGAAAGTTTTGATCAATTGGTAGACTGCCCCATCCAAATCGGGCACCACGATGAGTTCTCCTTCGAGGTTCGTGGAATACAACACCGAGTAGCCATGGTGGGTCAACACAATGCCGATTTGGATCAATTGGCTCTTGACATGCAGCGCATTTGCGAAACCATGACAGCCATCATTGACGAACACCCCTGTGAAGATTATTTGTTCATTGTGCAGCACGTGCCAAGCGGTGGCGGTGGCTTGGAGCACGCCAGTTCCACTTGCTTGATGATGCAAAAAGATGGGTACACCGATGCCGATCGATACAAACGATTTTTGGGCTTGGTCGCCCATGAATACTTCCACCTTTGGAATGTCAAGCGCATTCGCCCCATTGAATTGGGCCCCTTTGATTACCTGCAAGAAAACTATACCGACCTTTTGTGGGTCGCCGAGGGCATTACCTCCTACTACGACGAACTCGCTTTGGTTCGCGCCGGCTATGTAGACGCTCAAACATTTCTCAATACGTTGACAACCTATATTGATGCGGTTGAAAATCGTCCAGGATCTTATGTTCACAGCTTAGCTGAAGTGAGCCGAGATGCTTGGATTCGCGAGTATCGCCCCAACGAAAACAGCGCCAATACTTCTGTGAGTTATTACAGCAAAGGATTGGTGGTTGCGGCTTATTTGGACGCCGAAATTCGAAGCAAAAGCGCAGGAGCTTCGAGCCTTGACTCTCTGATGCGCTATCTGTATAAAACCTATTATTTGGGTCAAAACCGCGGATTCACTCCCGCTGAGTTCGAGTCAGCTGTCGTAACAGTAGCCGGTGGAAATGCCGATCACTGGAAAGCCTTTTTCGATCACTGCCTCTGGGGAACCAATTCCGTAAGCTCTGCATATTCCTTTGAATCGTTGGGCATCGCCCAATCCCAAAATTCTATTCCTGATCCAAGTCTGGGCATGATATGGGCTAGGGATAAAACACCCTTGGAAGTTAGCAGCATCAAAAGAGGTTCTACCGCATATGATTTGGGCCTGAATGTAGGAGACCAAGTTCTCCAAGCACAATGCGGATTGTCGACTTACCAAGACGGCGAGAATTGGACTGAATTTGCCCAAAGTTGCACAGAGAAAGGCCTTGCCCTCACCTTCCAAATCATTCGCAATGGCGAACCCAGAACGCTTCAGGGGCTGAGCAAAGGCGATGTCTTGCAAAAGACCCAATTGACATTACCCAACAACTGGGAAGAAAACCAAAAGCTCACCCAGTGGCTGTACCCATAAATTCATGACGACCATTAGTTACGAAACCTTTCCCACCGAGCGGCTGAAAAATTTTGTTCAGGCTGTCTTTGAATATCAAGGCTTTTCTTCGCAACACGCACAAACTTGTGCCGATGTTTTGGTTTCTGCCGATGCCAGGGGAATTGACAGCCATGGAGTTGCTCGTCTTTCCGGCTATGTCAGACTCATTGAGAAAGGACGCATCAATCCCAAACCTCAGATGCAGTTTTCTCAGAACAAAAAAGCCGTGGCCCAACTCAATGCCGATGGGGCTATTGGCTTGGTTTCTGCGCCTTTGGCCATGCAGCGAGCCATAGACATTACCCAGGACCTGGGTTCGGGCTGGTGCGGCATTCACCACTCCAATCATTTTGGCATAGCGGGCTACCACGCCCTGATGGCTGTGCAACACGATTTCATTGGCATAGCCATGACCAATGCTAGCCCACTGGTAAGCCCGGCTAGAGGCAAAGAAAGAATGCTGGGCACCAACCCCATTGCCGTAGCGATTCCCGCAGGAGAAGAAGAACCCTTTGTGTTGGACATGGCAACTTCGGCCGCCGCAAATGGAAAGTTGGAAATCGCCCAACGCCATGGAAAAAACATTCCTGAAGGATGGGTAATAAATGCCGACGGATCTAGCAGCAAAGACCCAATGGCTCTCAAAGACGGTGGCATGCTGCTGGGCCTAGGAAGCGACACCGACCACGGATACCACAAAGGCTACGGGCTAGGTGCCTGGGTCGACATATTCTCAGGAGTATTGAACGGAGGTAGTTTTGGCCCTTGGGCCCCTCCATTTGTTGCCTTCTTGGATCCCGTCGCCAACCAACCGGGCAAAGGATTGGGTCATTTTGTGGGCTGCTGGGACCCCGCTGCTTTCCGAGACATCACTGAGTTCAAATCCAACATGGATCTTTGGATCAGACGCTTTAGAGAAACCACTCCCATTGATCCTCATCGACCTGTACTGGTACCCGGTGATCCTGAGCGACTCTTGGAACAGGAGCGCATTCATACAGGAATCCCCATCGTCAATGTTGTTGTAAACGACTTGGAGCAATTGGGAAAAAAATTGGGCCTTCAACTTTAATCATGAACAAACAACAGCGAGCAAAACTGGCCGTCGGCTTGACGTTCATTGCCTTAATTACGGGAATTTCCATTTGGGCACATTTTAGCATTCTAAAACCCATTCGGGAAAACCGAACCCAGCGAGAAGGAAAACACACGCTGAAACGGGGTTATAAAACCCAATACAACCCTGACTTCATTGATTCTGTCATTAAAGTCAAACAATCTGCAAAAGGCTTAGACTAGGTACTCAGACATCAAGGCCCTCATTTTGGGCTCGTTGTCCAATTCAGCCTCTAATCCCTCTTGAATGATGTGGTTCAACAAGGCATCGTTCACACTGCCCATTCTCAAAGCCTCTGCATAGTCTTCGTTGGAGAAGGTTACGCGCTCGTATTGGCTTTTGAAGGCATCGGGGTACCGCTCAGAAAGGGCGTGCTCGATTTTCTTTTTGTGTAAAAAGCTGGGCTGCCCCACTAGATCGCGCATTTCGATGAAATTCTGAATGGCCAAATTCGCAATGGCATCGGCATTGGGCTTGCG
>Ga0222714_10003692_pt1 | contig 15394 bp, 13 predicted proteins | sample C33_3DmetaG_FD_165048 | JGI IMG/M metagenome (GOLD analysis project Ga0222714, IMG submission 165048) | Estuarine water microbial communities from San Francisco Bay, California, United States - C33_3D | ecosystem: Environmental > Aquatic > Marine > Unclassified | place: USA: California...
CTCAAAGTTAATTCTAGCCTGCTTATTCTGCAAGTCGTTAATTTGTTGCGTAAAGTATAGTTGCTCGTTAGTAAGCTCAGATACTTTAACTTCTTTGTCATCAATTAAGACGACATTTTCTTTAGCTTCAGCCATTTGCTTCTCCTCTATTAGTGTGCTGCGATGTATGCTTTACCTGTAGAAATAGCAGAGTTATAGCTAGACTTATCTGAGCTATCAGCTACGACTTCTTCATAAGCTAAAATGATTTCAAGATGGTCAACATTACGCTGAACCATATCGTTGATTTCGCTTTGTTCCATGCCTTCTACATTCCAAGAGCCATCATTTACACCATTTATCAGAGAGACCGAATCAGTCGCTGCTGATAGAATTTGTGTTACATCTCTTTCGATTTCCATTTTATTATTCTCCTTTTAGAATATTAATTTCACTTTGTAAGCTATCGCACTTAGCGGATAGTTCTTTTACAGCGTTTACCAAGTACCAAGTCATATTGTCAGGATTAACTGACTTACAGCCTGACGATTGTTCTTTTACTACATCAGGTAATATTTCTTCTATTTCTTGAGCTATAACACCTAATTGTATTCCTACTATATTAACAGCATCTTTTTCTGTTAAACCTTCACCTATTTCTTCAGGTAACTTGTATTCAAAGTTTTTAACTTGTATTTGGTTGATAGCATCAAGACCTGTAGTGTTATCAACAATATTCTTTTTAATTCTTCTATCAGAAACAGTTGACCAAGAAGATGAATTATTACCTTGATATACTCCTGATGTTGGTGCTAAAAATCCTGTATCAGTTCCTTTTCCTGTTCCACCACGACCTATAACCAATGTGTAAGCATCTGCTGAACTACTAGGCTGTGTTCCACTACCAATAAATGTAGAATAACTTCCTGTATGAGTTGAACCTGCTTGATAACCTAAATAAGTATCTTCACCGCCTGTTGTTACACTTGAACCTGCTTCATAACCCATTGCTGTGTTTTGAGGTCCGGTTGTTACTCCATTTAAAGCATACATACCTACAGCAGAGTCATAAAGTGCATTTGTTATAGATTGTAAAGCTGCATAACCAATTCCAACATTTCTTTGCGGTCCTGCACTAGATGTTGACATAGCGTTAAAACCAATCGCTACATTGTAGTTACCTGTAGTGTTACCGCCCATAGAGTTGTAACCCATTGCTACATTATCAGTACCTGTAGTGGTTAGTCCAAGTGCATTATTTCCAACTGCGGTGTTATTAGAACCTGTTGTAGTATTTTCTAAAGTCTGATGTCCAAGTGCTGTATTAGAACCACCTGATGTACAACTTGCTAAAGCAGCATATCCAACAGCTACTGTATTGTTAGTCGTTAAAGAACCTGCTGCATTGTATCCCATTGCAACATTAGCTGAGCCTGAAACATTGGCATCTAAAGCACCAAAACCAACAGCAGTATTGCCTGCACCTGTGGTGTTTTCTAAAAGTGCCTTCCAGCCAACTGCTGTGTTGTTTGATGCTGTGGTGTTTGATGCTAATGCACCACCACCAAATGCTGCGTTGAAACTTCCTGTAGAGTTTCCACCTAAAGAACCCCAACCACTTGCTGTATTTTCTATTCCAGTTGTATTAGCATCTAAAGATTGCCAACCTACTGCGGTATTGTAATCACCTGTAGTGTTTGCTGTAAGTGCTGAAGTGCCGACTGCTGTATTGTTTGAGGCGGTGGTGTTTTCTACTAAAGCACTTCTACCGATTGCTACATTACTAGAACCTGTAGTATTGTAATACATAGCACCTTCACCAATAGCAACATTATCGTTACCTGTAGTAGCTGTGTAATAAGCATTTTTACCCATCACAACATTTCTAGTTCCTGTCGTATTACTTGCTGCTGATTGAAATCCAAAAGCTGTATTGTTTTCACCTGTAGTGTTTGCTGCTAGTGATAAATAACCAACTGCTGTGTTGTTTGAAGCTGTGCTGTTAGCTGATAATGCAGAACGACCTACTGCTACATTAGAAGCACCTGTAGTGTTTGCATACAATGAGTTATAACCAACTGCTGTATTATTTGCTGCGGTGGTATTGCTATAAAGAGATTGATAACCTAAACCTGTATTTCCCCCTGCACTTAATGCTTGTGAATATAGTGACCTATATCCTACAGCAACTCCATTACCGCCTGTTGTTTCTGCCTGTAGTGCTTCTCTTCCTATCGCAACATTATTAACACCTGTAGTTATAGAGCTTGCTGCTAAATATCCAATCGCAATATTGTAACTACCAGTTGTGCTTGCCAATAAAGTTGAAGCACCTAAAGCTATATTAGCAAGACCTGTAGTATTTGCTGTTAAGGCTGCACTACCAATCGCTGTATTATAATTACCGCTTAAAGAACCGCTATCTAAAGCAGTATTACCTAAAGCAACATTACCTGTACCAGTCGGATAATTACCATCAAGTTTGATAGTTCCATCAACATCTAAGGTTGCGGATGGGCTAGTTACATTTATACCAACCTTACCTGAGTTATCAACAACCATATCTATATCTGTAGTTGTTGTAGCACCTCTTCCTATATAAAAATAATCGTTTGTTGGATGTTTTCCTGCATGAAACCAAGCACCTGCACCATTTCTATAAGTAAAGGTTGGAGAATCTGCTGATAGTTCTGCAACAATATCAGGAGTTCCCATATCAATATGGAAAATACTACTAGGTGTATTTGTACCTATACCAAAATTGTTATCAATAATATAATTATCGCCATTAGCTCTGATTTGTACTTTTTGAACTCCACCTGTATAGACTTGTAAAAACCCTTCGTCTGCATCTGAAGCAAGTCTTATAGCACTTGTAGTTGAATCATTTTCTTGAACTATTAAGTCTGCACCATCAGGCAACCTGACAGTATCAGCAGCTAGATATAAGTCATCTCCTACTGTAATAGTAAAATCTGAAGTTTGGGATGTGCCAACTTTATTAGACATTCCATAAGCACCAATACCAACATCTAAACTGTCTGCTGCATTTTCAATAGTTATTGGAAAATCTGTTGTTGAGTTTGAACCTGCTTTTACATGTAGAAAAGTTGCAGGAGAACTTGTATTTATACCTAATTGACCTGAACCATCAAACCTAGCGATTTCACTACCGCCTTGATTAAATAATATTGAAGATGCTTCGTCATTTTCAATTTGCAATGCAGTAGAACCAAATTTTCTACCAAATCCCCATATTTTAGTACTGGCTGAATCATAGCCTTGAATAGCAGATACAAGACCTGTTTGGCTTGTTGTGTTGTTTGAATCTTGAATATAGATTACTGGATTTCCACCTGACACATGTAGATTCGCTGAAGGACTTGTTGTTCCTACACCGACACGATTGTTCGTAGAATCTACATACAGCGTAGAAGTATCAACAGTTAGATCGCCTGAAACTATTACAGAAGCAAAAGTTGGTGTAGAAGTTCCAGTATCTAAATAACTCTCAACATCACTATCGCTATAACCTGAGATGGTAGAAAAAGATAAAGTACCTGCACCATCAGTAGTTAAGACTTGACCGCTTGTACCATCGGTAGTGGGATAACTTATGCTGCTTACAGTTAATCCTGCAGCAGTAACAGTTCCAGTAAATGTAGGGCTTTCTTCATAGTTAGAAGTGATAACTCCTGTGCTTGAATTATAAGAAAGAGCATTGCCTGAAACACTAATAGCAGATCTTGCTCTAGCATCGGTGTAATAAAGATTACCGCTTTCAGGAACTATGCTTGTATCTAAGGTAGTGGCTACAGATTGATTTGAACCATTACCATAGAAGATCTTGCCTGAGTTTAGGTTAGGTGTTGCATTAGTTCTTCCTGCACCACCTACTTTAATAATACCTGCGGAAGCATGAGATCTTTGTACGATACCTATGTTTTGAATTAGTGAGCTTTCGCCTGTTGGCGGTGTTGCTGTTAAAGCACCTGCGGTAGTAGATACATAAACTGTATCGCCTACGCTGAATCCTGAAGTATCAAAATCAGCTAAAGAACCAAAAGTAATAATCTCAACCTCTGCATTAGCATTGGCATTGGCATATACCAAACCAAAAGCAGGCATAGCAGAAGCATTATCTGCATCGGCTAGATTAACTGTTGGTACTGCTCCTGAGATACCTGAAATATAAACTACTTGACCTTTAGTAAGAGCAACATCAGCTTTAGCAGTAAATTTAACTGCCCCATCTATGTCACCAGTAAAGTCTGAGCTAACACCTGCAAAGGTAACTGAATCACCAGTGCCAACGGACTGACCAATGGAAATAGTACCGCTTGAGTAAGTAACACCAGTTCCACCTGATAAATGGGAATCTACTCTTGCATCTGTGTAGTATAAATTGGTTGCACCTTCAGAAAGATCATCGGTGTCATGGTTGGCAAGACTTGAAACTGTGCCTGTAACATTACCAGTTAAAGCACCTTCAAAAGTTCCTGCAACAAAGGTTTCTGAACCTACAGTCCATTTATCGTCTGTTTCGTTCCAAAGAAGAGTTTTATTAGTTGCATCTCCTCTTTCAATTTCTATACCTGCATTTTCAGTTGGTGTGCCTGTAGCATTAGAATTAAAGAGAATAATATTGTCTGCAAGATTAATAGTTTCAGTATTAACTGTGGTAGTAGTTCCTGAAACAGTAAGATCTCCTGAAACAATAACATCACCAAAGGTTACATTGTCGGAAGTTCCAACCGCTTGACCAATAGAAATAACACCAGTGGTATTGTTATAAGTAACTCCTGTACCACCTGAGATTAAACCTCTGACTTCTGCATCGGTTCTTTCGGTAAAGCTAAATACACCAGTTGTTGAATTGTAAGAAAGATCACCTGAAGCAGAAACTAAACCTCTAACTTCTGCATCAGTTCTTTCTGTAAATGAAATAACTCCTGTGGTGGAGTTATAGGATAAATCTCCTGAAACAGAGATAGCTGCTCTAGCCCTTGCATCAGTAAAATATAAATTAGTGCTACCTTCTGCTAAATCGTCTGTATCGTTATTAGAAAGATTATCTTCTGTAGCTGCAATAGTTAAAGTATTAGCAACATCATCATAAGTAAGTGTGACATTGCTTCCTGCAACCAAAAGATTATTAACTCTGTCATCAACCCTTTCGTCAGTAAAATATAAATTAGTTCCCTCAGTTAAATCTGAAGTTGATTTGCCACTAAAAGCAGAATCAAATCTTGCAGTTGTATAGTAGAGGTTTGTGCCTTCTGTTAAGTCTGAAGTTGAATGATTTGCTATGCTTGAAACTGTACCAGTGACATCTCCAGTTAAATCTGCTGAAACTGTATTAAATGTAACATCAGCAGTTGTGCCAACATCTTGACCAATAGCTAAAGTAACACCATTACCAGAAGCAGTGGAAGTAACACCTGTACCACCAAGCACAGAAAGTTCTTCAGAATCTAAGTCTATAGAAATGCTTGTCGTGCCATCTGTGAGGTCTAAATCTTGAGCTGTGACCTGTGCATCAACATAAGTTTTAATTGCCTTAGAAGAAGCTAGAGTATCATCTGAAGCGGAAACAGAAGTTAGATCTGTATCTAATACACCTGATTTTAAGTTATCTACTTCAAGGTTTGAGATAGTATTGCTATCTGCATCTATTGTTTTATTTGTTAATGTTTGTGTATCTGTAATAGTTACAACTGAACTATCTATAGCAATAGTAAGCGTATTTAAAGCACCACTTGTATCTATGCCATTGCCACCTGAAATTGTAAAAGTTTCTGAATCTAAATCTATAGATAAAGCTCCACCTGTATCGCCTTGAAAGTCCAGATCTTGAGCTGTAACTTGGCTATCTACATAGGCTTTAATTGATTGTTGTGTAGCTAATGCAGAAGCAGAATCAGAAGATAAATCATCTTCGTCTAATATGGTTGTAACTGTTTCACCAGAGCTAAAAGAAAGAGAAGTTATTGTGTTAACTGTGCCACCATCAATATCTACAGTGTTTGAGGTAGTTATTGATACTGGTAAAGTAATCCATGCATTATCATCGCTATTTCGCATTTTGAGCAGATTATTTCCTGTATCCACCCAAAGCATATAAGCTGTTGTAGTTGTTGGTTCTGTAGCAGATGCATTATTAGAAAGTATTGCTGATAGAGCATTATTTAGGTCTGCTCTAAAGTCCGCACCAGACTGATTTGCTATATTATAATCGTGTGTTGCCATCTAAAATCCTCTTTCCCTATTGTAGTTTATGTTGGTGGTGTAGGAAATACCACATCATCAATATTGTCATTCTCTGTGTATTGAGATGGTAAATCTCTTAGTGTTTGTCTGTAAGTTGCCCATTCTGCTTTCTTTGCATCGGAAAGCGGTGAATCAGGCATTTGTGTCCAATCAGATCTTCTTAATCTAAGATCTCTATATATTCTTAATTCTTCTAATACTGGAAGAATAGAATCATTGTTGCCATTGACTATTTCGCCATCAATAACTTTAGAATTTTGTATTAGTTCAGGATGACCTTCTATCCATTGCAAACCATCTTCAGGACAAGAAGCATCTTCAAGACCTTCTTGTACTGTTTGGCAATGTTTTATATTGCCTTCTGAATCGTACCAACTTATCTGTTTCATCATTTGTAATTTACTATAACTTGTATGCCACTTATGCCATAACTTCTAGTGCTATAAAGCGTTCCTGTTCCATTGGTTTGCAGCGTTACTCTGTATTGATAATAATAATCAGCAGTATAAGCATCGTTAGCAATAATAGACTGCAACGCTTCCCCTGTTTCACCTCTTGCTCTGATGGTTGCAATGGTTGAATAAGCAGCAGAACTTACACCACCGCTTGTTGATGCACTTCTTCTTTGTACCTGTAGCTCACACCAGTCAGCAGTAGAGCTTCCTGAGTTAGCATTGATATAAGTATTTCCAATAATAAAAAATGTATTTCCTGTAGTAGATGGTGCTTGAAATATACCTGTAGTAACAATAGCAGTTTGAGCTAAATTATCTACATACCAATATCCGATACTACCTGTCGCAGTTGCAAATACTGAGGTAGCTCTATCTGCTATTTGTGTTGTATTAACACCTTCGGTTTTAATAATTAAATTTCCTGAACCATCGGTATCAAGCGTTACATTGTCTATTCTGATTTTATCTGCTGATAGATCTGTGATTCTTGCATTGTCTATGTAAACAGTTCCACCAGTTACAACAAAAGGACTTACTGAGCTTCCTGCATCGTTATCAATTTTAAAAGTATCAGCTAAGAAAGCTATGGTACTAGTTGCTCCTGTGCCTGCATCAGCATTACTTTCAAGCACCATTTGTGCAACCTTGCCATTAGCATTGAGTTGCAATACATAAGAAGCTGCTGCATTTCCTTCTATATCAGATATAGCGGATGCATTAGTGCTTATAGAAGAAGTATTGCCATTAACAGTAGAAGTTAAATTAGTAATGCTTGTAGATAAAGCACTATCTGCATTTGCTCTAGTAGTTGCTTCGCTACTAATTGCTGCTGTGTTTGAATTTACAGTAGAAGTTAAAGATGTAAGAGAGCTAGATAAAGAACTTATATCTCCATCGTTAGAAGTAACTTGAGTTTGTAAACTTGTAATATTAGAAGCGTTAGCAGATATATCGCTTTCAGCAGAAGTTAAATCTGATTGCAAAGATGTAACAGAACTAGATAAAGAACTTATATCTCCATCATTTGCAGTTACCTGAGTTTGTAAACTAGTTATGTTTGATGCATTAGTAGATATATCTCCTTCAGCAGTTGTTAAATCTGATTGTAGGGTGCTAATAGAGCTAGATAGTGAACTTATATCACCATCATTGGCGGTAACTTGAGTTTGTAAACTTGTAATATTAGAAGCGTTAGTAGAAACATTGCTATTTGTTGTAGATAAAGAACTTTGTAGATTAGTAATAGCTGTAGAGTTTGCAGAAGTATCTGTGGTTAAAGTAACTATGTCAGATTGTGCTGTAGAAATATTAGAGCTATTGGTAGATACAGTTGAGCTTAATGAATTGTATAAAGTGATTAAGCTCGAATCTCTAGCTTTCTCCCAACCATTGTTAGCTGAATTTCTTACATAAACCTGATTATTGTCATCTGTATCTGCCCATAGATCTTGTGCATTTAAGCTAGTTCCATCATTTCGCTGTGTTGGAGCAGAAGTAGATTTTATTAATTGTGTTGAATTGACACCGCCTGCATCAATAGCTGATTGAACATCGCTGCCAATCTTGTCTAAAGTAATTGCATCATCGTCTATATCTACAGTAGTTACTGGTGCGGTTGCTACACTAAAAGTGAGAGTTGCAGCATCGGATTCTGAACCTACTGAATTGATGGAAGAAACAGAAGCAACATAGTTAGAGCCTACTGGTAAGAAATTACAATCAACAAACTCATCATCAACAATCTTATTAAGCAGTTTGTTGCTTGAAGCATCTACGATAGAAACCCTGTATTCGTAATTAGGAAAGTCTGTTGGTTCGTTCCATGAAATAAAAGGTCTTCCTGTTGAACTAGAGTTTGAATCAGTGAAGGCTAATCCTGTTGGAGCTTTAACCTCAAATCCTGCAGGTATTCTTACAATATTTTCTATGTTTTCTTGTGGCGGTGCTTCCCAAGTATAAATGTCCAGATATTCAATGCACTGCACATCCACTAATCCATTAGGTTGTAATGCCATTGCTTCAACTCTAAATAGCTTTCCTGTAAATCCTACAGGTGTATAAGCAACAGTAATGACATCTCCAACTTTAACCTTATAAAGCTCTGGAGTACCAGTGAAGCTGATAGTCATCTGGTTTCTTGATCTACCAAGTATTGCTTCGCCCATGTTGTAAGCAACGTATTTATTAACTATGTAAGGAAAATCTACAACCAGTTCTAATTCTTCTCCACCATCATCTGATTTGTAATTAGGTGTCGCATCATGAAATACAGTAATTGTATCCATTTCGTATTTCTTTAATGCATTGAAAAATTGAACTACTACTTTGTTTGCTTTTTCTGATTTGTTTTCATAACTTACGGTTATGCCATTATCACCAACAATATGATCATCTGTAACTGTGAATGCAGATGATGATGTATCTTCTAAGGTTATTTCATATTTACCATCTATATAATTAAGAATACCCCTCATATTGCCTAAGAGTTCCTGTGTATTCTCTAAGACATTTTTGTTGGTATCTACTACACCATTACAATGAAATCTTTTTACCTTAACTAATGCAGTTCCAGATTCATTGGTGTAATTCGCTGAAAGAGTATCATTAACAACTACCTGATAGGTTGGATTAGTTGCATCGTATTCTTGCCATCTAGAAGAATCAATAATATCTACTGCATCAAATTCAGTAGCAGCACCTGAATCTACTAGTGTTAACTTTCCACCAACTTTTGAATTTGCCCAAGTGGTTGCATCAACGTTAACAAAATTATTTCCAGACGTTCCAGAGAATGTAGCTGAAGATGCTGTACCGTCATAATCTGGAGTATCTTCTAATTCGTCTGATGTGCTTGCTGCGGTTTGAAATGATTGCAAGTTAACTGCACTACTTGCAAGACCTTTACCATATTCATCATCTCTTAAATAATCTAGTAAACAAAGAGCTGCATTATCTGACCATTCAAACGTACTTGGTGTGTCGTATCTGTGACTACCAGAGCCACCAGATATTGAGCCATCCTTTCTAGGGTCATAAAGTTTTTTACCTCTAACAACTACAGTGAGCTGCGGAATGCTAGAAAACATTCCTCTGCTATCATACTCAAAAGATGCTGCAATATAAGCAACTCCTCTCAATCTGTGATTGGTAGTCCATTCTGTAGAAATTGAGGAAGTAAGCATTGGGTCTGCTGTTTGATCGCTTGCTCCGTGATGAGCATTAAAAACCATTCTGTATCTTTTTGTTGGGTCAGTTCCTGAGTAACCTGCATTAGATTCTTGTACGTTGCCTATTTGCGATGCAGTACACAAAGAGCCTGCACCAGAAGCTATTTTATCTGAGCCTGCATAATAACCCTGCCTGAATACTTTTGTATCTTTAATTGATACACCGTTGATTTCAATAGTATCTAATTCAATCTGATCTACTTCTCCAACCGATAAAGCATAGACAACAAATAAATCTTTACTTCTGCCATCATGAGTATGCAAAAAAGCTAGAGTAGAACCTACTCTTCTTCTTCCGTAAATGACTGGTATCTTTCCACCTTGAGCAGTTTTTTGACCTAGAATTGTCTGACCTTTTGAAAGCAAATCTTGTGCTTCCATATATCCTTTAACACCTGTAGCAACAGCATAAACCTTTACAGCAGTCCACACAGCAGAAGCAACAGCTTTAACTGTTGCAATCATGTCAGCAAATATTTTAAATTCAGCGAACATTAATCAGCACCCCATCTGATATCTTCTTTAGTTTGATCTGCATATTCAAATCCAACATCTCCAGAATAAACATTCTGTTGAGATTCATCTGTAAAATGTCTTCCTTTTTTTAAATTCCAATTTGACCAATGATTGGCAACAGATAAAGTTATATGAGAAGATTTATTAGTTTCTCTTATTGTTGCTGATTTGATGAATCCAGAAAAATAAGTGGTAGCATCTACTAATGTTTCATTGCTATCAAAAAAAGCAATGTAAATATTACAAGAAACATTAGTATAATTCCCATCTTCAATCAAAGTTCTAACATTACTTGTGATGTTTTGCATAGTAACACTAAGCTCTTGTATCTTAGCTTCGCCATTTTCTGTTGAAGTCTCTACAGAAATAAAGTCTCCACCTGCTTCATAAGAATTAGAATCATAGGTAACGTCTCTATAATAATTGGTTGCTCTTAAAGGAGTTGAAAAATTAAATTCTAGAAGAAAAGCAATTTTATTAGCATCGTTTGCTATTTGAGTTTGCAAACCTGAGCTAATTGATCTAGCCATTATGTGATAACTTCTCTTACTTCAAATTGTATGTTGTAAAACCCAGATGGGTCTGTGTTATAAAGAATTTCTTCTGACGTTAGATAAACTGTAAAACTTGGTTTATTGACTGTGACTGCTTCATTATCTGCTAATGTTGTTACAAGATTTGGTTCTATTAAAACAGTAGCAGCTCCAGTTCCGTCAGAATCTACGTCTGCTTGAATCATATAAACCTTTGAATGACCTGCAAAAGAAATAAGATCTCCTGCTTTTAAAACTCCAGATGTTGATGCAGAGAAACCATCTAGATCTATTGTTCCATCTGAAGCCGAATGAGCTGATACTACCTGTATATCTGTTTCTGCTTTGTCAGCTCCTCTATTATCTGTTGGATATTGAATAGTAAAAGTTTCAAATCCACCTTTTTGTTTTTGTAAAAAGGCAAATACATCCATAGCATCATCGTATTGCAACGGTGGCATCTGAACTGAAAATGTAAAATATTGTGAACCTATTTGTCTTGCAACCCTTCTACCAGAAAGACTGTGATTCATAAGAACAGGTCTTACATTTTTGAAATCTAATGCCCTAAACTTAGGACTTGTAGGAAAAGCACCACTCATACTACACCCATCTTACCTCTCTGATTCATAGCGTTATTTATAATTGCTGTAATCATTCCCTTTCTTGATGCAAGCAATTCGTCAAACCCTGTTGCATCTACAGCAGAGATATTGAAGTTAACAGTTGCACCGCCCATGCCTTGACCTTTCGTATGATCAATGACTGTTTCATTGGGATGCAGAATTGCAGGGAATCCACCTCTACCATCTACACCGCCTGCTCTTGCACCATAACCAGTAAATCCACCACCTTCGAATCCAATGCTTTTGAAAAAGGTTTCAACCTTTCCTGTAATTGGTGCAATGATTGCTCGTTGTATAGCAATCCTTAATAATTGTTCTATAACGTAATCTGCAAACTTTTTAAATTCTAACTTGCCTGATTTTAAAGAATCTATGATTGAGTCTTCAAACTTCTTCATAGTTCCTGTAGTAAGTTTTGCCAATACTTTTTCTGTATTGCCAATTTCACTTATAAATGCCATCACTGGTTGTGATAGTTTTTCTACAGATTTACCTGTTTCTTTTATTTCTTCATTGACTTCTTCTAGTGGTTCTTTGACTGTGGTTATTGAAGTTCTAATTCCATCGAATTTTGCTCTTAATGCATCAATATCAATTACAGCTTCCTCAAAGAAACCAAATGTTCTAGCTATGCTAGTAACACCGTTGGCAAACTGAGCCATAGCAACCATAGCTTTTTCTAAACCATTCACCATGCTAACAGCTATATTTCTGCCAAGACTTTTAAAACCGCCTGCTAATTTACCTGCTTTGACTATTAGATCAGAAAATCGTTCTGCCATGCTTTGCAAAATAGGTAAGAATGCAGCTATAACATATTGAACTACAGTTTTTATTTGTTTAAAAAGAATACTGGTAGTATCTGCAAATTTTTCAAATGCTGCAGTAGTTTGTTTATCAATGATTAAACCAAGATCATTAGCTTCATTAAAGAAATCATTAAGACCTGCAGAACCACCTTTTAAGGTATTTACTAAAGCAGCACCCTCAGAGTCAAAGAATTTAAATGCTAGTCTTAATCTGGTTGATGCATCTTCAGTATTTTGAATTCCATCAGCAACCTCAAACAATACATCTTTAGTACTTTTAAAAGAGCCGTCAGAATTCTTTAATTGAATTCCAAGCTCTTCTAATGCAGCTTTTGCTTCACCAGTACCGTTTTGAGCTTCGCCAACTCTTCGTATAAACCTCTGCATTGCCATATCAAGAGTTTCTTGAGCAATGCCTGTTTGATCAGCAGCAAATCTTAATTGCTGTAGAAGTTCTACGTTTATGCCTAACTTACTTGCGGTTTTTCCTAATCTATCAATTGCATCAGTATTGACTTTAACGAAAGCTCCAAGACCTGCTGCAGCACCTGATGCTGCTAAACCAACCTTCGTTACAGCAGCAGCAGTTCCCATACCGAATTTATGCACTTGCTTTAATCTGTTAGTTACAGCAGCAAATGCAGCTTTAGTTTTATCTATCGCTGTTAATTCGTATGAAACTCTTCTTTTAGCCATCTTTCCTTCTTTCTAATGCAACCTCAAAATATGCCAACCATCCTTGATATTCTTGGATACTAATTTCCTGAATCTCTTCTAAGGTTTTGTGAAGTTTTTCAGCTAACGAATATCTGTTAAATAAATCAGTATCCTCTAGGAGTTTTTTTTGACGGTCTCAATTGGTTCAGTACCCATAATCTTTTGAGCAACATCAATTAAAACTTCCCTATCAACATTATTAAGCAAAGCGTTTTTGTCTTGTAAATCAAATAGCTTGTCACCATTTTCATCAAGAGCTTTATAAATTAAAACGTAAGCCATCATGGTTAGATCATCATCTTTGCTCATTTTATAGAGCTTAGAAGTTTCAGCTAACGTTAATGGCTTACTATATATTTTTAAGGGCTTATCTTCTTCGCCCCATTCTGGTACTTCAATTAACTTTACATCTTGCTCTGCAAAATGTTTTTTAGCGTTTTCTATTGCTTTCATCTTATGCAACAGTGCTTTCAGTTAATGAACCTGAACCCTGCACAGAAATGCTTGCTTCCACGAGTCCATCGAATGAACCTGATCTTGTAACACCTGTGACAATAGCTGTACCAGTATAATAAGTGTCACCAGATGTATCACCTTCAGGATAAACGTTTAAAGTAACTTCAGAACCTATGCTTAAAGCACCTTGTCCAGAAGTATCTGTCTCATCCCAAAAAACATCCATACTTCCTGTGAAAGAAGTTAAAGATGATTTGAACGATCTAGCAGTATCACCCATTGAAGTATCCTCAAGTACGTCTGCAGTTTCTTCTAAAGAATAAGATCTAATCTCAGCTACAGAATTGCTGCCTACCTTGATAACACCTTCGCTACCTTTATGAGTTGCCATTTTCTATTTCCTCGTCTTTCGACTTTTTAGAAGAAGATTTAATTTTTGTTTGGATTGCTTCTTCTTTCCAACCCTTATTCTTTAGACTTTCAACCTTAGAAGGATGAGCATCTATAGAAACTTTTCCGTCAGGACTAATCATTTTCATGTTTTTCTCCTAAACTCCTAACTCAGAATCTTGTTCTTGAGTATGATAAATAGTGGTAAAAGTAAGGGCAACGTAACCTAATGGCTTTTCACCCTCTCCGTTAAATTCTATTTCTGTTGATGATATATAAGAATCTTTTGCAAGACCACCCAATGTAACATCAGCAGCAATAGCTTCTTCTACCTCTTTACTAATTGTATCAATAGTATCATCAAAGTTGGTAGTAGCTTTTGCATAACCTTCAACTACTACTTCCAATTCCCTTGATAACACTCTGTTTGTGCCAATTACTTGAGGTTCTGAAGTTTCTGATTTTGTATAAATTACTAATGCAGGAACTGTTTCCAAAGGATAAATCCTTGATTCATGAACATTACTTCCAGTTGTTGTTAAACCAGTTAATGTAGTTTTAAAATATTCTCTTATTTGCTGTCTTACGTGTGACATTTACAGCTCCTCTAATTGCAATGCAGTAAAACCAGTTCTATCTGATTGCACATTTACAATTGTATATGATTGTGCTGCTTTTAGGGTATTGCCCTCTACATCTGTAATAGCACTGACAGCTAATGTATCTCCATAAGATGCATTAGGAGCATCTACGGTTCTACAATAAGCAATAGGTTGTAATGCTTCTACTCCTATTCCCTGTTCTTGTTCTGTATATTCATTATTTAAAATAACATTGATAACTGAATCAACATCATTTCTTGTATAGGTTGCACTCACAGCATGACCATAATTGATATCAAGATAAGCACTCATATCTGCTTCTGTCTCTAATCTAAACTGAGACATTATTGCTCCTCAAGCACAAGTGAAACCATGCCTGTGTTATCTGGCTCGACAACTCTGACTCTGAATTCTGTTTGTGCTTTTAAGACATTACCTTGATCTGTGGTAATTGCATCAACAACGATTTTATCGTTTTGTGAAACATTGGGTGCATCAGAATATTTAATGATTGCTCTAGGTTGATGACCTACAACATTAACTGATTCACCCTGTATGTTGAAATATTCTTGGTCAATAATAAGTTTTATAAAAACAGATAACCCATCATCTATAAAACCAAGAGTATCTATTAAGGGGAAATCATCAAATAAAACTCCAGTCTCGAAAAATGTTGCAGTTACTCCATGTCCTGTTGTGGTATCAAGATAAGAAGTAAAATCTGCAGCACTTTCGATAGGTGGCATTATTTTTTAGCTCTTTTCTTAGGAGCTTCCTCTGAGCTTTCTAAACCCACGCTTCTATTTTCTTTTTT
>Ga0222714_10003693_pt1 | contig 15392 bp, 32 predicted proteins | sample C33_3DmetaG_FD_165048 | JGI IMG/M metagenome (GOLD analysis project Ga0222714, IMG submission 165048) | Estuarine water microbial communities from San Francisco Bay, California, United States - C33_3D | ecosystem: Environmental > Aquatic > Marine > Unclassified | place: USA: California...
ACTCGACCTCGCAGGCGACAACGCCCCTCCTCGGCATGGTGTCGAGGGGGGGCGCAGTCTTTCGGGGAGCGTGCTAATCTGTCATCGCGCCGGCAAGCATCGATCGATTCGGCCGGCGCCGACGGGTTGGGAAACTGCCCCCTCTGGAATGGTCCAGGGGGGGCAACTCTTAAGCGGGACTTAAACGTTGCCCGTCAGGACGTACACGTACCCGCGGCGACCGGCGATGGTCTGCTTGCGCTTCGTGTGCGTCCCGATCCGCCCGATCAGCTCACCGAGGCGCGTCGCGTCGCGCTTCGTGGGCGGCGTGTTGTTGCCGCATCCCTCCCACGCCTCGATCAGCGAGAACTCCCGCCGCTGCGCCGTCCACATCTCCAGACGGTTGATCAGCGGGTCAGCGACCTCGTAGACCTCGGCGGCCTGAGCTCGAGCACGCTCAAGATCGTCGTCCAGATGCCACGGTTCCCCGGCCTCGTACGCCGCAACGGCTTCTGCCCATAGCTGCTCGAGGTCACGCGCCAGCGCCTCGACGTCGCAGTCCCCGACCTCGATGACCCACCATCGGCGCGACCCGGTGGCGTCCTGAAGGAATTCGCTGTCGTTGGTCGTGCCGGCGAACACGGTTGATCGCGGGCGGTCCTCGGTGTTGCGCCCGTAGCTCGGGCGGTAGCTGTCCTGTGTCGAGCTCACGAACGCCTTTAGCGTCTGCGCTTCCGCTTTCCGCAGGCTGTCCAGCTCGGCGAGCTCGTAGATCCAAGCGCCTCGCAGGCTCTCGAAGCGGTCCTTGTGCCCCAGGTCGATCGGCGTGTCGCGGTACCATTGCCCGCCCAGTACGGCGAGGGACGTGGACTTGCGCGCGCCTTGCCGTCCTCGCAGGATGAGGACCGTGTCGGCCTTGCATCCCGGCTGGTAGGCACGAGCGACGGCCTGGATCATCCACGCCCGTGACATCGCACCGGTGACCTCGTCGTCAGGGCTGGCCAAGTACGTGGAGGCCCACGTGCTCAGGCGCTCCGTCCCGTCCCACGTCAGGCCGGCGAGCCATTCGCGTACCGGGTGCAGCTCGTTGCGGCGTGCCGCCCATATGACGCATTCGTGGATGACGTTGGTCGTGACCTCGATTCCGTACTGCCGCGCGAGCAGAAGCCCGATCTCCGCTTCGTGATGGTCCTGCACGGGCTGAGCGTGCCCCGTCGGCGAGTCCCACCGCGCGCGCTCGTAGAGCAGGTCCCACCAGAGCGCCGCGGACCACCACGGGTCATTGGCAAGGATGCGCTGAACGTTTGACCGCGTCCCTTTCGGCGACCCCTCGGCGAGCAAGGCGCCGGTCTTCTGGTCGAATTTATCCTGTGCCCGGTCCAGCAACGCCCACGTCCCGGCGTCGCGGACCATCGGGAGGACGTCAATTTTGGCGAGCTGTGCAAGCTCTGTGTCGGTCATGCCAATACCCCGTGGCCCTGACGTCGCAGGGCGTCCACGCTGCCGGCCCACCCGCAGCTATTCCGATGATGGCAGACGGCAGGCCCCCCGTCCGCGTAATACCAAACCTCCCGGTCGCGGCACCGGGGGCAGGGGATGTCGTCGACGTAGGCCCTCGCGGCCTCGCGATAGGTTCCGCCGAGGGTGCGGCCCACCGCGACGCGCAGGTCCACATCGACGTCTAGACGCCCCCGCAGATGCCGGGACAGCTCCCGCTCCGTGAGGGCCCACCTGGGCGCCTCGAAACGTCGCACGGGCTTGGGCTTCTCGCGGACCATCTCCACAAGCCAGGACGGCGCGGGCGTGGTCTGCGAGCTCCACCCGTCGCCGCGCATGACGGCGTACACGTGCCCGCTCCGATGCATCGAGGGAGGCGCCACGACGTAACCGCCGTCGCCGCGCACATCGACGCCGGGCACGAGGGCCTGCGTGTTCCGGATGGGGACACCATCGACCCACGACCAGTAAAGATGCACGCCCCTCGAGGTGCGGATCCCGACGGTCTGGACCTCCCCGTGCCGGCGCTCCTGCTCGGCGTACCATGCGATCGCTTCGGGGCCGTCCAGGTCGAGGACCCATACGCCCGAGGCCGCACCGGTGGCAAGCCCGACGCTAGCGGACGGCCAGCGGCTCCACCATGCGCGCACCTGCGCCTCGTCGGTCGTCGCTTCCTTCTGCCAGCCGGGGAGCCTGGGATGCTTCCCCCGCTGCTTGTCGGGGCAGTCCACCCCACGCCAGCAAGCGCACCGGTTGTCGCCCGTCACGCACTCATAGAGCGGGTGCACGCGCCAGCCCCGACGGGCATACGCGAGCGCCCACGCGAGGGGCGGCGCCATCATTCCACCAAGTCGGTGAGGGTGAACGCGACGTCTGGATGCTCAGCAAGCAGGCGTCGAATCGGTGTGCAGAGGTAGGTCGGCATCGAGCGCCACACCCCGTGCTTCAGCACGCGCCAAGCGTTGCCGCTCCGATGCCACGTGGCGATGTAGTCCCGTGCCGGTGCGGGTCCGTAGACGCTGACCCGCGAAGCCTGCGCCCATTCGAGCTCGGAGGGCCAGCCGATGACGTCCACGCGGCGTGTGGTGATGCGGGTCATAGCGGCCTCCTCGGCTTGGACTTGTACATGAGGACGCGAATGTGGCGCCCCACGGTCTCAGGACGCCGCTTGGTGCGCTCGGCGATGCTGCGGACGGATTCGCCGCCGTGGAACGCTCGGAGCCACGCGCGCGCCTCGTCGATAGAGACCTTGTCCGTGGTCCCGTGACGCTGATGCGCCGGCAGAGCGGTGAGGGCCTTTGCGCGCACGCTGACCTCGGTGCGGTCCAACGTCTTAGCGATGTCCTGGTATCGGATGCGGCGGGCAACCATCGTCTGCAGGGTGCGGAGCTCGCCCGTGGTCCACAGTCGGTAGGCCTTCTTTGGCGGGCCTGGGGGGCATGCAGGCCGCGGGATCAAACCTAGGTCCATCTTCCGTCCGTGGCTCAGCTCCACTTCGGGGTGCTGGTCCATGTGCCGGTGAATGCCCTCCCGTGCGACGCGGGGATGCGTCGAGCAGGACCGCGCGACCTGCGCGTAGCTAAGGCCGTCGTTCCACAACAGGAACCAATTGGCCCACTTGTCCTTCCAACCTTCTTTCCGCCAATGATGCCGGCAGACCTTAAGCTTCACGGAGTCAAGCGGCTTGCCCGTGGCTTGCGCGATCTGTATGTTTGTGGCGCCGGTCCTCGCCATCTTCTTCGCGATTTCCATCTCGTCGTACGTCCAGCTAGGTCCGCGTCCCATCGTGGTCCTCCTCGTTGTTGCCCTGCGCCTTCTCAAGCTTTGCTTTCAACCGCATCAAACCGCGGTGGTATGCAACCGTCCGCTCAGATCTTCGAAGCCACACGTCATTCAGCCGGACCTTCCAATCGTGCGTCGTGTCGGCCTCAACCAAAATCGTAAGAAAATCCGCGTTGGCCTTTGCTTCCAAATGTTCCGCCTCATGTGAGGCAATGCCTAAATATGCGCGCAGCCTGACGACCTCGTTGTAGAGGGCCGCAAGATCAAGCCCTGCTTGGGTCGTGACGTAGCAGGCATTCGGGATTCGCATTCCGATCAAGCGCAATTGCTCGTCCGTCATGGTGTGCCCTCCTCGTCGTCGATGATGCCGTGCAAGATTTCCCGCGCTTCCTTGAGGCGGACTAGGGTCTCGGTGCCGGCGGTATGGATGCCTGCGTCCGCCTCTCGACCCCATCGGGCGATCCTCAATTCAAGCCACCAAAGGGTCTGCTCCCAGTTGTCCCGCAGGCGCTCCACCTCTTGGATGAGCTCCAGAACCACGGGCGCGGCGTGGATGCCCTTTGCGGCGTTCGCGGCGATGTGCTCGCGCAGTTGCTTCGTGTCGATCATGGCTCGCCCTCCAGAGCGCCTAGAATGGCGTCAATGATGTCCGCGGCGGTTGGTGCGATCCATGCGTCGCCGTCGAGCCCGCCTGCAGCACGAAACGCCTCAATGGCCTTTCGCGTGCGCTCGCTGTCGGGCTGCGGGCGCCCCTGCAAAGCCGTCCGCAGAGCCTCGCTCACGGCTTCGCGCTGCTCCGCGAGGACAGCGGCGAAATGCGCCTTGTCGATCTGGACTCGGTACATGATCGTTTTCCAGCCAGGTTGCACGCCGACGAGGTGCCAGCCCGCAGGCCATACGTCCTTGTCCCACCTGCAGCCGGCAACCGTGTACCTGACGCGCCCGTTGGGGAGCACCCGGCGTGCATACAAGGTCGTGTCGATCATGGCGCAGCCTCCAGCGCAGCGACGAGGGCTTCGGCCTCGGTGTCGCCTTCTGAAACGTTGCGACACCGCCCCGCATCCAGGACGCAGACGGTCCACCCGCCGTCGTCGTCATCCCACGGCATGACGTAGGCGTCAGCCTTGCCCCACGCCTCCCGCACCAGCGCGAGCACGCAGCCCAGCGTCGCGGGGTCGGTGAGGTTGGGCAGCAAGCTCGGCAGCCGCGTCGCGCAGTACTCGCCATCGACTAGCCGCACTCCACCGGTCGTCACCATCCCATCCATCCACCGCCATCCCTTGCAGGCGACGGCGCGCTTCGCGAGCGCGATCTGTTCCTTGGTCATGCGTAGTCCTCCACGTCGTCAGGGTCTCCTTCCAAATCCATCAGCCTCTTGAGCAGTACGCTCGCACCGTAGTGCATCTGCGCGACCGCCATGTGCCCGGTCCATCCCACGCCCACCGCGTTCCCGGCGTGCAGGGCGACAACCGCCAGACACTCGATCTCGCCTGACGTGACCTGCTCCGCAAGCGTCTTGAGCATCCTCAACATCTGCCGCTGGTCATTCGACATAGGCCTTCCCTCCCGTGCGGAACAACCGCCACGCCTTGCGCTCCGCATCTCGCGCGGCTTGTTCGACTTGGGGGTCAGGGTGAAACATCACGGCCCGGTGATGGGCTGACGCCTCCTGCCACCGCCTCAGCAGCTCGTCGCGGGTCATGGCTCCTCCTTGCGGCGGTGCTCGCCGCGTTCGATCTCGTCAGCACGCCACCTCACGCCGTCGTACAGGTCGTCAGCGAAACCGGGGGACACGCTCGCACGCAACCACGCCACGACGGCGGCGCGCTCCTCTGCGCGTGCTTGAGCGATGACCTCGGTAAGGTCTACGTCAAGCTGCTTCCGCTGCTTCATCATGGCTTCTCCTCGCGGCGGTGCTCGCCGCGTTCGATTTCCGCGGCCGTCATCCACCGCGCAAAACAACCGTCGCACGGGTTGATTTGGCCCGCACATTCCGTCCGTCGCAGCCACGCCACGACGGCGGCGCGCTCCTCTGCGCGTGCTTGAGCGATGACCTCGGTAAGGTCTACGTCAAGCTGCTTCCGCTGCTTCATCATGGCTTCTCCCCGCGGAGATGATCGCCGCGTTCGATGTCTGCCGCGAGCTCGTCGTTGCACTGATGACAGCAAGGGTGAGACACCTTGCGAAGCCATGCCACGACAAAGGCCCGCTCCTGATCCCGGATTGACGCGCTGTCGGCGATGATGTGCGCCAGCTCCCGTCGGGCCAGATCAAGGTCCGCCTGCAGGCGCTCCAACGCGCTCCGATACCCGTTGGCTGTGGCCTGCCACGCCGCAAGCTCGTCGTTCACAGGAGCACCACGATCGCGAGGCAGACGCCGAGGAACACGACGAGCGCCTTGAGCATCGCCTCATGCTCAGCGATCTCCGCCTCCACCTGCACGACGGTGGGACGCACCTTGCGGGTGTACGTCTTCGGACGGCGTCCCATCGCGAGATCGACGCCCTGGAAGTAGACGCGACGCATCAGCGCACCACGACGTAGCAGGCGCGGCCGTCCACGATGATGATACCGGCGCCGCTGTCGTGCTGCTCGGCCTCCTCGCTGGCGTGCATCTCGGCGACCGTCGCTTCCCGGATCTTGTCGCCCGTGCTGTAGTCGTGAAGCCACGGGGTACCGACCGGGGCGGGCTTGTTGCTGGTATCGTTCGACATTCTGTGCCTCCTTGCTGCATCCCCGTCGCGGGGACACTTCTACACTATCTGTAGTGCTAGGAGGCGCAAGGGCTACCAGGCGGACAAGCGCCAGGCCGAACGCACGATGACCCGCACGCCGACTACATCGTCGGGACCGCAAACTTTTTTCGCGACGTAAAGCCGGGCCACGCGGGCGTCGTCCTCGAGGACCCCGGCCGACGTCATGCAATCAAGGACCAGCTTCGCGCAGTTGTCGGCGTCGGGCTTCGTCGCGTGCGGGTACGGCATCTTCGCGCGCCACATCTCCCGGTCCAGCCATTCCGGGCGGGCGCTGGGGCGTGGGAAGCCGAGGACCATGTGAACCTCGACAGGCCCCGACACCGGTGCATCGCCCACCTGGTCGCGGAGCTCGCCGATAGCTTGCGCCTGCCAGGTGCGGTGCGCCTCCGGGTAGTACGTCGTCCCTCGGCGCGTCACGCGAGGCCGCGAAGCTCCACGCGGCACAAGGCTAATCGTAAATACGCGCGCTTCGTGATCGCTCATTTTCCGGCCGTATCGGTTGCCAGCTCCTCAGGCATACACTACATGTAGTGGGCCACTAAGGAGGGCACCCGTGATCCAGTCCATGTCCGCAGAAATCGACCAGCTTGCGAAGGCGTTGTGCGCCGCTCAGAGCGTGATGAAGGGCGCCGTGAAGGATGCGACGAACCCCGCGTTCCGCACGACGTACGCCGACCTCGCAAGCGTTTGGGATGCCGCCCGCAGCCCGCTGACCTCCAACGGCCTGTCGGTCTCCCAGCATCCCGGCCGCACGGAAGATGGGCAGGTTTCCGTGACGACAATTCTGATGCACTCGTCGGGGCAGCACATCATTTCCGTCGTGTCCGCTATGCCGACGCAGGGCACGCCTCAGGCGGCGGGCTCGGTCGTGACGTACCTGCGCCGGTATGCGCTGTCCTCGGTCGTGGGCATTGCTCCGGAGGACGACGACGGGCACGCCGCGTCGGAGCCCTCCCCGCACCACGGTCGCCCCACCCCTCAGCGTCAGGCGGATCCCGGTCCCTCGCCGCAGCTCGTGAAGACTGCGGAGCGTGCCGTAAAGGAATTCGGCGGCACCGTAGAGTATGAGCGCACGGAGCCCGCTGGCGCGGCCGGAGCGCCTGCGTGTCCCAAGTGTGGGTCGGGCGAGATGTGGGACAACCGCGCCCGCAAGGCGAGCGGTCAGGGCAATCCCAAGGCGCCCGATTTCAGCTGCAAGGACAAGACGTGCGGAGGCGCGATCTGGCCGGCGCGTACCGGTGGCGCCTCTCGCAAGCCTGCACCGCTCGCGACCGTCGAGCGTGATCAGGCGCCGCCCCCCTCCGACGATGACATGCCGTTCTAAGGAGCCAACATGCCGACCACCTATGAACTGATGCAGCAATCCCGGTACCTGCTCGGGCTCATCGAGGCCGAAGAGGGCGTACTGTCCAGCGACACGGAGGCAGAGCTTCGCAATTGGCTCGCGATCTCGGAGGACAAGGTCCACGCCTGCATGGCGGCACGCAAGCGCATCGACGCTGAGGCTGACATGATTCGCGACGAGGAGAAGCGTCTAGCCGGCCGGCGGCGGGCGTTTGAGGCGGCGTCCGCCCGCGTCGTTCAGCTCGCGACCGACCTCCTGTTGGAGCGGGAGCAGTTGGGCGAGCCCAGCAAGGTAAAGACCAGCCATTACACCGCATGGCTGCAGGACACCCAGAGCGTCGAGGGTCCGGAGGACGTCAGCGCATGGCCGTCCTCGTGGACGAGGACCAAGGTGGAGCCCGACAAGGCGATGGCGGCGATGGCGTTGTCCTCGGGCGACCAGCGCGAAGGCTTCCGCATCGTTACTCGTCGCTCGATCCGGTGGCGCTAATGGACCAGATCTTCACGTGGCTTCATCTGGTCGCCGGGCTCGTTGGTGTGGTCTCATTGGTGCGCTTGGTTGCGCTCACTCGGTCAGCCATGGCGGATACGTCGCGCGTGGACCAGCGTTGGCTTAACGCGATTTGGCGGGCGACCCAGTTCTTCACGCTGTCGGTCCTCTGGGGGATCGCCTGGTGGCTCCGATGACGTGCCCTGCGTGCGGGCACCACCGCACCAAGGTCGTAGACTCACGCTCGCCTGATGCGGGCAACGGTTCGCGCGCGGTGCGCCTCGCGTGCGAGGTTCTACAGGACCGCGTGGGTGAGACCGTGGTCAGGCGTCGCCGGTGCTTCCGCTGTGCCGCGTCGCATCCCACGGTGGAGCTCTGGCTAGAGGACGTCCAGAGCATGATCACGGAGGCCGCTCATGTTGGTTGACGCTGCAGCCCTTCGGGATCGCCTGCGTGCGCTGCTCGATCAGAATGTCCACGGTGCCGCATACCGTCGCGGCGTGCGGGATGCGCTGCTCATGCTGGAGGAGCTGGAAGCCCTAACCGCCGAGGTTGAGGGACAACGCCCGGCCCACGACCATCGCGCGCGGGTCGCGGAGATGATGGACCGGGCGCAATTGTTCAGTCTTCGGGATTGATGACCGGCCCGCCGTTTAGGTCTTCTTGACGGCGGGCTTCTTCTTTGCGGGCTTCTTTGCACGACCATTCCGGATCGCGTCGTCCATGCAATCGTATCGTGCCCGTCGCGCTTCCTTCTGTTCGTCCGTCAAAACCGGCACAGGCGCGGGGTCAACTTGGACCAGCTCAATCGGCGCGGGCTCCTCCCTCACCGGGAGCTTGCCGACGGCGTAGGAGATGATGGCCGACTCGGGGACGCTCCACACGCGCGTGTCCAGCGTGCCGCCGTTGCGGGCCTCCGTGTCGAGCTCCCTGCACCCGGCGAGGACGACGTTGCCCGCGAGAAGGTTGTCGCGTGCGAGGCCGTCGCACTCCACGCGAACAAGAGAACCGCTGATGTTCAGAAGGACGATCGTGATCATGCTGCCTCCAAAAAGAAAGGGGGCCACCCCGGCGAACCAAGGTGGCCCCTGCATGTCTGCCGCGGAGGCAGTCTAACGCGTCAGACTACGCGACGCCGTAGTAGATCGCGTAGTCGTCACCGGCCGTGCCCACGGCGTTGTCGAAGGTGACCGTGCTACCCGAGAGCGAGTAGTCGAGGCTCTTCATACGCATGACGCCGTTCACGAACACCAGGAGAGCCGCGCTGTCGGTCTGCGGGGTATTGCTGAGGGACACGCTGAACGGGGCAGAACCCGAGAACGCGCCGGCCTGGTAGAAGTCGAACTTGCCGATGGCTCCCTTGACGGTGCTGTCGAGCTTGTCCATCGTGACCGCGCCGTTGTTGATCTTGCCCGTGGTCACCGCGTTGTCGGCGATCTTGGCTTCGATCACCGCGCCGGCGGCGAGCTTCGCAGAGGTTACGCCGTTCTCCTTGATGCGGAGGCGGCCAAGCGACGCTCCGGGAGTCTGGTCACCCTCAATGCTCGCGTCGTCAACCTTGATCGACAGACCGCCGGCGGCGCTGTCGATGGCCTTGGCGAAGGTACCCGTCGCGCTGCCGTTCAGGATTACCTGGAGGCCGCCACCGCCGTCGAAGGCGAGGGCCGGATTGACCGCGGCGAGCTTCACAGCCACCGCATCGGCGCTGACGTTGAGGCCGTTGCCACCGACCACGTCGAGCCGGTTACCGGTCTTGGTAAGACCGGCGCCCGCTTCGATCTGGCCAGCGCCCGAGAACTGCGAGAACGCGAGGGGGTCGGTGCCGACCGTCGCCGCATCGCTCGTGCAGACCCAACCGGAGTCGGCGTTGTCGCTTCCGCGCTCGACGAACGTGAACGCCGCAGCCGCGTTCGAGGACGCGGCCATGTCCGCCGAGCGGGCCCAGGCGCCAGCCGCGACCACGTAGATACCGTTCTGAACGGCGTTGGTCTGAGCGGACACGAGCACGCGGTCACCAGCCACGAGGGACACGCCGTCGATGGTCTGCGTGCCGCTCAGGGTGATGTTGGTCCGCGCGATGGCAGCACAGGAAGCCTTGACGTCGAGGCCCTGCGCGACGCTGTCAACGTAGCCCTTCGTGGCCGCGTCGGACGCAGCACCGGGCTCGGCGAGGCTCACGATCTTCTTGCTGTTCGCGTTGAGGTCCGCGCCGAGCGTGCCGCGAAGGTCCGCGAAGGTCCACGTTGCGGAGAGGTTCGCCTTGCCGGGCTCAACGGCGCCGTCGGCGAGCTTCGTCGTGAGGACCTGCCCCGCGCCGATCTTGGCCGAGGTCACCGCCTCGTCGACGAGCTTGCCGGTCGTGACCGAGAGGGCCGCGAGCTCGTCCGTGCCGACCGCGCCGTCCACGATCTTGCCGGCGTCAACGCTGTTGGCGCCCATCTTGGCGAGCGTCACCGCGCCGTCGGCCAGCTTGGCCGTCTCAACCGCGCCCGCGCCGAGCTTGGCGGCGATGATGGCCCCATCGTTGATCTTGATCGAGGTCACGGCGCTGTCGGCGAGCTTGCCCTCGGAGATGGCGAGGTTCGCGATGTTGCCGGTCTGGATGGTGAGGGAAGCAATGTCGCTGCCCTTGACGAAAGTACGCGCCATGGTGGCTCCTTGTCGATCAGGTACGGAGGTACACGGGGTCCACTACGGCCCCGCGTACAACGTATTCCACGCTCCGAATAATCGGAAGGTGGTTGCTCCTAGGCGAAGACCTGGACGAAATCGCCCTCAACGACCGCAGCGTTGAACACGATCCCAGTTGCGTCCACCGTGTAGTCATACGTCACGCCCTGACGCAGAACGAGCCCGTTGCGGGTAACCATGTGCCGGCCCGCTGCAGGGTTGACACCGACAACCGGGAACACCGTCTGTCCGGCCTCGGCCTCAAATGCCGTGTAGCTCCCCCAGCCGCTCGTAGCTGCGCCCGCTGCAACCCACAACGCTGCGCCTCGCGTGTCGCGGGCACAGAGGTAAAGGACAGGCGGGTTGGCCGACGAGTCGACGACCGTAGATCCCACGAAGAATCCCCGGCTGGCGTCGTCGCTGGAGGTAGGGGGCCTACCGATGGACGCAGAGCGAGGGGCGAGGAAGGACACGGTGAGCTCCGGCTACGGGTTGGAAGGAGTAACCGGATCGACGTGCGTGGCAGAGATAGGAACGTCGTTCTCGTCCACCTCAACGACCACGGCCAGATCCCAACCGGCTCCGACTTCCTCCCACTTCGGAGGAACGCCGACGTAGGCGGCGGGGCAATCGTGCGCCATGGAGGTCGCAACGATGACGTCCATAGACCAAATCGCAGGGGTGACAAGGTACTTCACGGTTGTCTCCTAGATCAAGCCAACGAGGGTCGCGACGCCGGCGGTTCCGTTGACTCCCGGCTGGCCGCTTGCGCCACTCCCGGTACCACCGGTTCCGCCGTTTGCGGTAACTACGCCAAGACCCGACAGGGGCGTCTTGGTCAACACGGCCACCAGCCCGCCACCGCCGCCGCCACCGCCGCCGCCGTCACCGATGCCCGATGCGTTGCCGCCGTTGCCGCCGTTCGCGGAGATGCGGCCGTTGTTAACGATGGTCTTTGCGGCAAGCCACACAATGCCGCCGCCGGCGCCGCCTGCTCCGGACATAACCGCGCCGACCGCAACTGACGCCCCACCACCGCCACCACCAGATCCGCCAGAGAATTGAAGCGTACCGGGAGGTCGGCCCGTGACCCAACTACCCGACCACTTCGCAACGGCAGTTGTACTGAGTGTGCCGAAAGCGCCGCCAGCCTGGCCAACCCCAGATGCTCCGCCGGTTCCACCGCGAGGGCCGAGGCCGGCTGCGTTGAGGCTTGCCGTATTGCTCGCCCCTCCAATCGTGCCGGTGCTTGTCGTGTTGCGCCCGCCACCACCGCCCCCGAAAAGCGCCCCGAGGTAGTTAGCCTGCACGGTACGCCCGCTCGGAGGCGTCACGCTTGCCGTTCCGTTACCGCCGTCGTCGTTGAACGAACCGCCGGCATCAATAGTCAGAGTGTCCTTCACGAACACGCGGCAGCCGTCAGGCTTGAAGGTGCCGGTGCCAGTGATCGTGAGGTTGTTTGGGTGGTATTCTCGGCCAGGCGCCGTGAACAATCCAGAGACAACGACGTTGCCCTCGGCGCCGTCGCCAAACCACGCGTTGTTGAGGTCCGCCGTCACCGGAGAGGGAGGCGTCCCGTGTACGTGATCCGCGCGGGCGTAGTCCGTCGAGGTACCGACCGCGGACGCCTGGCCAAACGTGGTCGAGCTGACGACCGTAGACGCCGGCGTCCCACCGCCGCCACCGCCGCCGCCCTGCGGACGCCACACGGCCGCACCGGTCGTGGAGTCCACGCAGGTATAGGCGACGCGCGGGGAAACTGAGCTGTCGATCCAGACCGCGCCATTGATGAAGCCGTTAGCGGCGTCGTCGGTTGCACCAGGCGTACCAGCGCGAACGACCTGCGGTGAGTTCTTGTAGCTCATCAGACCACCCACCAGTTCGTGCCGTCCGAGTGGACGGTGAGGCTGTTGTACGTGCCAACGGCGAGCGCAATGCCCGTCGCGCCCGCGATCCCGTCAATGGTGCCGCTGGCCGATGTGACCGTAACCGTGTTGAGTGAGTCGTTTACGCGCTTGACGGTGTAGGGTTTGCCCGCCGTCACCGACGCCGGCGCGGGGAGCTGGATGACCTGAGCCCCGCCGGGGTTTGCAAACACCGTCGTCGTAGCCGCGGCCATGATGTACGGAGAAGCCGACGTAGTCGCAATGGCGACACCGTCAGATGATGCGCCGATAATCGGCGCGGGCAGCGCCTGAAAGCTCATCGCCCGATCTCGATGAAGACTTCGTAGGCGTAGACGTTATCCGCGCCAACGTTCGGGGTGGGACGCAAGTAGAGCTTGCCTGCCGCATCCGTAACCGAGTCGGCCTGCGCGACAGCGTCAAAGATGCTTGCCGCCGTCGCCGCCGTGCCTACGAATTCCTGATCGATGCTGTCCACGGTAGCGCCCGCTGCCTTGAACACGCGCGGTGTGAAGGCTGCCGCTGACCCGCTGGTCTGCTTGACCTTGACGCGCCAGATCCGCACCGGCAGGAGCGCATCCCCGATCACGATCTGGATGTCGGTAGATGCTGCGACGTTCGTAGCGATCCCGGCGTACCGGCGGATCGTGCGGTTAGAAAGCGTCACCATTTGAGCTCCTGCGGTTCTTACTAATTGGCTCCCTTCTGGGCGACCAAGACGAGTTCAAAGGCGACGCTCGTATGGGCGGGGGCGTAGATCGCCACCTTCGTGACCGAAGCAAAGCCAGAGGCAAAGTTCCCATCAAGCGGAAAACTTACAATTTCGTCTACGGTCAAATAGTGGGCGCCGCCGGCGCCACCGTTGACCAAATCTTGGTCAAAGCTCACGACGAGCTTCTTCGTAGCGTTCTCGGGATTGCTCACGATCAGCGCGACGCCGCTACGTGTCGGAAGCCTGACCTCCTGCACGATGTTTGCGACGCCGTTCGTCGTGCCCCGGTACGTGTACGGGAGCGTGGGCGGCTTGCTCAGGTCGATGACGGCCATGATTAATCGAGCCCGTCACGGACGAAGATCCACGCAAGACGCGCCGCTGCCTTGAACACGCGCCGGCGTTCCTCGCGGGTGATCTTGCTGCCACCGTCACCGGTGGCGCTCGTCGCCGCACGGACCTCGGCGGCTAGGGCGAGGACTTCGGCGGGCAGCTCAACAAGTTCCTTGGGATCGTAGGCCATCGGACCTCCTAGTACCGCTTCGGCGTATAGCTCTTGCCGTCGTAGTGTAGCACCTGACCGGACTTGTCGGCGGCACGGTATGGGACGCCGAGGGAAAGGTGAACCCAGCCCTTCGACCCAGGCGGCATCTCAAGGATGCATTGCCCGAACTTGATCCCGCTCTCCGTCACGATCCACTTATGAAGCTGCTCAACGGTTGCGGACGCAACGACGATGTCCGCAGCCTCGCCCTTGGAATGCTGCGACGTGGCAGAGCCACCCACGGCACGGTTAAGCGCCGGGCCGCGGAACCCGCTGTTCACGCGCACCGGTCCCCACTTCGCGCGGACGACCTCCAGCATCGCAGCCAGGTCCTTGAGCGCCGGCAGAAAGACTTCAGCCTCGCGCCGGTTGATGTCGCGATGAGAAGCGTGCCCCGTATGGGACAGCTCGGCGAGGGTAAAGTGTTCGCTCAGACGCATCAAGTGACCTTCTTCGTTGACGACTTAACGCCCATCCGGCGGATCGCCGCCTCGAGCTTATCGATCCTTTCGTCGGTATCGTTTCCGTTTACGGAAAGGCCGCTCATGCTCTGCTCAGTCTTTCCGATACGGGCTTCAAGGGCAGCGATCTTTGCATCGGTCGCCGCCTGCGCTGCGACGCACGGGGGCGGCTGAGCGGTCGGAACTTGCGCGCTGATCTCCAGCTTCCTCATCGCCAGCTCGTGCGCCTGCTCGCTGCGCTTCGTCCAGAGCTTCCACCCTGCGCCGCTCCCGGCTACCGCAACGACGGCCAGGACCACCGCGATCATCGGGTTGTCGCCGGCGAGCTCCTTCGCCGCGGTCAAATCGACGGGCGTAGGATCGGGCTCTACAACGGTCGCGGAAACGGTCCCGGCGTCCATATTGGCGCCGTCGTCGATAACCCGCTCCACAATCTGATCCTTTTCGGGGTCCATGTTGCTCCTTTGTGGCCGCTTCGTCGGCTCGTTCAATCCAAGGGATAGGGCGCTGCCTACATCCAGCCGGCACCCGACTAGGCTATGGCGCTGCGTGCCGTCGGGGAGCTGCCAAAGCCCACCCGCACGCGTGACCACCTCGCCCGGCCCGACGATGCACTCAGCGCCGTCCACGCTGCAGAACGTCCACGTCGGCGCGGACCCCGTTCAAGTCTCGCCGCAGGCTGTCGAGGCTGGATTGCTGCGCCGCTTGGATGCGGACGACGCCGTCAAGCGTGCCCTCAATGCGGTTGAGGCTAGCGCGAATCTCCGAAATGTCGGACGGCCGCAACGCCTCGCCAGCCTCGGCGCGCTGCGTCATGACGCCAGCAACGCCGCCTCCGCCCACCATAGCGGCGCCGAGCAACATGAGAGACCACACAGGAACTGGAACTAGCCGCTGAGACCACGTGGCCCCGGCATCGTTAGGCATCTCCCCTCCGACAGCTAGCGACTTAGTACCCGGTCTAATGCCGGGGGGCTAGCTGTCGTGGACGCGCAGCTCCAGGGCGATCGTCGCCTCGTCGACCCACGTTAGCGCCTGGACGGTACAGAGCTTGGCGGACCACCCGATCCGGCTATCCGTCATCGTGACGAGGTCGCCAAGCTCAATCCACGCGTAGGACACCGGGAGCAGGTACCGCACAATCCGGCCCGGCAAAGCGTACCGCCTGCCAGCCCACGCAACCGACCGCGCCGCCGTTCCATTATCCCAGACGCTCGCCAGCTCTTGCGACAACGGACGACTGCCGTAGACGG
>Ga0222714_10003695_pt1 | contig 15384 bp, 15 predicted proteins | sample C33_3DmetaG_FD_165048 | JGI IMG/M metagenome (GOLD analysis project Ga0222714, IMG submission 165048) | Estuarine water microbial communities from San Francisco Bay, California, United States - C33_3D | ecosystem: Environmental > Aquatic > Marine > Unclassified | place: USA: California...
GCACACATCTGCGCAGCCTGTCCTGAGCTTGTAGCCAACGCCGCCCTACCACACTCGAGTGCTGCAACTCGCTCTTCCAAAACAGCGACTGTTGGATTTGACAGCCTCGAGTAAACGTTTCCGAACGTTTGCAGATTAAATAGGCTAGCCGCGTGTTCTGCAGAATCGAATACATAAGAAGTCGTCTGATAAATCGGCGCTGCTCTACTCCCAGTAACAGCATCCGGTATTTGACCCGCATGCAAACAAAGTGTGCCTAAACCATACTCTCGATCAGCCATTTTTTAACTCACTCTATGTTTATGGAAGCCACTGAGGCTTTTTAGCGGAAATCACTTTTGTATTGACACCGACCCAGTTTAACCCGCCAAATAATCGACCGTGCTCAATTTTTACGCAACGGTCTCTCACGACCTCCAGACCGGCCTCTTTCGCCAGAACCTCCGCCTTCTCATTCTCTACTCCAAGTTGTAGCCATAGAACTTTCGCGCCGATATCAATGGCCTCCTGTGCGAGCGGCTCAATCGTTTCACTTTTTCTAAAACAATCTACGAGATCAATTTTTTCCGGTATGTCACTGAGGCGGGCGTAACAACGTTCACCCAAGATCTCTTGGTTTTCATACGCGGGATTCACCGGGATTATCCGGTAGCCGTGCTCTTGCATATACTTAGCGGCAAAATAGCTGGGTCGATACCAGTTCGCAGATAATCCGACTACCGCAATAGTTGACACCTGCTTGAGTATTCTTCTAAGGGTTGGTATGTCGGTTGAATCACTCATAGTTATATATTGAACCTGATTGTTTCTCAGCGCGTTTAGACTCGATGTAATTTTAGCACCCTGAAGAACACGCTTGAGTTGTAGGGTTATTAATCAACACTTTTCAAAATTTTTAACGACTCTTTAAGCACTCTTATATATTCTGCTCGCTTATGCTGAGCTTCGCTTTGTGTCCAAGACCAAAATCCACGGCCAGTTTTCATTCCAAAATTTCCATTTTCTATTTTTTTCGCGAGGACACTCGGTGGCTCATTGGCGTTACTTAAGTCAGGGAAAACACTTTTTCCCGCCTCAAAGGTTACATCTAATCCAGAAATTTCTTTTTGCATTACAGGTCCCGCAGCCATTAATCTGAATCCAAAACCATAACGCACGGCTTTGTCGACATCCTCCGGGGATGCTATCCCGCTCTCGATCACATTCCACACTTCCCGCATCATGGAAGCCTGAATCCGATTGGCTAGAAATCCAGGAACATCTTTCTCTACCAATACAGTCGTTAATCCCAGACGCTCGAGCTCAACTCGCAATTCTAAAGCCGTAGCTTTTTCAGACTGAGTGCTGAGCACTAACTCCACAAGTGGAACCAAATGTGCGGGCATAAAAAAATGTAGCCCAAAACATCTCTTAGCAAGCGGAAAATCCCGCGCTATCTTAGAAATTGAAAACGTTGATGAGTTACTAGTAACAATCGTGTGTTCATGAACTCTTTTAGCTAACTCCGAAAATACTTCTCGTTTTATCGCAAGCGACTCAGATACATTCTCAACCACGAGATCCAGTTCATCCCAAGGAATCTGCTCGAGTTCATCACAGAGTTGAATATCGAGATCTTTAATATCAACCTCTAAATCCGAAGCTGATACAGAAGCCCTACTCCAAAACGTATCGTGAGTTTTACCTGCTCTCGCGAAAACCACAGCGCTAATACCCGACTTGGCAAAACGCACCGACAGGTCGGTTCCCATGGTTCCGCCGCCAAAGATCAATACCTTTTTTAGTTTAAAACTCATTGATCATCCCCGGACATACAGTTTATGAGCAAGTGCACGGTCTCTCCAATTAGAGAGAGCAAATCTTAACCCTAAAACCGCTAAATCAATTACGCTGGAAGTTGATATCAGAACAGACGGTACTTGTACCTGAGAGCAATAGCTTCGGATCCAGGATTATTAGACGTGAGACCGCCATTTGAAAGGTGATCGATACTGAGCGAGATGGAAGATTGATCCGTTAGCGCGATGCCTATTCCTAATAGAGACCGAAAATGTATGTTTCCACCTAAGTCGGTATCTTTTGGATTGTAGTAACCCGGCATAAAACTCGCTTCAATAAAAACGGTCTCGCTAACGAAGTGATCTAGATAAAGGCCAAAACCAATCCAAAAATCACTGTCTGCATCAATCCGCGCAGCAGCAGCCCAAGGCCAATCTTTAGCGGGCCCAGAAAAATCTCCCGAAAAATGGCGTTCCACAACGATTCCACCGCCGCCATCCGGGTCAGCGAGCCCACCGACAATAACCTCATCGGCCAAAGCGGAACTCACCCCGAATCCAAGTAACGCGATTACCAACCTAAAGACTTTAAGTTTTTTCAAAAAAACACCTCTTTAGCAAAATTATCGGAGCGAATTTTTTCAAATTCGCTCCAAAATAAATTTACATTAGGAAACCCGACACCCTTGGTAACCACAGAGCGAGCTGAGGGAAAGCTATGATAAGCCCGAGACCAATTAACTGCAGCACAACGAAAGGAATGATCCCTCGATAAATGTGCCCCATATTAATCGACGGCGGTACCGTTCCTTTCATGTAGAAGAGTGTAAAACCAAACGGAGGCGTTAGGAATGAGGTCTGAAGATTTACTGACAACATTACGACAAACCACGTTAAGAAAACTATTGGCCCGCCATCTCCAATGTGTGGCCCAAAATCAATACCTTGAAGAATTGGCGCAAACACTGGTAGCACGATCAAAGTAATTTCAATCCAATCAAAGAAAAATCCTAGCGCGAAGGTTAATAACAACATGAAGACAAGTATTTCCCATCCCGTATCAATACCAATCACAGCTAGTAACTCTACGATGAGATCGTCCCCTCCGAGCGAGCGAAAAACGTACGAGAACAATTGCGCACCAAAAAAGATAAAAAAGACCATGCCATTCGTTAAACCCGCAAGACGAATTACATCCTTCAAGGTCTTAAACGTTAGCGTCTTGTTCATCCATGCAAGGAACATGGCACCAATACATCCAACCCCCGCCGCCTCAGTCGGCGTAGCAAACCCACCAAATATTGATCCAAGCACGAGAGTGATTAGCAATACTGGAGGAAAGAAGCTTTTAATCACCATACCCAAAAGTTCACTATTGGTCTTTGGTCCTACATCGGCCGGTAGCGCCGGTGCATTTTTCGGATTCCTAAAACTCGTAAACCAAATATAGAACAGATACAAACCAGCCAGAATCATTCCCGGAATTACAGCGGCAGCAAAAAGCGCTCCAACTGATACCGATAAAAGGTCGCCCATAATGACCAGCATAATCGAGGGGGGTATTAAAATTCCCAACGTTCCCGCTGAGGCTATCGTACCGGTGGCTAATTCTTTTTTATATCCACTATCCATCATTGAGGGTAAAGCGATCATCGTTAACATCACGACTGATGCTCCCACGATTCCGGTCGTCGCGGCCATGATCGTTCCCATGATAGTGACTGACATAGCAAGACCGCCAGGTATGCGTCGCGTTAAAACCTGAAGAGTACTCAAAAGGTCCTTAGCAACCCCGCTGCGCTCCAACATCGTGCCCATAAAAATAAACATGGGTACTGCAACGATAATCGGATTAGAGGCGGCAGTTCCCCAAACCCTTGGCATTAGGTTAAAGAATTGGATCGGATGGAATACGTCTAACAATATTCCAATCCCACCAAAGAGAATTGCAATACCTCCGAGAACAAAAGCTACCGGGAAACCACAAAACAGTGCGATCGCAAGTACAGCAAAGAGAAAAAGAGCAAGATGATGAGAAATCCACGCCATAATCTATTTACTCCTTATTCTCAATAATTGCCAAATTGGTTCGTCCTCGTAGGCTCGAATCACCAAATAAATAGACGACGGATCGCAGCATCACAGAAATAACCCCAGCAAAGAGCAATATCAAACCGGCGGTTAAACAACCCTTCGGAATCCACCTGTAAGCCAGTCCATTAGAGGAAGGAGAAGCCTCACCATCCACCCAAGCCACCAAAGTGAAATCAGCACTAAAGTAAATCGCAAGCAAACAGTAGGGGACCGCAAATGCGATACAGCCGAGCAACTCAGCTATCACGACGGTTCTGGCTTTTGCGTTAAGGTAGGCCACATCGATCCGAACATGTGAGTTTCGGATATAAGCGGTACCGAGATAGAAAGCAAACAACGCAGTGTGCAAATGCCACTCAAGCTCTTGCAACCGAGTTGAGCCCATGTGGGGCAATTGAAATCCGAATTTACGCGTAATGACATCGAACGCAATCACGATAGTTGTAAGCACAAAAAGCCATCCAACCGCACTAGACACCTTCTCTAGCGTTGCGTCGATCCGATCACTTACATTAAGCAAAGCTTGCATTTTAGTTTCCGATCCTAATAAGAGAGCGAGGATCCCCCGCTCTCTACCCTTACTAGTATAAAGTTAACTTAGTTCAAGTATCCGTTGTCACGCCAAACCTTGAAGTTATTTCTGAACTCCATATAGTCGTCGTACACCTTCTTGAAATTTGGATTTGCAGCCGACTCTTCTGCTACCACTTCATTCCAAGCTTTTTCGTAGGCAGCTAGGATTTCAGGTGACCAACGATGAATTTTTACACCTTTCTCCTGCATGGCCTTCAGCGCGGGCGGCTGCGTAGCCTCTCCTCTCGCTAGACCATCGCGAACAGTGTCTCCGCACGAGACCTCGAGAATCCTTTTATGCTGTGCGGACAGTTTGTTCCAAACATCCATGTTAATCATGATGCCATTAAACGATGCTGGCTGATGCCAACCCGGGAAATAGTAGTGCTTAGCTACCTGATAAAAACCGAAACTCTGATCGCTCGATGGCATAGAGAACTCTGTTGCATCGATCGTGCCTAATTGAAGCGCCTGAAAAATCTCCCCACCAGCTAACAACTGAGTGGCAACTCCTAGCTTGTCCATGACCTTAGCACCAAGACCAAAGAATCTCATCTTGAGTCCCCTCAGATCTTCAACGGTTTTGATCTCTTTCTTAAACCAGCCTGAAGCCTCGGGGGGAATCATGTGACAGGGTATATGCTTGATATTATGTTGCGCATAAAGCTCATCGGCTAACTTTTGCCCATTGCCGTAGTACATCCAAGCCAAAAACTCTGTTGGATTAGGGCCGAAAGGTACTGCAGTAAAGAAGCTAAATGTTGTATCCGTGCCAGCAAAGTAACCAGAGCTTGCCCAAGCCATATCGACCGATCCTTTTGAGGCAGCTGGTATCGCTTCAAGTCCTGGGACTAGCGCGCCAGGCTCAAAAAATTTAATGTTTAACGTGCCGCCGGATAACTCTTCCACGGTCTTCGTCCATTGAACCGGGGTCGTACCTAAGAGCTGCAGCGAACCTGGAAACGCACTTGCTAGATTAAGATTAACAGTTTGTTGCGAAGCAACATCATTGCCCGAACCTGAAGCAGAGCCCTCGTCTCCGCCACCTCCGCAGCCCGAAAGTGCCAAAGCTACCGAGCAACCGGCAGCCCCAAAAATTTTTCTAAAATTACCGCTCATACTCTCCTCCACTATGTGCGCTCAGACACACAACTTTTTTATTATTTTAGACAACGTCTAACTAGCCCAAAACACGCGTATTTGGCGCACACATCCTGACAGATTGCATAAAAAAAGCAACAGCGGAGATCTTACATGACTCCACTGCCGCTTCCAAATTTAAGACCTAGAGTGATACCAATTTATCTCTTGAGGTAACCGTTATCTCCCCACAGTTTGTACTCATCCCTGAACTTCGAGTACGAGTCGTAAACTTTTTTGAAATTCGCATTGGATGCCGATTCCTCCTCAACCACTTCACCCCAAGCTTTTCGATATGCATTCAGTATGTCGTCGGACCAGTAGTGGATTTGAACCCCATGCTTATCCCTCATGTTCCGCATAGCCGGAGCTTGCGTCGCCTCACCCTCTGCAATCATGTTCGCTAGTTGAGCTTTACACGTAACCTGAATAAGCGACTTGTGGTAATCGGACAGCGAATTCCAAACATCTAAATTAAAAAACAGATTTCCCATCGCTGTCGCCTGATGCCATCCAGGAAAGTAGTAATGTTTTGCAACCTGATAAAACCCGAAACTCTCATCTGCTGAAGGAGTTGAAAATTCTGTTGCATCAATCGTACCAAGTTGAAGCGCCTGAAAAATATCTCCTGGAGCTAGCAATTGAGTTGCCACCCCTAACTTATCCATAACTTTGGCACCGAGACCAAAGAAGCGCATTTTTAAACCTTTTAAATCAGAAACAGATTTGATTTCTTTTCTAAACCAACCCGATGCTTCGGGAGGGGTAATAAAACACGGTATTGGTTTGATGTTGTGAGCACCAAACATTTCATCGGCAATCTCGTTACCACCGCCATAGTCTAACCAAGCAAGTAGCTCATCAGCCGCGGCACCAAATGGCACCGACGTAAAAAAACTAAACGCAAGATCGGTTCCAGCAAAAAAACCCGCAGTCGAATAAGCAACGTCTACAGACCCTTTCGACGCCGCTGGAATAGCTTCAAGTCCGGGCACCAACGCACCCGGCTCAAAAAATTTAAGTTCTAGTGTTCCATTAGAAACTTGTTTGATCGTATCAGACAACTTAATGCCGTTAGTACCGATGAGCTGCAACGTTGCAGGGAAGGCACTTGCCATCTTGAGGACTACTTTCTCCTGTGTCTGAGTTCCGGCATCCGAAGTAGATGACACACTGTCACTCCCTCCGCCACCACAGCCGGCCAAAGCAAACATGGTCAAAATGCCAAGCGCGATAATTTTTTTCGAGATCGTTTTCATGATGTCCCCCAAAAGCTAAATACTAAAATTCTCTTTGAACGCACACGTTTTCTATGCGAGAAAACTCAATGTAACACAGGAGTGATGTCGTGACCCGCAAAAAACAGTAAGCCGCTAAATGCCTTTATCTGTATTTTCGGAAAAACTTCCGCATATCCTCTACCAATGAAACAGGTTGCTCGAGTGCAGCAAAGTGTCCACCTCGATCACAACTCGTCCATTGCTGGATATCAGAGTAAAACATTTCTGCAATTGAGCGCGGAGGAGAAAGAATTTCTTTCGGGAACTCAATATAAGCAGTGGGGACCTTTACCGTTTCACCAACGGGGATTGGCCAGGGTCCATGCATACGCGCATAGTACGGCCAGAAAGACGAACCAATCGCCCCGGTGACCCAGTAGAGCATGATGTCAGTTAACATCGTATCTCGACCAAAATATCCGTCTAAGTCTCCGCGGTGGTCGGTCCAAGTATGAAACTTTTCAACGAGCCACGCAGCCAACCCAACAGGCGAATCTGTAAGACCATAAGAAAGCGTTTGAGGTTTTGTACCCTGTATCCACTGATACCCGGTCTCATCTTTTAAAAAGTTATTCAATTGATCAAGAAAAACTTTCTCCTCTGCAGTGGCGCTCTCGACCATTTTTGGGTCTCGACGCACTGCGAGTAAATTCAAATGAATCGCCTTAACCGCTTCGGGATAACAAAATCCAAGTCTAGAGGTTACGAATGCTCCCCAATCACCTCCTTGGGCTACAAATGTTTGGTACCCCAGCACCTTGGTCATGAGTTCATAAAATGCGTCCGCTATTTGCTCTAAAGAAAATCTCACTTGTCCCGGTTCAAATGAAAAGGTATACCCAGGAAGCGATGGAGCAATCACCGTGAACGCATCATTCTGATTTCCACCATGCGCCTCAGGGTCAGTTAGCATTGGCAGGATTTTATGAAACTCGTACACAGATCCTGGCCACCCATGCGACAGGAGGAGGGGCTCAGATTTATCAGTCTTTCCCTCTTCTAAAATAAAATGTAGATCAATCCCAGCTACTTTTACTTTGTATTGCTTGAAACTGTTGATCACCTTTTCATGGTCTCGCCACTTGTAATCGTGACGCCAGTAATGGACCAAACGTTTTAGGTATTCGAGATCTGTTCCATATTTCCATTGATTTCCCGGTATTTCGTCAGGCCATCTGACTGAATCCAAACGTCGATTGAGATCCTCGAGAACAGAGTCGGGTACGTGTAAGGTAAAAGGAGCAAGGTCGTTACGCTGCATCAATAAATTTCCTAGTTTTTGACTGAAATAAAAATAAATGATCGCCAGGTACGGCAATCCCAGTCGATATTATCTAGGAGATTCACCGATAATAAAAATAAACATTCCTACTATTTTGGAAAAGACGATGGATTGAGAAATCCTATCGCTCACTCACCCGGACACGCATCCCCTGCTGAGTAGGCCACCCTGATTTGACTACCAACCATCTCAAGGAAACGTTTTTGTATCGCGTAGGCCTCTTGCTCTCTCCTATACCAACGTTCGCAATCACGAACCGATGCAAGCTCACGATTTACATCCTGAACAAAATGCACCAACTCATGAAGCAACACTGAGCGCGCAAACACATTTGTTTCGGGGTTCATTTCTTCGTTGATATAGACTCCCTCTCCAGCACGATAAACAGCCAAGGCTTTGCAAGGTTTTCCACAAGCGTACGCCTCAACCACTTCACTAGGGACAAACTGTACGTTGGGCAGGAAATTGGGAATATTGTATTTCGAGATGAAGTTTATCGCATCGAGTAAATCCACCAACAGAGCATCCATCGGTATTCGATCCGGTTTGCCAAGGAATAGACTGATGGATGTTTTTTCGCCTTCAGGGTAATTCTTATAGCCCCCGGAATTCAGCGCCCCAGACGCTTCTCCATCTTCAGCCACAGCAAAACAAAAACTCGAAAAAATGAGTGAGAGTCCAGCAACTACCCCGCAAAATATCTTTGATTTCGCCACAAGTTTTAAATCCGAGACTCACCCTCTTCCAACGCTTGTTGCTCCTGCGCCGGTTTTGTCAAATTAGTGAGAAAATCTGCTCGCTCTGCAGCGCGCTTGCGATCGTCTTGAGACAGTTGAGCGGACAAATCTGTAGACTCAGCTTTGCTGATCCGAATATCGCCCTCGTCATGCGCCTTAAACCGCTTCAGTGAAACCTCGTACCAAGCCAGCGCCTCCACGAGGTCAGCAGGCTGCCCTTCTCCATCGCGATAAATCCTAGCCAGAGCCTGCATTGAAAAAGGGTCGCCTAAAAATGCCCCCCTCTCAAACCAACTAAAAGCCTCAACAGAACTTGTGGTAACGCCACGCCCTGATTGGTATAGCGCACCGATATTAAAGTGAGCTAGAGGATCGCCAGCATCGGCGGCGGTTTGGTACCAAGACATGGCAAGCACATAGTCTTTCACAACTCCTTCACCTGTTTCATAACAATCGCCTACCGAGTTCATTGCCCAAGCGTTTCCAGCCATCGCAGACTGCAACCACCAATCAAATGCCTGCTTGATATCTTTCTCGACTCCGTGACCATTTGCGTAGGCCATACCGAGATTGTTCATTGCGACCGCATAACCACGGAGCGCAGCCGCGTTCCACCACTTAACCGCTTCCTCAAAGCTTTGCTTCCCGTCGAATCCCTTAGCCCAGAGCAAACCGACATTATTCATCGCCCGCACATCACCACGCTGAACTAAGCTACTCAGGTTTTCAGGGTCAAGCATCCCTTTCCCAGACTCAAGGTCGGTGAAAGTCTCTTCTTGCTTACGATCGCCCTTCTCTACTTGTGCACTTGCTACTGAAACGCAAAAGAACGAGCATACAAAAATGACATGTAAAAACTTCATCGCCCCCCCCAAACTCTGAAATGGAGATTTTCGATTAGTTGTGGAAGAACGGTAAAACCTCGTCCAGCAACAAATCGGGAACCTCTTCTGGAATAAAGTGACCGCAAGGAAGCGCTTTGCCTCTCACGTCAGTTGCCTTTTCGCGCCATGTTTCCAAGACATCAAACATCGAATCCATCTTGCCAAACTGACCCCAAATACTATAGACCGGGCATGATACTTTAGTTCCCAGGTCTTTCTCGTCGTCATCAAAGTCAACCGTGGCAGCTTGCCGGTAGTCCTCCAAGGTGCATCGAATGGTCCCTGGCAATAGGAACGCCCTCAAGTACTCTAGAAATAACTCATCGTCTATCGCCTCAGGACACCAGCTCAAAGATCGAAACATCGTCTGCAAAAATGGTTCTGCGCTATTCTGAATCATAATCTCAGGCAGATCGGGAGCCTGAAAGTAAAACCAATGCCAATACGCAGCCGCAAGTTCACGGCCCGTGCGACTAAATAAGGTATGTGTTGGCACAATATCTAGCACTACGAGCTTTCGAACCACATCCGGGTAATCCAAGGTCAATCTATGAGCAACTCTCGCGCCCCGGTCGTGACCCATAAGATAAAACTCTTTATGCCCCAATGCTTCAGCGAGCAGCACAATATCCCGGGCCATTGTTTTCTTATCGAACCCCATCTTCGGCTTTTCCGAATCACCGTACCCTCGCAAATCTGGAACAATCACTGTGAATTTTTGCATCAGCTCGGGCGTCATCTTGTGCCACATCTGTCCCGTCTGCGGATATCCATGCAAAAGAACAAGCGCTGGGCCACTACCGCCAACCCACACATTAAAACGAATTCCGTTCGCCTTAACAGTCGAACGAGTCATGCCCACCATAAAATCAGCCATACGATTCCCGATTATTCGATTAAAAATTACTTCTAAAAACGTTCCAAACTACTTACTCGTAAATTCTTTTAGCCGTCGAATCCCCTCTTGTAAGACTGGAATCGGTTTAGGGTAAGAAAATCTCACGTGCTCGTTAGCGCGATGATCTCCAAAATCAAGGCCTGGAGCTATTGCAACCCCAGCTTTTTCTAAAACATCGTGAGAGAACGAATAACTATCGTTCGTGAAGTTCGTACAATCCGCGTAGATATAAAACGCACCACTAGGCTCAACGGGAATTTTAAAACCCAAGTCTCGCAAGGCTGGCAGCAAAAAGTCTCTCTGCTCCTTATACCGCGAACGATTCTTTTCGGCTTCCTCTATTGTCTCTAGATCAAATGCCGAAAGCGCTGCACGTTGCGCAACATCTGAGTTCGATATATACAGGTTTTGCGCCAATTTCTCAAAGTGCTCTACGTAGCCCTCGGGCATAACGGTCCAACCCAAGCGCCAACCAGTCATCGCAAAGTACTTTGAAAAACTGTTTATAACAAAAACGTCATCCGAAATATCTAACGCTGTTCGCACTTGTCCGTCATAAGTCAAACCATGATAAATTTCATCAACAATAACGACTCCACCTCTTCCTCTTACGAATTCAACAATTTTTTGTAGCTCATCATGATCCATGAGAGTACCAGTCGGATTTGATGGGCTCGCTACCATGACCCCAACGGTTCGTTCGGTCCAATTTTGCTCAACCAAAAGAGACGTTAATTGATAATCCGTTTCAGCCCCGACGGGAATCAACCTCGCACTACCTCCCATTGAGGACACGAAATGCCGATTACACGGATAGCTCGGATCCGGCATCAGAACCTCATCCCCCTCCGAGATCACCATCCCCATCGTTAGTAACAACGCACCGGACGCCCCACTAGTAACTGCGATCCGTTCAGCAGGCACGTCTACCGCGTACCTCGACTGGTACCAATTCGATAACGCCTGGCGCAATGCATCTGAGCCCAGCGATGGTGAGTACCTCATCCTGTCACTTTTCAAGGCCGCAACCGCCGCATCTACTATCGGTTGGGGTGTGGGAAAATCCGGTTCTCCCACCGCCAGATTGATAATGCTTTTCCCCTGCGCCTCTAATTCAATCGCCCGAGTGATCACTTGGACGACGTAGAATGGCTCAATATTGTCGAGTCTTTTCGCCAGCCGTGCCACATCCATATGACGAGCGTTGGATAAATTATTCACTTTAGATCAATCCTTTTGACACAAACTATAATTGTACTCATTCAAATAACTTTTTTAATTAGTTCAAAAATGCGAATGAGGCAAAAAATATGAGAGTTGCGGTGATCGGAACAGGTGGCGTCGGCGGATATTTTGGCGCTCGATTGCACGAGGGGGGCTATGACGTCTCTTTCATCGCTCGTGGCGAGCACTTAGCTGCGATGAAAAATAAAGGACTAGAAATCCGTTCCTCTTTGGGTGATATCCGTGTAAAGAATGGAAACTACTTTGAAAATACCAAAGAGATAGGACCAGTAGATTTAGTGATGATCGCCGTAAAACTTTGGTCGACTGAGAATGCGATCGACGCCGCATTACCCCTCTTGGGTCCAAACACAGGTTTAGTTTCTTTTCAAAATGGAGTGCTTGCTGAAGAACTCATGATCAGGAAATTTGGACGTGAACGAGTCATCGGAGGTGTTGCGAATATTGCGGCGCTAATTGAGGAACCAGGAGTAATTCGTCATAACGGAACGATGGCTGCGTTGTACTTCGGTGAATTGGATGGATCAAATTCAGCTCGAACTGAGGCGTTGTATGAAGCGTGCAAAAAATCCAAGATCGATGCTGACCTTAAATCAGACATTAATGTAGCAATTTGGGAAAAATACATTCGGTTAGTGACAATGTCATCAATGACTGCGTTATGTCGAATGCCCATAGGGCCTATCCGCACGGACCCTGACACACGCGCGCTCTTGCAATCCGTACTCCAAGAAGTTTTAGAGATTGCTGCGGGCAAGGGTATCGCGTTCGGAAACGGGGTAATTGAAAAACAAATGGATATTATCGATGGCTATCCGGAAACGATGGTTGCATCGATGTGTGGGGATCTTAGGAGAGGCTACCGATTAGAGCTACCTTGGCTCGCGGGCAACATTAAAAATTTAGGCAAAGAGCTCGGAATTGCTACTCCGGCAAATAACTTTGTCTACGCAGCATTGAAACTATACGAGAATGGCAGACCGCCAGAAGCGCAACTTTAATCGAATATTAATTTTTGGTTTTAAATCATTAGGAACGGAACATGACAATAAAGATTACACGTTTAACCGCGAGAGCAGTTGCAAGCCCAATTAAATATCCGCCAAGACCCGCGAGCGGTGCAATCGACAAGGCCGCTCTGGTATTAATTGATCTTGAGACAAATCAAGGGATCATTGGACACACCTATTTGTTCGCGTTCTCGCAGACCATGCTGAAGCCCACCGTAGAATGTCTCAGCGCAGTAGCACAATTGGTTGAAGGTGACGAGGTCTCCCCTTTCGATATTGATCGAAAACTTCGGAAGCACTTCACAATTTATGACGCACATGGAATCCTCGGACAAGTAATCGCCGGGATTGATATGGCAGCTTGGGACGTCGCTTCAAAAGCAAACGGCCTCCCCCTTGCCACAATGTTAGGTGGGAAACCCACTCCGATTCCCGCTTACAACAGTTGTGGTCTCTGGACGAACGAAACTCCAGAGACGCTACCGAAGATCGCGAGAGAGCTACTTCGCGATGGCGGATTCACTGGAGTGAAAATGAGAATCGGCCGACCAGAGTTCAAGGCTGATCTTGCAGCGGTGCGCGCTGTCAAAGAAACAATTGGAGATGACATTAAACTCATGGCCGATTTCAACCAGTCGCTCACAGTAAATGAATCAATTTATCGAGGAGAAATCCTCGATGAGGAAGGTTTGTATTGGATTGAAGACCCAATCCGACACGATGATTACGAGGGATGTGCGAAGATACGAAGCAGAGTGCGCACGCCTTTGCAAATCGGAGAAAATCTACTGAATAGCCTAGAGATGCAAAAAGCGCTTCAGGCTGGAGCTGGCGATTTTTATATGCCGGACGTCCAACGTATCGGCGGAGTTACCGGCTGGATGAAGGCTGCGGCACTTGCTGAAGTCAATGCTGTTGATCTATCGAGTCATTTGTTTCCCGAAATTAGTTGCCACTTGTTATCGGTATCACCCACTCGGCATTGGCTCGAGTACATGGATTGGGGTGCTGCGGTAATGAAAGATCCACTGGAGATCAAGGATGGATTTGCAATCACTCCATCTAGACCAGGGAATGGAATTGAATGGAACGAAGCAGCAGTCAAAAAATACTCCCTATGATCAAAATCTATGGAATAAAAAACTGTGACACGATGAAGAAAGCGTTCAATTGGCTCAATGAGAATGATGTTGAATACGAGTTCATCGACTACAAAAAACAAAATCCAAAGTCGGAAGACCTGAAGACCTGGTGCGAAAAGGTTGGCTGGGAAACATTACTTAATACGCGGGGCACAACTTGGCGAAAAATTGATCCATCGAAGAAAAATAATCTCGATACGAAAAAGGTTATCGACCTGCTTGTGGAAAATCCCTCAGCGATCAAGCGTCCGGTTATTATTGATCTGCGCGGAAACGTAATTGTAGGGCTCGATTTAGAAAGATACGAGCAAACGCTAACGACTTAGTTGAACTTGTATAAACTAGTCGTGAACACACTTCAATTTATTTACTAAGTAGGGATCAAGAATGACCCAAGTTGCAGAAAAAATTCAAACGGCTGTGGATGAACTGGTTGCACTTTTGGGTGACAGGGTTTCAACCAACCCCAATGTAAGAGACACACATGGTAAAGACGAGTCGTGGCACCATCCCCATAGACCAGACGCCGTGGTATTCCCCAAAACAAATGAAGAAGTGTCAGAAATCGTAAAAATATGCGCTCGGCACAATATTCCCGTGATCGCGTATGGGACCGGTACTTGCCTCGAGGGAAATGTCATCCCACATAGAGGCGGCGTCGTTGTCGATCTGATGAACATGGACCAAGTGCTCAGGGTGAGCCAAGAAGATCTCGATTGCACGGTTCAAGCCCGAGTCACCCGAAAACAACTTAATGAGCATATAAAAGATTTGGGGCTTTTTTTTCCAATTGATCCTGGTGCGGATGCTTCGCTGGGAGGTATGGCTGCGACTCGTGCATCGGGCACCAATGCGGTTCGATACGGGACGATGCGGGAGAACGTCCTAGCTCTCACGGTCGTACTTGCGGACGGTCGAATTATAAGAACATCGCGACGCGCAAGAAAATCAGCAGCTGGCTACGATTTAACGCGTATCTTTGTTGGATCTGAGGGAACGCTTGGAATTATCACTGAGGTCACACTAAGACTGTATGGAGTACCTGAGTCTATGGCGTCAGCGGTTTGTTCGTTTGACTCCCTTGAGGGAGCAATCGACACTGTTATTCAAACTATACAATTAGGAATTCCAGTCGCACGAATTGAGCTTCTCGACGATGTGCAAATGAATGCAGTCAACCAATTCTCCAAGCTGGACTACCCCGTCAAGGACACACTCTTTCTTGAGTTCCACGGGAGTGAAACCGGGGTACAAGAACAAGCTGAACTCGTACAAGCCATTGCGGAAGAAAACTCCGGCGGGGAGTTCAAATGGACCACAA
>Ga0222714_10003696_pt1 | contig 15380 bp, 11 predicted proteins | sample C33_3DmetaG_FD_165048 | JGI IMG/M metagenome (GOLD analysis project Ga0222714, IMG submission 165048) | Estuarine water microbial communities from San Francisco Bay, California, United States - C33_3D | ecosystem: Environmental > Aquatic > Marine > Unclassified | place: USA: California...
ATAATTGTTAATATATTTCATCCGAATGCCTTCCATTTTTTACACTGTCGAGGGAAGTGCTTTTCACGCTATCTATGTCTAACTTACCTTTAACCACTTAGATTAGCCAAGTTAGAAGCTAATACATACATAGAATGTAAAAAAAGTCAAATCAATTTTTTTAGACATGTAACATTTTAGTTGATTTATAAAAATGAAGTGAATTTTATAAATCAAATGCAATTGTTTTACACGTTATTAGTATTATTATTATTTTCTGTTTGTAAAACAAGTTCGATATGCTCTGATGAGTCACTTGATGTAATTACTGTTAATGGTTCTAGAACAACGTTGGACGGCGTAATATTTCTTAATGAATTTTCGATGACCGATGAGTCACTTGATGTAATTACGGTTAATGGTTCTACAACAACGTTGGTCGGCGTAATGTGTCTTAATGAATTTTCGATGACTGATGAGGATGTATCGACAAGATTATTCGTGATGGCTTGATAAGATTGTTTTTGATTTTGTTTGGGAGTTCTAGTGAATAAATTACGAAGGGGTGTACCAGGAACAGAGGTTGATTTTTCTTGTGTAAATAAAGTACCTGGTAATGTGGTTAATCTATCTGTGATATCACAGACGATGATGTTTGATTTCTCGATAAGTTTTTGATACATGGCAAACTTTTCTTCCATGAATGCCTTCAAGTCGAGAGAACGATTTGAAAGTTTTAAAGACAAACATTTATAAATATCAATACTGAGTAAATAATATTCTTTGCTCGTGATGAGTTCATTTTCCATCTGTGCTTGTATAGATAAGTATAACTCGATTGAACCAATAATACCACATAATAATGATACTAAACATGTGATTATACTAATTGCACCCTGTTCTAAATAGGGTTGAAGACCCACAGAAATGACCGAATTTACACCTGATAAAATAATAATAGGAATTCGAAAATAACGCAACACCCCCTTTAGAGCCAGAAAACGTTTCTTGTGTTGTTCAGACATGATTACACAATTATAACGAATATTTTCCAAAATCAGTTCAATATCAGAATTTTCATGGTCGTTCATGAATTTATAAAATGCAATAATATATAAAAAAATACAAATATATTAATTACGCGTATATAGAATTCATATTTTTATAAATTTAGAAATATGAATTTACCTTTTTAAATAACAATATAATATAAAGATGGTGAAATCGATTGAACTTGGGTCAGATGCATCCAGCGATGATATTAGTGTATTTAATACTGCAACAAACAGTGATAATTTTATCATATTGGCGGTTCATATGCCAGGATGTGGACACTGTGCAAGTTTAAAACTGGAATGGGATAAACTTGTATCTAGCGACGATAGTCGCTTACAAGATGTGACTGCTGCATGGGTTGATATGTCGAATATTAATAACGTAGATATATTAAAAACACAACAAATAAATGGGTTCCCGTTTATTGTTGGAATAAAAAATGGCAAAATGGTCGATTTTGATACAAATAGAACAGAATCGGATATGATAGAATGGATTGAAAAGAATAATTCGAATATGAAAGGTGGCAGTAAACGACGTAGAGGTAGCAGTAAACGCCGTAGAGGCGGCAATATGAATTCGATGGTATTACCTGCTGTAGCTGTGGCAGGATATTTATACTATAAAAATCGTAAATCTAAGAAAAGATCGAGAAAAAATACTTCTAGAAAATCACGAAGAAGATCCCGTTCTAAACGCACACGTTAATCAGATACAGTTTGGTGTAATGCCGATAGAATTTGTTCAACCGTATCTTGTATTTGTTGTTGTTGTAATTTGAGTTGTTTTTGTTCTTCTCGAACTTCCGTCAATAATCTATATAAATTTATGTTTTCATTTTGTTCATATACCGTATTCTTTTTTTCGTTTATTGTGACGCCTTTAGTAATGGCGCTAGAGACCTCCTTTTTAATATGTTGAATACTCGGTAGGGATTCATCATATTTCACAGTTTGAAGATCCAAGTTACGTTCAGCTGTTAATTTTGCCAACATGTCTTCCATGTTTGTGAGTGGTTCGTCTGAGGTAGAATCATTAAACGTAGGTTCCTCTGGTTTTTTAATGCGAAGCGTATCTTCGAATTCGTTTTTAATGGATAAAAAATTGTTTTCAAACTCTTTTAAATTTTTGCTGCGAATATCTTGTGAGGTATATATTTCAACAATTTCATTTTTTTGAGGGGTCTGTTTAAGTTGTTGAATATTTTGTATCATTAATTGAACGAAGCGTTTATTTTTATCGATGAGTGATAATGTGGACATATTTGTCTCTATCTGGGAGATGGTGGCTTCGATTTTTTCGCGAACAATAGTAACGAATGATTCGGATAATCCATTAAAAAGTTGATTGTTGAGTAATAAATTGTATAATAGTTCTTTGTTTTTGGGACTATTAAAAGAATTGTTCATTAAATAATAATGAATAATTATATTTAAGTGTTTTTATTTTCTCATAAAGAAGGACGTTAATGGTTTGTGTTGTTGTTTCATATTGTCACAAATGCGAATAAATTTATCAAATAGGAGGGATTGTACTTCTTTGTTTCTCAACGCCTCCACCTTCTTATCAAATTTCTCGGTGTCATCTATTTCCTCTCTATATTTCTGAATTTCGGAAGCCAACTTTCTTTTCTTCACAAGTTTATCTTTGAAATTCGGCATATCTTCTAGTACAAGCGAAAATACCTGTAAAACTGGTTTCATAATCTGATTTGTAATATAATGTCCATAATCAATTCGCAGTTTATTTTCAGTTATAAATTGCGGGTATTCTATACGTTCGCCTTGTAATGCTTTTCGATTTGCCGAATGAATATAAGCAAATGGAATTCTATCACCTACACTCGGTTTATTACCTGGATCGCGAACTCCCATACGATCGGCTAATACCTTGTGCGCAATCTGGTCCGGATTTTTATAATTCGAACGCAACGATTTTGTAATAATCAGTTTATCCATCGGACACTTCTCATCTACTATATCCTGTAGACATCCTGTTAAAAAGTCAATCGCATGTTGGATATTTTGTTCTTTCATTAATATGTCGATAATTCCGCCATAAATATCTTTCACTATTGGAGCGTTGTCGCGTCTCTTTAATACGATTCCCATCTCCTTTCTTTTACATTTATTAATGTCATATTCATATAACATGCCTACATAACGTTTTTTCGAGAGTAGACAGAATGGCAGAAATGTCTTCTCATATTCTAAATCGTGTGGTCCTTTTAAAAACTGTGAAGCAAGTGCTCCCGCTTCCTGAGCAAGTTCAATCGTTATTTCTAATGCTTTTTTACCTTTAATCGGCGTGCCGTCTAATTCTTTTAGATAGAAGCAGAAGAATACGCTATCTGTATCTCCGTAAATATAAGAAGCATTTGTTCGAACTTGTCCATGATTCTTGGTTTCACATATAGTGTCTCCATATACTTCTTCGATGAGTCGTTTGGCGTAGGTTAATAATTTTCTGCCTGTAGCAGTAGTGGAAGCGGCAATATCTTTTTCATAAAAGGTGCTTGTTTTGGCGCCACACTGTCCATATAATGAATTGGCGGTAAGTTTAATGGATAATTGTCGTTTGTCTAAGATATTTTTCATGAATGGATCCGTTTCTTTTTCCATCGTTTTTTTAGTTGCTTTTCTGGACTTTAATAGTTCTTCTAGAACAGACGGTAGAATCGCTTTCTTATCTGGATATTGAGCAAATCGACAAATTTTATATCCTTTACGTGTTTTTACTGCTGCCGATGTGGGCTTACTTCGAACATATTTATATGTATCATACGTAATATCAACATATTTGTAATTTTTATAATTGTCGTAAATGAATGCACCCTTTTGATTCTTTTCACCCACTTCTTCAATCAAATTACCGCGTAAATCATATTCTTTCGTCCATACCTTACTGGAATGGCATAAATTTTCGCTTATCATAGACGACGGATATAATGAACCATAATCTACGCAAGCGACTGGGTCATCTAGATAAAGATTACATTTGGGATCCAGTACAATTGCGCCTTCATATCCGTCATCATAATCTCCTTTATCGATAACAGGCATCAGCGTGTCATTTTCGCGGCATTTTTTCGAAATGAAACTAGTTAACTTGATGCCCTGACCACGTAGAATGAGATAACTGATTGGAATGCTACATAACTTTGACATTTCAATAAATCCGGTCATAACATCGATTTTGTTCATTAGTTCGTGTACAAGGTTGCAATCCTGAATACAATACTTGGCGATAATCATTCTGTCGGTATCGGATCCCTTGGTCTTTTCGAAGATATCCTGAGGTGTGATGTCATCTTTGGCGAGGCACCATTGAACGGTTTTTGCCATATTGGGGGTTTCATGACTATCAATTTCGAATCCATCTGTGAGCATTTTTGTAACCATGAATTTGGCTCCATTTTTGTAATAATCGCTGCTATGTCCGATTTCTTCGAAATGAATATAAGAGCCTTCATACAAACCGATCATATTTTTCGTGGTGAGTATTGTCTTCCCATTTTCGTGACGTATTTTTGTTATTTTATCGCACATAAAATGACCGGAAACGTAATCTAATTTGTAAGACGACAGATTGAAATCGCGTCGAAAATAGTTGTATAAATCGATTTGAATTCTTCCCGTCATTTTGATATATTTTAAATCATGTTGACCGCTAGCAATCACAATACTTGATGCTTCAATACTGGTAATGCCTTCTGTAGGAGTAGAATTACCACATACTTCATCGATGTTACGCGATAATTTGAGGAACTCTCCTTCACAACGATTCTCTTTGGCTCGTTGGAATAAAAACTCGTAATCGAAACCAAAGATGTTATAACCAATAATCACGTCCGGATTTTCCGATTCTATTAACCGTTGCCATGCTAGTAATACATCACGTTCGGTTTTATATGTTTCTATCGCACAGTTTTTCAGGTCACTACATCCGTTCAATACGATACAATTATTTAAATATGGAATCTTCTCTCCATATCTCATAAATGTGGAACCGATGAAAGTGACTTCATCTCCTTTAACGGGTGGTAGATGTGCATTTAATATATTTGTTAATTCGGTCATTTTTGTTTCGCGGGAGTAGGTGCTGGATATTAAGATATCGATAATATTGCCTTTCACGCTGATAATGTTTCCGGAACTGTCGGTATAATCATTATCGTCATCTTCGTCGCGTGCTCGTTCAAAATAGTCTTCTATATTATTTTCGCGTATGATATTTGTATTACGAAGATCGGTGGAAAGGATGAATTGGATGGCAGCGTCGATATTTTTTTTTGTAGGAGGTTGTTTTAAGTATACATTTTCGATATCAATAATGTGATCGATTTCGAGCGCGGAATAAATACAATTGGTAAGAAATTTAATCATGTTTTCTTGCGAATCGATAACAGATTTCGTCAGTAATTCCATTATATTATACGCCAATTTCTTGTATCGTTTAACGGGTAATGGGAAATCGCCGTGACTACTATTTGCCTCAATATCAAAGCTACAAATTTTGTAAGGAACGATGGTTTCCTTATCATTTAGAGCGATAATGTCGCCAGATTGAATCGTAAATTCATATGTGCAGGTTGTTTTTTTCTCAGTCACCAGCGTGTATTTATTCTTTGGTAAACGAATCCATCCAGATGGACTAATATTATTTACATGAAAGTATCGTAATAATGGTGGAATATTTGCCTCATAAAGGGTTGTAAAACAATTATTAATCTTTAGTCCAGGTACTTTCAAGTTGCTGTGATATACTTCTTCTTCGTCAGTATATTTATTATACCATAGACTCTTGGTTTTATTGAAGGCGATAATATTATCGAATTTTAGCACAATAAATTTGTGTAGTTTCCCGTCATCGAAACCATATAATTTCTTTTTTTCTACGATTGCACAGGCGATGATACTTTCTTCATAGAATTTGCCTAGTTTCTTTTTGACTTCATTTAAAAACTTATCTTTGTCGCCGCTGTTCCAGTCATTAGAGACTTTGACATAGAAATATGGTTGAAAATCGTCTAATAATATGGAACATGTTTCACCTTTTTCGTTTATGCCGAACATTTGAATATTAAATTTGTTTCCACAAATATTGCGACTAACTTCTTTAATCTTTTCATCTCGGTCATTATATATTTCTTCTACTAATTCGGCTTGTTCTACAACATCGGCGGCAGTAAAATCTAATAGACGGAATTCGAAATCCATTTGTCTGTGTTTGATGTTAATAATATTAGCGATTTAATAAAAATCAATTTTATATCTTATTCTTGCGGGATTTTTTATTGGTAATATTATTAACTTTACGGGTGCGTTTATTATATAATTGACGGGTACTTGGGTCAACATGTTGTAATAATTTATCATATAATGAGTCATCATACATTTCGTTATAATGTGTAGTATCATAATGGGTTGTTTTATTTATTTCACGAACCATAAGTAATCCGGCAGGTATTGCGAAATTATTGAATATGCTGCTTACGGACCCACCTACAAGATTGTCATCAGCATCAGATTGTACAGCGGAGATATTTTCATTTAATAATAATGATTTTATTTCGTATCCGCCGCTCATAATTTTTTTTTTTTCATTTTTATATACAACTAAATCATTCTCATTAAACATAGACATCGATATGCTATATTTTAATATTATATAATTTAATCGAGATAATATCGCTTTATTTCGGAGGATGTTTTCACCTCACGTTGTTCTTTGATATATTGAACTATTTGCTGAACTTGTCCTTGGTCTTGAATAATATTGGAGAGACATGATTCTACATATTTTAATGTGATTGGTTGAGTGACCTTTGTCTGTGCAAATTTTATTTTCCCACCTGGTATTTCGATTTGAGCGTCTTGTAATTTGTTATGATTGATAACGACATTTATTTTTTCGGTGACTTCATTTTTTATTTCGCGTAACTGTCTTATTTCATCATTCAAAACTTTAATCTTATCATCTGTTTCAATCCATAACTTTATTTTTTCTTCAAAACTCATTTATAGTATGTATTAGTATAAATATTTCTAAATAATTACAGAAAATATAATTATTTAGATATTATGTTAAATCGTATATTAATTTAACGACGAGAACGACGAGAACGACGAGAACGTCTGCTACGGTTATTGCCACGATTTGACTTGAAATAGTTATTGGCGAGTAATAATCCGCCAGGAACAAGAGCTTGGCTCAAGACACCCATAGTTCCTGCTCTACGCTTGCGGGTTCCACCTTGACGACGGGATCTTCGGCGAGATCCACCTTGACGACGGGACTTGCTACGACGGGACCCACCTTGACGACGGGACTTGCGACGACGGGCTCCACCGTATGACTTTCCGGAACGAGTTGTTTTACGGAGCTTTCTGCTACTATTGGAGTTGCGACGGCAAAAACTTCGCTTTTTACCGGATGAATATTTACATGATGACAAACTTCGGCACACAGAAGGACCTTTTCCTTTGCATGGAGATGTTTTACCATGGCGTCTATAGCTTTTGGCTCTAGTTCTGGATACTTTCTTCGTTGCTGACATTTATAGTATATGTTAAGAAAATATATATTCGATTCATTTATTTTAATTAACGCACCCTGAATGAATAGTTATCCTACTTTTTAAAAGTAATGCAAATATTCCTAAAATTAAGAAAAAACTTATAATAATGAATAAAACCGACAAATAAATATAAGGATATAATTCTTGTAATACTAACTCTATTAATGGAACACAAAACTTTCTTATTTCTGCTTTGATTTCGTCTTTTTTGAATAATTCGAGACAATCATCAAAAAAATTATGTGTCATCGTTCTTAATATAGGTTATAAAAAAATACTTGCTTTTATGCGTGTATTTTAAGTTAATAAAATATAACATTTTTTTAATGGAATCTGTCATATATCCAACAGAAGAGTTCAATTTTAGTGGTATGAATTTAGGACAACCATCCACAATACAAGGAGGTTCATATTTTACTAAATTAACCAATAATTCCAATCCTATATTGTTACAAACACCAAGGTGTTTTACAAAACAAGGTATTGTCGTTGCCGGGAAAAAGGCATATTGTGATATCATGTTTTCAAATGAAGATACTGCTGTTATTTCATGGTTCGAGAAATTATTAGATACCGTTCAAAATCGTATTTATGATAAGCGCAATTTATGGTTTCATAATGAAATGGACAAAGATGATATTGATGATGCGTTTACATCCCCTATACGTACCTATAGAAGTGGAAAAAATTATTTAGTAAGAACATATCTTCAAGGTACGAATCTTAATGGATTTAAATGTTACGATGAAAATGAATTAAATGTGGACCATACTACGTTGAATGAGAATAACCCAATCATTATTCCTCTTTTAGAAATAAAAGGTGTGAAATTTTCAAGTAAAAGTTTTCAGTTTGATATTATTTTAAGACAGGTTATGGTAATGGAAAATATAAATTTATCTACAAGTTGTCTAATAAAACCATCTACACAACATGCAAATATAAAAGAAGAACATATTGTATCAGCAAACATACATGACGAACGTATTGTATCAGAAAATGCAGAGGAAGAGCCTATTGTATCAGAAAATACAACAAATACTGTTATGAACGTAGTAGATGCGACAAATTCTACAAATATAGAAAATAATGAAGATGCTGTGGTGGATAATGCATCATTACTGAGTGATTATACAGAAAATGATTCTATACATTTAAGTTTAGAAGAAGTGAATATAGATATAAATGATATTGAAGAAATCTCATCAAATAAGTTTTCTATAAAGCCGCAGAATCAAGTATATATTGAATTATGGAAGGATGCCCGTAAAAAGGCGAAACAAGCAAGAAACGCTGCTATTGAGGCGTATTTAGAAGCAAAAAAAATCAGAACAAATCATATGTTAGAAGACTTATTGGATGATGACAGCGAGGACGAGTATTTTGACGAGTATGTCGAAGGTTTAGAAAACTAGATACATAAAAAATCTCTTTAACCGTACAACCTTTAGGATTAATGAATTAATTGTATTATTAATACATTTTTCAAAAAAATTTTATTGTTATTTTTATATAAATGAACTTCCTGAAAGATTTGCAAAAAATGATTAGTGGAAACCGTATTATCTTTTTAGTCGGTGTCCTTGTTTTAGTCCTACTTATTGGTCAATATTCTATGGGACGCGGTTCCGTTACTGATACCATGAGTACAAATGCTCCTCCGTTGATGAGTCAACATGCAAAGAAACCTGCACATGATGCCGTCGGAGGAGACTATTCTGTTCAAGCAGCCAACCCTTTAGGCGAAAATAGTGAATTTGCATCTGCAATGGGTATGGGTACAACATCTACTGGATTACCTCCCAGTTGCACAAAGGAGCCTATTCAGGACCCTGCCTCGTTATTACCCAGAGATGAAAATAGCGAATGGGCACGATTGAACCCCTCCGGTCAAGGCAGTTTAAATAACGTAAATTTATTGACTGCTGGTCATCATATTGGTATTGATACCATCGGACAGTCTTTACGTAATGCCAATCTTCAACTTCGTTCAGAGCCTCCCAATCCTCAATTGAATGTTGGACCTTGGATGAACACAACTATTGAGCCCGATCTTATGCGTACTCCCCTAGAAATTGGACAAGGAGGTCAATAAATATTTTATATAATATAAAATTAATACTTTATAATATATAATGGAAAAGATAAATGTGTTTGGTTATGTAATCCTATGTTTTACAGTTTATATATGTTTAAAAATATATCAAGAATCAGATGTATTTAATTTGAAATGTATCGTATCAAGCGTCGATGGTAACAAATATTGTGTGAGAGAAAGAGTACATGTGGAGGAGGCAGCTGATTTATTAGCACAAACAACATATAAGTGTCGCATGTTTGTAGTATATATGGCAAAAACACATACAAATAATGAATTTACGAAAAGATTAGTGGCTGGATTCAATCCCAAAAGAATTCAAGAAACGCTGCCAACTAGCGAACATACTGCGTACAGCGAAAATAAAGGCGAAAAAATCGCATTTTGTCTTACCAAATCCAAAACTGGATCCACCTTAATCGACCCAAATACATTAATGTTTGTGGCACTCCACGAATTAACCCATGTCGGCACAGTAAGTGTAGGACATACGCCAGAATTCTGGCGAAATTTCAAGTTCGTTCTAGAGAATGCAAAAAATGCAAATTTATATAAACCGGTAGACTATAAGAAGAAGCCGAAGGGGTATTGCGGTATGACGATTTCAGATAATCCATATTTTGACTTATAATCACATCCTGTAACAAATGTTTGCTTATTGTATATTTGATATGTAAAATAAAGTATAGGTTTATTTTATATATGTTTAAGGTAAATTATATTGTGAAAGACGAAATCAAAAAAATATATATATTTTTTGGAAGTCATAAAATAGATGATGGCGTGAATCATGTTGATCCAAATCAATTATATAAGATAGAGCCAAACAACCCATTATTTAAAGATATATTTAGTGAAGATGAGAAGGCGAATATATTGGAACAAAAAATCGAGGTCGAGTTAATAGAACAATATATACACCTCGACGATACAGTTGAAACTATAAAACGAAAAATTCAACAGGTATTTTCAAATAAAGTCTTATATGAAGAAATTTATTTGTTCTTTATTCAAAATACGATGTTAGACCCCAACAAAATTTATAAACAACTCACCCAGAATAAAAAAAAAAAGATTACCCAAGACACAATGGTCGGATTCTTATTAAATTTTATGGATTTAGAAAATAAATCCCCTGAACCTAAACCAACTTACACCATCGACGACTTGATTAATTTAGATATTATCGGAAACAAATTACTTAAAAAACCATTAGGTCATCGACTTACATCGTCCATGTTTAAATATTACTTCACGTCGAATCCATATGAAATGAAAAGTGAAGACCCATATATTCAAGAAAATGTCGATCGCATGATTTCCACATCCAATTCAAATCTATTAATGGATTTCGGCAAAATATATGGAAATAATATCTATGTAGTACTCGGCGACGATATTATCGACGAAACGTCCACTCCAACCTTTGTAAATACATATTTTCCATTCTTAACCAAAGTGGGAATAACAGACCGTTCTAAGTATGATATACTGAAGGCGGATATATTAAAAAAGCAGACGACCGATTTGATGCAATTTCGTCGCGAAGATTTATTTTACAATATTCATGTGGATGAACAATCAAAAAAGATAAAGTATTTGACACAAGGTATTAGAACGATTCGATTTACCAAATTTCAGAATGACAATTTAAAAATGCCGCTTGAAACATTATTCAAATTGATACATGCAACACGAGATATTCCTTTTATTCAATATATGGCAGGACAACAACGAGAGCCAGTATGTCGTTTATTCGTGGATAAATATAGTAAAGATGGGAAGAAGATACCTTTTCTCTCTAAGAAACAACTCGTAAAGATTTTTAATTCAATATCATCTATGACTGCAATCACTTATGTGATAGATACGGCGGAGAATATTAGTTTGCGTTGTGAAATAAATACAAAGGCGGAAATCACAATCACTCTAGAATTACGTGATTTGTTGACGATAAATCAAGTCAACTTGTTGATACGTAAATATGTGAATCCTATATTACAACAAGTTCAAAATTATCTTAAACAAAGTGGATATAATATGACACTTTTTGATTCGTTGTATGATACCGATATTGAGATTAGTAATATTAATTATATGTTTCATGCCGAAATGGAAAAGAAAATTAATTTTAATGCATATATTGGATGTATTTCATCGGCATTTAATATGATTTCGAGCAAATTAGAGAGTAATATTTTGATGAAATTTAAAAAAGTATCTAATTTTAATAAAATGTCTTCTTACGAAGAGTTAATCACAAAATTAATCAACCAATCATATACAAATAATGAAATTATCAAGAGTTTAATGGACAATTTTAATTACCCAGAAGCAAAAGCAATCGATATTTTCACAAAGTTTGTCGAAGAAAAAGCCATCGAGCGCGATTTACATGAAAATCGAAAGTTACGTGTAAAAGATCAACCTGGTTTCGATGTCATCATGCGTCACGACAAATTTACAAATAATATCATCATCGATATTAATGGAATCAATAATATTCTCTACTTACAGACTCTACCCATCTATATCGATTCTTTACTCATTATTAATAATGAATCTTATTCCGATTTATATAAAGATGACGTGGAAACATTATGTATCAAGTCCAATTCTAAACGAAAGGAAGATCATATAGAAGATATCATCGCTGAAGCAGAAAAACCCAGACAAATTCCCATTTTCGAATCATCCAAGATGATCGGAAAACAAAATGATAAACTAGATGATTTATTCGATGCAATATATAATGACGATGAGGAAGATGAAACAGCATATATATCAGAAGATATCGTAAACCCCGGTATGATGTATACAGATATTGAATCACAAACGGAGAGAAAACAATCGCCTATACAGGAAGCCGAAGAGGAAGAAGCCGATGAAGAAGAAGCCGAAGAAGAAGACGAAGAAGAAGCCGAAGAAGAACAAATGAAAGAAGATGATGAAGAACAAGATTTATTTATTTTTGGTGGTGCAGATAATGAAGAAGAAAAAAATGAACTGATTGGTATTTTAAATACGGCAAAAGGTAAACGAAAGAATCTAAAATTGGTTGCTCCACCATCAGGTAACTTAGTTAAAGATATAGAAGGAATGCCGTTGACAAATCCAAATTACTTTTTTGAACGAATGTATGAACGTGATCCCAAACTATTTTTAACCAAAGCTATCGGAAATTTCAAGTCATATTCTAGAACATGTGCTTCAAATATGTATAGACAACCAGTTAGTTTAACTGCAAAAGAAAAAAAAACGATCGACGAAGAACATCCTGGTTCGTATACAAAAGCAATTGAATATGGTTCTACCCCAGAGAATAAGCATTATTATATTTGTCCACGATATTGGTGTTTGAAAAGTAATACTAGTATTACTGAACAAGAAGTGAAAGATGGTGTATGCGGAGGCGTAGATGCAATCATCCCATCTGATGCAAAAAAGGTACCCAAAGGTAAATATATTGTCGAATTTAATGCACCTGCAGAACATATTGATTCAAAAGGCGAATATATACACCATTATCCTGGATATATTTCTTCTTCCAAACATCCAGATAATTTATGTATCCCATGTTGTTTTAAAAAATGGGGTGATTCAAAGGTCAAAGAATGTGAAAAGGATGCTACAGGAAAATCTGAGACGAAAGATGCTCAGAAAGAAGAAACAGAACGAGATGTATATATACTTGGTCAGGATAAATTTCCAATTGACCCGAATCGATGGGGATATTTGCCGATTACGATTCAGATGTTTTTGAATACAGAAAATTCGGAATGCTACAGCGAAAAAAATTCGAATATATTAAAATACGACCATCCATGTTTATTACGAAGAGGCGTTGAATATAATGAGAAGTATTCGTTCTTATGTTGTATTGCGGATCTATTTTCAAATGAAAAGCCAAAGGTTACTGTAAATATTCTTAGAGAGAAAATACTAAAAGCAGCCACAATCGATAACTTTATCATGTATCACAACGGGAACTTGGTCGAACTATTTCAACCGAATAAAATAGATTATACAAAACCAATCCCTGTTCAATATACTTCCGGAAACAATAAGTCCGCTTTCTATGAGAAATTAAATTTGACTATTCCTGCTCAAATGAATTTGTTTAAAAAAATCGTGGCTTCATATGAGATGTTTATTAAATATATTCAAGACGAAAGTTCATTAATTGACCATAATTATATTTGGGATATAATATGTACACCGAATACACATTTGTTTGCAGGTGGGTTAAACATAGTCATCATGGAGATAGCCGACGACGATATCACAAATAATGTCAACATATATTGTCCAAGCAATAGTTATTCAACGAATTTTTTCGATATAGAGAAAAATACATTACTCTTACTTAAAACAAATACTATTTATGAACCTATTTATTTATACAAAGACGGCGAACGAAAAACGTCTTTAAAAACATTTAATTTTACGAATCCAGATTTATTACCGAATCTCAAATCATTATTGCTACAAATTCAAACATATATGGTCAATTGTCAACCTCTACGTAGTTCTCCGAGAGTATATACGTTTAAAAATAATATAATGTTACATGCATTAGAAAAAGAATTAATGAAAATAAATGGAACGATTGTAGGTTATGTTGTAAATTATAATAATAAGGTGGTAGCAGTAAAAGCCAAAATTCCAGATATTGAAATAGAGGGCGTGCTTCCATGTTATCCGAGTGCTCAGCAAAATAATGCGATTCCGATTGTATTTATAGATAATATAACGATTTGGTCATCGTATACGGATACGATTCGTTTCTTAACAAAGGTGAAACAATTAAATGCAAATATATTATGTCAACCTGTGGCGAAAATAGATGATTCTGGTTTAATTGTGGGTGTTTTAACGGAAACGAATCAATTTATCATGTTATCGCAACCAACTGAAAATGTAGACGACGATTTGGATAAGATAGAAGATAAGAATTATATTACTGCCGATATTGCTATTTTTAACGATATTAAAGAAACCACGAAAGATAAATTTATTCGTAGTGTAAAATTAGAAACGAACTTCTATAATTCATTCCGAAATTTATTACGAACTGTATTGAATAAATTAGAAAATAGAAAGATAAAGAATGATGTGCGTACATATATTGAAAATAGCAAAGATAAGTATAGCGCCAAATTAGAGAAAGTTATTACAATGATAAAACCGATTATGTTAGAATATGTGGCATTTAGTACATATACCGAAGAATCTTTGAATAGCATTACTCAAGTTACAAGTTGTCTAGACGATTTGTCATGTGAGGAATCGTTTTGTTTGAAAAGTGGTACGACAAACTGTAAATTACTGATACCAAATATTAATTTAATGAATAATTTGAATAATGAAACGATATATTATGCTCGTATGAGTGATGAATTAATACGATTTAATAGGATAAAATCATTTATGTTCGACCCTGATATTTATTTATCTTTTTCGAAAATTAATTATGATTTACAAGATGATGAAATTATTTTGCTACAAAGCGCAATAACAGGAAAGGGTTATTTAGATAATTTAGAATTTGAGCAACCGAATAAATATATTACAAATAATACATTCGATATTATACAACCAGATCCTGCTGTTAGTCAAAAATACAGCGACATAATTGCTAGAAGCGTATTTTCGTCAGAGGAAGTT
>Ga0222714_10003697_pt1 | contig 15379 bp, 11 predicted proteins | sample C33_3DmetaG_FD_165048 | JGI IMG/M metagenome (GOLD analysis project Ga0222714, IMG submission 165048) | Estuarine water microbial communities from San Francisco Bay, California, United States - C33_3D | ecosystem: Environmental > Aquatic > Marine > Unclassified | place: USA: California...
AAAAGATCAGCATTTCTTCCAACCTGGCGGTCGGTCATTTTGTTAGGTGGATTCATGAGCTATTTTAAACCAAGTGGGGGCAAGACGGCACTCAAAATATGCAAAACCCGTTCTGCAACCAAGCCGAATCCGAAAAATTGAACGTCTGATTCTTGAAAAACGTTGATATTTCATACCGTTTGGAGTTGTTACCCTCGGTACCAGCTTTTCACCGCCGCGCTCGCGAACACCGCGATTTTGACGGTGGCGAATTGGTATATTATGGACCTCATCCAACCTATTATGGCATTGGAGAAGTAAAAGAAACCATTAATGGATTCGTAGCCGTTGATTTCCGGGGCACTGGCGAATTTGGTGTCCACGAAGATATGTTTAGACCTGAATATCTGATTGTGATCCCTTCAGCAACTAAAAGTTTATTGTAGGTGCCTTTTATGCGCATACTCGTTCTCGCGCTCCTCGTTTTAGCCGGTTGCAACTCAAGACCGGCCAGCATCCCCATGATTGACGGGATGGTCGACAATTTTGAAGATGGAAATCGCTATAGTGAACTCAGCTTCGAATGGCAATCCATTTCTGGCGGTGGTGAAACCAATGCCAGCATTTTTATTGAACCCGGGGGCGTTGGAAGTTCTATTTACCAATTAACCGTGGGCGGAATGCGTCCGTTTGGTTCGAGTGGCGATCAGGTTTCTGGAGCCCGCATTGCGCTCGGCAACACCGGCGACTCAGGCTCGAAAACAGCCACGGACGTGACGGCTTACACCGGCCTATCCATTGCCATGAGCGGAACACCCGGAACGTACATTATTCAGATGGGCACCGCGTCTATAACCGATCACGACTATTACAATTCCTATGTGGAAGTCACCGAGCAATGGAATGTGTTCAAAATCCCATTTGATCGCTTTCTTCAAGAAGGTTTCGGGAGTAAGCGCGATTGGACGGGTGAAGATGTAACCCATATTGCCATTTATTCGAACATACTTGGACCATACCAATTGTATGTTGATGACGTAGCATTTTATTCCGAATGAAAGCAGATTCGCGTTAAGAAGCGCTCTGCTTATACAAGCAGTACTGCAGCATGCATAAGTTAGTTGTAGAGGGCGTTACCAAACGGTACGGCAAGTTCGTTGCCGTCAATAACGTGTCCTTCGAAGCCCAACCCGGTCGCATTTTAGGCCTTTTGGGACCCAACGGAGCCGGTAAAACCACCTCCATCCGCATGATCACCTACATCACCATCCCCGACGAAGGGCGTGTGATGTATGGAGCGGAAGAAGTAGGACCTCGCTCGCAAGAACACATGGGCTACCTGCCCGAAGAGCGCGGCTTGTATAAGAAGATGAAAGTGGGCGAGCAGCTCATGTACTTCGCCGAGCTCAAAGGTATGCCTCGCGCCAAGGCCAAAGAGCAGATTAGGTACTGGCTGGATCGATTTGGCGCGCTCGAGTGGGTTGGCAAGGTCACCAACGAACTCTCCAAGGGGATGCAGCAGAAAATCCAGTTCATTGCGACCATTCTGCACAATCCATCGCTTTTGATTCTGGATGAACCGTTTGGCGGGCTCGACCCCATCAATGCCGAATTGCTCCAGGACGTGATTATGGAACTGAAGGATGAAGGCCGCACCATTTTGTTTGCTTCGCACCGCATGGAACAAGTGGAGCAACTGTGCGACGACATCTGCTTGATATCTCGGGGTGAAATCGTCGTAAAAGGCGCGTTGACCGACATCAAAAAGCAGTTTGGCAAAAACACCATTCTGATGGATTTCGAAGGATCGGACGCATTTTTAGATACTCTTGAGCAGTCTGGAGCGGTGCGAATTGGATCCAGAAGCACGCGTTACGCCGAACTCAATCTGCAAGGATTGACTACGCCTAAACAGGTGCTCGAAGTCGCCATGCCGGTGGTGAATAACATCACCCGATTTGAACTGGTTGAGCCGCCCATGCGCGAGATCTTTGTGACTGCGGTGACCAAGCAACAAGGCGAACAAGCCATCCCAACCGTTTAAAGAGCTACAACACCATGTCTACGACTGTATCTAGAAACAAAATATTTGTAGTTGCCAAAAACGAGTTCATGAAACGGGTCAAAACCCGCTGGTTCGTTTTTACAACCCTATTGGGCCCCATCGTGATGGTCGCCTTTTTTACGATTATTGGAATCGTTACCGCGAAATCACTCCAAACGACTGAAAAAACCATTGCCGTTGTCGACCAAACGGAGCGCCTAGCCTCCGATGTGGTTGATACCTCAGGCACCTTTACCTTTCAGCTGTCCAGTGAACCGGAAGACTCTCTAAAAGCCTCTGTATTGGCTGGAGACTTGTCCGGCTATCTTATTCTCCCCCAAGGGATTATAGAGGGCGAAGCCGCTGCGAGATACTACTCCACGGAAGGCGGTGGAATCAGTAATTTCTCGGGGGATTTACGCGCTGTGGTGCGCGACGCTGTGCGTTTACGTAGGCTCGAAGACCAAGCCGTAGACAAAGATGTGTTTGATATCATCAACGCGAACGTCTCGCTCGACTCCATCCAGCTTTCGGATGAAGGCGAAGAACAAGGCAGTACCGCCGCGTATGCTATTGTTGGGGGCATTATGGGCTTCTTGATCTACATCACCATGCTGGTGTACGGATCGGTGGTGATGCAAGGGGTTATTGAAGAAAAGACCTCTCGGGTGGTCGAAGTAATTGTCTCTTCGGTACGTCCGTTTCAGTTATTGATGGGCAAAGTGCTTGGTATTGGCGCCATGGGACTGGTCCAAATGAGCTTCTGGGCAGGGCTTATCGCCGCCGGCACCATGTTCTCCGGGGCCATAGTGAGCATGATTATTAATCCTGCTGACCTCAACCTGCCCGATACCGCTTCCCAGGCTGAAGTGCTCCAGGCGGTGGACTTTACGATTCCACAGCTTGCGCCCGAAGTGTTTGTGTGGTTCGTACTGTTCTTCATTATGGGCTACTTGCTGTATGCGACGCTGTTTGCGGGCATAGGCTCGTCGGTTGAGCAACAACAAGATGCGCAGAGCCTCATGCTACCCGTGATGATGCCCATAATTGTGTCCATCATCTTCCTGCAAGCCGTAATCGAAGCGCCCAATTCCCCCCTATCGGTCGGATTGTCGCTGTTTCCGTTTACCGCGCCCATCCCCATGGTGGTCCGCATCGCCATGATTGATGTACCGCTCTGGCAAATCCTGCTCTCGTTCAGCTTACTGGTAGGCGCCTTCCTAGGAGCCGTCTGGGTCAGCTCCCGGATTTATCGCATCGGCATTCTGAGCTACGGCAAAAAACCGTCACTGAAAGAACTGATCCGGTGGATGCGGTATGCCTAAATGGTAAGCGAATACGATAGTAGGGTTCGAAATGCAGCTTTTGACTGGTTAAGCAAACAAGTCGAAATTAAAGGTGATGTCCTAAGTTGGCACGACCTAAAACTTGGTTTCTCTTATGGATCAGAAACCATTCATCTAGTTAGTCAGCAAGGAATTTTCAAGCCAAAGTCTTTGGAAATACCGCTAACCATCAGAACCTCAGATGAAGGGCCTTATGATGACGCATTTGATGAACGAAGCGGGCTATTAAAATATGCATTCCGTGGTACCGATCCTGAACATAGAGATAACAGAGGATTGCGAACGGCAATGCTTGAGTCGATTCCTTTGATTTATTTTCATGCCGTTGTTCCTGGAAAATATCTAGCGGCTTATCCCGTGTTTATAGTCGGCGAATCAAAGACTGAAAAAATGTTCTCAGTCGCTGTTGATGACGTCAAAGAATTTAGATCCAATACGATTGCAAGCGAGCAAGCTCTACCTCGTAGAGAATATGTTACACGAATTTACCAGCAGCGACTTCATCAGAAAGGGTTTAGAGAGCGGGTATTATCTGCCTACCGACGACATTGTTCTATTTGCCGGTTGAAGCATGCAGAATTACTGGATGCTGCGCATATTATCCCGGACTCAAAACCTGGAGGAGACCCTATCGTCCCAAATGGAATATCCTTGTGCAAGATTCACCACGCGGCATACGACGCAAATGTTCTTGGAATTTCTCCTGATTACAAAGTATCGATTCGAAAAGATGTCTTGGTAGAAATTGATGGCCCCATGCTTAAGCATGGAATTGTCGAAATGCACGGTACCAAGATTCTTCTACCCCGCCAATTAGGACTCCATCCAGATCGCGAACGATTAGATATTCGGTTTCAGGAGTTCAGGGCTTTTTAAGACTAAATTTGTCATCCATCACCCTCGTAAAACCACCCTTCCTCAAAACCGCCACGATCTCGGACTTTGTTTTCGCGCACCTCTTCCACCTCGTATTCTGAGTGGCCAGTTGATTTCGCCAGCGCCCGAATCACTTCTAAAATGTCGGCGAGCTCTTCGATTTTGCCACTGCTAAGGTACTCTCCCACTTCTTCAACCAATTTGTCTCGAAGCGCAACCGTTAAAGCAGACCCTGTTAGTTTTTTAACAATTGGAAGCCTTCCTTCTGACTTAATCTGGGAGGGTACTTCGTCTCGAATCAGTTTTTTTCGGCGCCTCCAATCTGTATCGTCACCATCCCGTTTTGCTCTATTACATCGAAAGCAAAGCGCCTGAAGGTTGTCCTTGCTATGCACATCGACAGGCTTGCCCTCAATGATGACTTTTCCATATTTGTTGGCTTTTGATCGGGGTACGATATGATCGACATCAATCGGAGTTAACTCTGAAGGCACGCCACAGAGCTGGCATTTTCCCCTAGCTTCTTTTAGTACCTCGTATCGCAATGATGAGGTTACTTCGGAACCTGACTTGGATCGCCTTTTAGACGAAATCCAACTTGCAATTTTTGCATCGCAAATAGCGACTAGGTCATCGAATTCTGAATCAGAAGGTTCGAGATTCAATTTGAATTGCTGGGTTGTCCTGTCATAAGAAACAACGTCGTGCTTGGTCAAGGTTATTTTAGGCCATCGCATTAGAATTCGACGATAGTATTCCTGGACAGACTCATCGTTATCAGCCAATCGGGTAGCGAGCTGCTCCTTTGAACAAGAACCTCCGTTTAAAAGAAGATGCTTGATAACTACAGGCTGATACACTTCTGTCATGGACATCGTGGCTGTCAGAAATTCCCGTAACTCTTTGCGATTCATCGTATTGGAATATTATCATTTAAAACAAATGGCACGATCAAATTCCGTCAGAACGTGTGATTCGACGCTTCTAGAATAGTACGTTTATCTTTCTCCACTGACAAGGTCGAGCTTCACCGACCAACATCCGTCTTATTCGTAGATGAAACCAATTTCCTGCACCATCATTAACACCCAGCGCCGATTTGAATTTCAGCTTGCGGGCGCTTAATAAATGCAGCTAAAGCGGTTGTTGCGAATCGTTGGGATTCGTGGTACCTGTTTTGGCAAAGCTGAAGCGGGTTTTTTTGTGTCCATCCGTTACGGGACACGTCGCCGATTTAATCGCACTACTTGCGGGCGACTAACAAATACAGCTAAAACGTCGACCTCCGATTGAAAGGTGGCCGTCGTAACACTTAATCAATGAGGAGATGAATCCATGAAATTGCGCATTTCACATCAGATTTTACAGTTAGACCAAGATCGGCGCCACAACGATTTACGTCAGTTTGCCTGCTGGGTGGCTAACCAAACCAAGCCGAATCTAGCCGTGCACCGCGATCTAGTCCACATGATATCCGAAGACGTCGCCAAAGGGCGTGACGCCGAAAAAACATGCCGATTGATTCACGACTCCTTTTCGGATGTCGCCATCGCGGCAGGGGCAGTTGGCCTACGACATGCACCCAAATCTGCTTCTAGCTTTTTAGCCTGCTATGCCTGCTCGAATGCTGCTCCAGGGTTTGCGGCGCAGAATGCGGTTGACTGGGCTATCAGGTGGCATCTCGCGGCCACAGAAAGTCTTGACTCAACAGCTTTTGAAGAGCTTATTTTGGACAAATTGCGATCTATAGGTTAGCGACGATTCCAGTCGACAGATTTCGTTGAAACATCCGCATGGCACTTATGTATTCTTTTGTGTTCGTTTGTATTCTGTGAGAACACACAATGAGAATAGCATGTCTAAAACAGTAACGTTGAGACTCGACGATAAGGTGTACGAACGCTTTAAGAATCTTGCCGCCGACGACAATCGTCCGTTGTCCAACTATATCGAGACAGCTGCACTGCGGTTCATCGAAGAAAACGAATACGTCGATGAGTTCGAGATGCGTGAGATTACTTCCAATGAAGGCCTGAACAAGAGCCTGAAGCGAGGTTTGCGAGACGCAAAAGCGCAGCGAGGCAAGTTTGTCTGAGTACCGCATTTTTGAAACGGAAGAATTCTCGAAGTCACTGGGTAAACTTGAACTCTATGACCAAGGCTTCATCCGGAATAAACTTCAGACATTCATCTACCCGCAACTCAGAATAGAACCCTGCTTTGGCTCGAATGTCAAAAAACTCCGAGGGTACAATCCTAGTGTATGGCGGTACCGCATTGGTCGATTTAGACTGTTCTACAGTGTAGACCAGAACGAAAGCATCGTCTATATCCTTACCATTGAAAAGCGAAAAGATGCCTATCGGTAATCAGTTTACCCATGGCGCTCCCGCTTTAACCAAGGCTTCTTCGAGTCCCTCTAGTGTGTTTTGTAGAGTGCCAAGGGCCAATTCAAATCGTTTGAGGTCATCATTCACAATCTGTAGTTGTTCTTTGTGGGTTTCCGTGGGACCGTAAGTAGACTTGGCGATGCCGATTTCGAGGACGCTTAAGCGGCTACCAACCGTTGGGGCAACCCGTTCGCCCGTTTCTTGTCGTGCTGGGGGCCCATAAACGTCAGCGTTGAGCGCTAATAACGCCTGTTTAGCATCGTACAACGCTTTATCGAGGTCACCTGGATCGACTTGGGTACGGGTTAGGGCAATTTCCATCTTGCTGATGGATTCGCCGGCTTCGGTTAGGGCGGAAGCTAACGACGAGTTTCTTCCTACCGCATCCTCATAGGAACGCCAAAAGGCGGCGACTTCGGCATGGGTGGCGCCTGGTAAGGCTCCTTCGCGCAAAGGCACTACGTCAAAGGGCTGTCGGGCTGCCATTTCAGTCACCACACCATCTACCCGTTGGCTCATGGACACGGTATACTGACCGGGTTGGGCGAGCAAGCCACTTGCGGATGTCGTTGGTGCCGTTGAGGTTATGGCTTGCACCGATGGATAACGCAGGTCCCAACTCACGCGGTGAAATCCTTTCGTTACAGGACCCTCCAATCGGCGCACGGTATTGCCTTCGCTGTCGCGAATGGTGAGGATAATGGCGGGATCGGCCTCGCTGCGCTCGGCCTCTATCGCATCCCACCCCGGCAACGCCACCGATTTACCGGCTTTAACCGCTTCCTTCTCGGCCTCTTGCCTTACTTGCTTTTCCGTCTTCATGGTATCGCGCAAGTAATAGGTAAACGTGGCACCAAAATCCGGATTGGGAGCTACATAGTGGTGCGAACCTTGGCTTCCGCGGGTATCGTCGAAGCTCAACATAGGCCGCGGTACGTACCACCACGCGTTGCGCACTTCAAACAGCGTCGCTTCGCTACTTAGTTGCTCGTTCGTCACGTGGCGCAGGGCCGAATAATCATCCAGCACAAAGAATCCACGGCCAAAGGAAGCCCCAACGAGGTCGTTTTCCCTTTTTTGAATGGCTAGATCCCGAAACGAAATGGTGGGCATATCGCCCGTGAGCTTGGTCCACTTTACGCCTCCATCCACGCTAAAGTGAATCCCAAATTCCATGGCGATAAACAGTAAGTTCTTGTTCACATGGTCCTGAACAATGCGCCATGCAAGCGTTCTTCCGGGAAGGTTCGACCGAATCGAGGTCCACGACCGTCCCCGGTCACTGCTTTTCATCACGTACGGAGCATAATCGCCATACTTGTGGTTGTCGAGCACCACATAGACCGTGTTCGCATCGTGCAAATCGGCTTTGATGTCGTTTACGAAGGCCGTCGATGGCACGCCCGGCATAGAACCTACTTCAATTTTGCGCCAGGTTGAACCGCCGTTTTCGGTGACTTGGACCAATCCATCGTCGGTGCCAACGTAAAGCAGCCCTTCCTGTTGGGGGGATTCGGACACCGAGGTAATGGTGTTGTACATCGACATCGCGCCTACATCCCAGGCGTTGTCCCAACTTTGCGTCCCTCCCATAATGGGTAGGGTCAGCCGGTCCTGATCCTTGGTAAGGTCACCGGATATCGCCGTCCAGCTATCGCCCCGGTTTTCGGACTTCCAAAGCCGATGAGAAGCAAAATAGATGCGTGACGGCTTGTGAGGGCTAACCAAAATGGGGGAATCCCAATTGTAGCGCTCATAGTCTTCATCGGCGCCAGGCTGAGGTTGGATGTCCATGGCTTCCCCGGTGATCATATCGATTCTAGAAAGCGCCCCTTGCTGCCGCTCGGCGTACATAATGTTTGGATTGCCGGGCTCGGTCGCTGGTTGATGCCCATCCCAATCCAGCACGATGCGCCAGTCCGAGTTTTGAATGCCGTGCACATTGTCGGTTCGCGAAGGCCCGCCTTGCGTGGAGTTGTCCTGCGTTCCACCAAAAATGTTGTAGAACGGAGCGGAGTCGTCGAGGGCTACTTTGTAAAACTGAGTCACGGGCAGGTTTTCAATGAACCGCCAGGTCTTGGTTAGGTCAAAACTTTCGTACAAGCCGCCATCAGATCCCACAATCAGGTAATCCGGGTCGTCTTTACGGAAGGCAATGGCATGATTGTCGCCATGTTTTGCGACTTCATTCATGCGAAAGAACGTTTTTCCGCCATCATCAGAAATCTGGAGGTTGGCATCCATCAAGTACAGCCGCTCAAATTGGTGAGGCGATGCGTACAATTCTTGATAGTAATGAGGCCCTGTAGCTCCGGCTACGGCATCCGACATTTTGGTCCACGTCGAACCTCTGTCTGCCGAGCGAAACACACCACCCGTTTTGCGATCCAGTTCAATGGCCGCATACACAATGTCAGGTTGTTGAGGCGAAACGGCGATACCGATTTTACCCATGTTGGAATCGGGCAGTCCGTTGGTCAATTCCTGCCAGGTCTCTCCCCCGTCGGTGCTTCGATGAATACCGCTGCCCGGTCCTCCGCCCATGTAGGCGGCCACCGTACGATGACGCTGCCACGTTGCGGCGTACATCCAATCTGGGTTGCGCGGATCCAAGGCGATATCCGTTACCCCGACCCATTCGTTGTCACCCAACGTTTTTTTCCACGTCGCGCCGCCGTCGGTCGATTTGTAGAGCCCCCGATCGCCGCCTTTGGACCAGAGCGGCCCTTGTGCAGCTACCCATATCGTGTTGGAATCGGTGGGATGAATCACGATTTCAGAAACGTGTTCAGAGTTGGGAAGGCCCATATTCTTCCAGTTTTTTCCGCCGTCGTCGCTTCGGTACACCCCGTCTCCGTATCCCATATGACGACCACCTACGTTTTCACCCGTTCCAACCCACACCACGTGCGGGTTTTGAGGATCGATGGTCACCGAGCCGGTTGAATACGCACCTTGTCCATCGAAAATGGATTCCCACGTGGTACCCGCGTTTACTGTTTTCCAGACGCCACCGGACGAAACCGCCACGTACCAAATCGAATCATCTTCCGGATGAATGGCAATGTCTGAAATACGCCCAGACATGAATCCGGGGCCGATATTGCGAAATTTCAACCCGTCAAACGTTTCTGGCACCATGCGATCCTGTGCGAAAGACGAGAAAACAAAAATCAGCGAGAAGGCAAGAAATAGGTAGAATTTTTTCATTGCTGCGAGCGGCGATGGTGGGTAGCAAGAACGATCGGGTAAACACCCTGAACCACAAATGTAATCACCAAGATGCAAAAGAACCGACTGTTTTAAGGTGCTGATCACTTCTGAAGGGGTTATTTGGCTGCTCAAGAAGTGTCCAATAACAACACTTCCGGGTATTTCTGTTATCATAAGTGCCATTATTTATTATAAGTGCCACTTAAATAATGTTTAATAGTATTTACTAACTCTTTTTTATGTCGTATTTTAGCATAAATAGCCCTAAATTTAAGCATTGCTACCCGTTTTGGCATATTAGTTAATAAGTGCCATATAAATGCCACTAACCATTCCAAATAGCGATCTATTAGCTTTAACAAGGCTGCTTAATCAGCATCCTAGAGGCCTTACGCTGTCTGAAATTGATGCCCTTCAAACCCTTGGTTTAACCAAACGAACACTTCAGCGCCGCTTAGCCACGCTTGTCGATTCCGGTGGTATTCGCGGCGAAGGTGATAAAAAAGGTCGAAAATACTATCCAATCGATAGCTGGTCAGAAGCCAAAACGGGTGAAAATGAACCGCCTATTGTCCGCGAACATGCCGGAACGCCCAACCCAAGTTATCTGAGCCATGAATCCGTTCGCATTAGAAACCTGATAACAAGGCCACTCAATCAAAGGAAACCTGTAACGTTTGATCGGCTTTTTTTGGACGATTATGATCCGATTCGTGGCGGACTCTTAAATGAAGCGACAAAAGAGCACTTGAGACGCCTGGGTGATCAAAGCAATCAGGGACTTCCGGCTGGAACGTTTGTGAAACAGATCTACGACCGGCTATTAATTGACCTTTCCTGGAATTCAAGCCGATTGGAAGGCAATACCTACTCTCTTCTCGATACCGAAACGTTACTTCTGAGGGGAGAAGAAGTGACGGGAAAATCGGCATTAGAAACGCAGATGATTCTCAATCACAAGGGTGCTATTGAGTTATTGGCTGAGCCTAGTGATGCAATCGGATTTAACAATTACACGTTGCGAAATCTGCATGCGATCCTTTCTGACAACCTGTTGCCGGATGCCGCGGATGGTGGAAAACTCAGAACCAAGGCCGTAGGAATCTCTCAATCAACCTACCTCCCCACTGCAATCCCACAGGTTATCGATGAGTGTTTCCAAATCATGTTGCAAAAAGCCGAGGCCATTAAAAACCCATTTGAGGCTTCCTTTTTCATCATGGTTTATCTGCCTTATTTACAGCCTTTTGTGGATGTAAATAAGCGTGTCTCTCGACTCGCTGCCAATATTTCGCTGATCAAGCATGACTATTGCCCGCTGTCCTTTGTGGATATTGATAAAGAGGACTACCTATACGGCATTCTAGGGGTCTACGAACTTCGACGTATTGACTACCTACGGGATGTCTTCGTTTGGGCCTATGAACGGTCTTGCGCTCGCTATTCTGTAATTCGAGAATCCCTGGGAGAACCAGACCAATTCCGGCTTAAATACAGATCAGACATCAAGCAACTGGTTTTACAGATCGTCCGAACTGTTGACAATTCAGAACAATTACCTTCAGAAATAGGCAATTATGCAACGGCGCACATTCCAAAAGTCGATCACATCGCTTTTGAGCAAGCCATCTATGCCGACCTCAAATCGCTACATAGTGGGAATATTGCCAGGTTTGGAATTAGACCTTCTGAATTTGAGCGCTGGGAGTCTAGCAGGTAGATAGCCCTTAGAATTTGCATTGGGATCTATTCGATTTCTTAGTAGGTTTGGAAAAGGATGAAATCGCGGATTTTTACCATAGTCGTGCTCGCTATCGTGTCCCTGGCCTGGGTCGGGACGGCGAACGCACAATATTTCCGCTATGGCAAAAACAAGGTTCACTACAAGGATCAGGAGTGGTTTTATCTGCAAAGTGAGCACTTTACGGTGTTCTATTACGAGGATGGCGAGTATCTAGCAGATTTCGCGACCCGGTCGGCGGAAGAAGCGTTCACTTCGCTCCAAAAACTGTTTGATTTTGCTCCGGAAGAACGCATTCCGATGATTGTGTACCCCAACCACGGGGAGTTTTCGGTGACCAACGCGGTTGACCTTCCCACTTATACGGACGGCATTGGTGGGGTCACGGAGATGTTCAAAAACCGCATTGCCATCCCATTTAGCGGCGATTACGATGATTTTCGGCGCGTCGTACACCACGAATTGGTCCATGCAGTAATCAACGCGGTGTATTATGGGGGGTCGATTCAGTCACTCATACAGGCCGGGACCAAAATGCGGATTCCCCTTTGGTTTAACGAGGGGCTGGCGGAGTACGCGGCACTCGGATGGGACACCAACTCGGATATGTACATCCGGGAAGCCATTTTGGAAGATGCGCTCGCCCCTATCGATCAGTTGTATGGGTACTACGCTTACCGTGGCGGGCAAAGTGTGTGGGATTACATCGCCGAGCAGTATGGGGATGAAAAGGTAACGGAGATTCTGCATCGCTTGCGCACGGCACGCTCCGTGGAGCAGGCCATTGTGCAGTCGATCGGTCTTGATTTGGATGAACTCAGCGAGCGGTGGCAACGCGCCCTGCGGGAAGTGTATTTCCCGGAAGTCACTGCGCGAGAATCACTTGAGGAGATTGCATTGCCGTTGATTACCCGCGAACACGGGTTCTACAACACCAGCCCAACCCTATCTCCTTTGGGCGACAAGATTGCTTTTGTTACGACCAAAAGCGGTTTGTTCGATATCTACATCGCCGATGTAACCACGGGCGAAGTGGAGAAACGTTTGGTTCAGGGTCAACTTTCTAGGGATTTTGAGTCGCTGCGCATCCTGACCCCCGGGCTCGCTTGGAGCCCCGATGGACGGCATTTGGCGGTAGCCGTGAGTAGCGGCCAGACCGAAGCAGTCGCCTTGATTGATGTGGTCACGGGAGTTACGCGACGCTATGAAACCCCTGAACTCCAGCAAATATTATCGCTCGCTTGGCACCCTAGTGGCAACCAACTAGCTCTAAGTGCCACCAACGGTACGCAGTCAGACATTTACAGGCTCACGCTCGACTCAAATACCATAGAAAACATCACGAACGATGTGTTCAGCGATCTGGAACCGTCCTGGAGCCCGGATGGCGAAGTGATTATTTTCCACTCGGACCGAGGCGCAAACACCGAACTTCGGAGCTTCACGAGTGCGAATACCCGGATGTTTGAGCAGGCCTTCGAGCAATCCAACTTGTACGTGTTGACGATGGGCTCGGAAGAAGCCGGAAACGCACCAATGCCCCGGTTTGTGCGCCGACTCACCCAAGACGAAGTGTGGGATGAACGTAGCGCCCGATTTGGTCGCGATTCCGACCGCGTCGTGTTCATTAGCGACAGGAACGGCATCCCTAATTTGTATGAGAAACACCTAGTGAGCGGCCAAACTCGGGCGCTCACCGATCTTGATATTGGGGTTATGCAGGTAGCGATGGCTTCTAAAAGCGATGTAGCCGCTGTGGTATCGCTGCGCGAAGGGACGCCCTCGGTGTACATCCTCAAACAGCCTTTTGCGAGGTCGCAAGCCCGGGACCCATTGATGCCCAATGTGTGGGCGCAACGCGTAGACCAATCCGACTTTAGGGTGGCGCCCGCGCTCGCGGTAGCGGGACGCGCCCGCTTGGAAGGCAACCCGTTCCTGCGTGATGCCAACGACGGCGTCCCCTACTCGCGCGGGCGCCAACGTCTTCTTCCCGAACAGCCCGTCCATGTGGCGCTGCAAGGCCTCCCGAAACCCCGTATTTCAGCCGATTCCTTGATCGCTCGCATCCGCGCAGAAAGCCTGGCGCAAAGTGGGCAGGATCGGATTGAACTCCCCGCCGATTCGTTCGCGCGCGGGGTAACGGTTGATTTTGAGTCTTTGTCGAGGCGGCCTGAGCCCGAAAACATCGACGAATTGATGCCCGCCTCTTCCATAAACCGGATGGCCTTGGTCGATGAAGGGGGCAATTTCATTCCACAGCGCTACAAATTGCGCTTTTCCCCGGACATTGTGTACGGAGCGGCTGGGTACGACGCCCTCTACGGCGTGCAAGGCATTACCCAAATGGAATTCAGCGACATGTTGGGGGACCACAAAATCATTGTGGCTTCTAACCTACTCCTGGATCTGCGCAATTCGGATTACACGCTTTCGTATCACTACCTCCCCCGACGAATTGATTGGTCCATCAGCACCTTCCATATTTCAAGGCTGCTGGCCGACTTTACTGTTGTCGACCCCACGTACTACCGCTACCGTCAATACGGAGCCAACATCGAAGCCAGCATTCCGTTAGACAAATTCCATCGTATAGATGCTCGCATTGGGGTGGTAGGGGTTAATCAAGCCGATGTGACCGACGTCACGAGGCCTTCGAGCTCTAGAACCCTATTGGTTCCATCCATTTCCTATACCAAAGATACCACGACGCCTGGGTTCACGTATCCTGTGGATGGGTCTCGATTGGCGGTATCCTTAAGTGGTGCGCCCACCAGCTTCACCGACAAATCCATTCGATTCGGAACCGTTCTTTTTGATGGGCGAACCTATCAGTCGTTCGGGAACGCGCGCTATACCTGGGCTATGCGGTTCTCGGCAGGAGTATCGTTTGGACCCTACAAACAGGTTTTTTACACGTCGGGCGTTCAGAATTGGTTGAATCGAAACTTCGACGACCTCAACGGCTTTCCGCTCGACGATGTGGCCGATTTCGTGTTTGCAACCCCCGTGATGCCGCTTCGTGGATTTGATATTAATGCTGCAAATGGATCTAATTTTGGGGTCATTAACCTGGAGTTCAGATTTCCGTTGGTGGCCGCTTTATTGCCCGGGCCTGTGCCCATCATCCCCCTCTACAACATCCAAGGGCAGGTGTTTGCCGATATTGGCAACGTGTGGGGCGGTCGTTCTTCGCAATCCAGATCCTCGTCGGGAACGGGTGCTCCTGAAGATCTTGTTCAGCGTCGGTTTGACGATATCCTCGCCGGTAGTGGATTCGGCATTCGGACCCTGTTTTTAGGATATCCTGTGAGACTTGATTTTGCGTGGCCTTTTGACGGCAAACGCTTTGGCGACCGACAGACCTACATCAGCGTTGGGCTCGATTTTTAGGCCCTTAATAACTGAATTTGTGTGAAAAGAGCGCTCTGATCGGCCAGAACACCCTTCTTAAATGAACCTATCCCCTTTTTTGGGGTTTGTGATCTGCTCTGGCAAATTTTGTCCTTCATTCCCCACTTTGCGGGCTGTTTGAAGGGCCACCCACCCGTTTTACGACTATGCAGACAGAAATTAAGAAGATCACGGATGTCGAGTTTGACCTCGAAATCAAAGCCGCCGCTGCGGACTTATCCGAAGAAATTGAACAGGCCATTCGCACCCAACGCGCTCGCACAACCATGAAAGGGTTTCGTGCTGGCAAAGTGCCTACCACGTTGGTCAAAAAAGTGTACGGCAAGTCGCTCGCGTACCAAATCGCTGAGGAACGGGTTCAAAAAACCTTCCAGGCGTC
>Ga0222714_10003698_pt1 | contig 15377 bp, 20 predicted proteins | sample C33_3DmetaG_FD_165048 | JGI IMG/M metagenome (GOLD analysis project Ga0222714, IMG submission 165048) | Estuarine water microbial communities from San Francisco Bay, California, United States - C33_3D | ecosystem: Environmental > Aquatic > Marine > Unclassified | place: USA: California...
AAATGTATTAAAACCAACTGTAATTGGATCAAGTGATTTAGTTGCTTATAGTAATACAGATAAATCTAGAGGTGGTAAAATATCAGGTGGTTATACTTCAACTAGATGGGATGGGTTAAGAACAAGTGGTTGTTTATTTGATTATTCTACCCAAATACAAGGACCTAACATTACTGGGTTTTATGGTTGGATAGGAAAGAAACGAACTACACTATTATCAAATACAATATCACTTGGGTTTGAAGGTAAAGGAGCATTATATAATTCAGTTGCATTTGGACAAGTAGTAAATTGGGCTGGTATTAAGTTAGTTTATATGGCTTCAGGTTCATATGGCCATATTTATAAACAGAAACTAATTGGTACTTCAGTTATTGTAGGTGCAATGTATGATTTTAAAATAGCAAAAGTAATAGGTGTTAAACTAACTAACTTATTAGTTTATTCACCTTACATGCAATATTATAATGATTTACTTTTAAAATCACCATTAGTATTATTACCTTCAATAGGTACAAACGTTAGTTTAACTAAAAACTTTAAAATTAATTTAAATTTAGGGGGCGCTTATCAAGTAGGTAGTGGTGCTTTAAATTATTCATTTATAGTAGGTTCTAGAATAGCATTATAATGAGACACATATTAACTATATTATTCGTTTTATTATCATTTGTAGGTTTAGCTCAAACATTTACCTATAGTGGTTATGTTTACACAGCAAGTGGATCACCAGCAGTTAATGTTCCAATCAAAATATATAAACGTACAACTCCAACTTTAACAGGATTTACATCTCAGAATAACTATAATGGTCATTCATATTACAGATCTACAGGTTCGGCATTTTGGTTAACAGCAAAAGCAAACTGTGAAGCTATGGGTGGACATTTAGTTACTGTAACAACAGCAGCTGAAAATACTTTTATTTTTAATTTATGGCCTTCAGGTTGGATTGGATTAACAGATGAAGTAACTGAAGGTGTTTGGAGGTGGGTAACTGGAGAGGCTTATTCTTATACATCTTGGAATCCTGGAGAACCAAACAATGCCGGTAATGAAGATTATGTTCAATTTGTTGGTGGTGGTAAATGGAATGACTTACCAAATGGTGTTTCTTTACCTTATGTACTTGAATTTGAATATATTGTAAATTACACTAGCTGGACTTTAGAATCAACAGTTTATACTAACTCATTAGGATATTACGTTTACTCAGGAGCAACAAACCCATCAGTAGAATGGTATGCTGAAATATCAGCTCCTAATCCAGTTACAATACCAACTAACACTGATATAACTGCTATATCTAATGTAGTAAATAAACGTACAACATTTAATGGTATTCATTATTATATGTATGATGTGAACAATGATGGAGCTATAACAATATCAGATGCTTACTATGTTAATGCTAAAAGATGGAATATATTCGCTAGTTGGATTGATATATCTAATTCATTATTATTTACAACAGCACAATATAATGCTATTAAAGCAACAACAGCTAATGTAAAAACAACTTATCCAGGTGTAAGTAGTATTACAACACCTACAATGACTGCTAGTACAACAACAAACTATTATATAATATCACCTGGTTATTCAGGGACAGTAAGTTATTAATTATGAAAAAGATTTTATTACTTATATTATTACCTATATTATCGTTTGGGCAAATTAATCCTCCACCACCTCCCCCTCCAACTACAACAACTACTACAAATCAAGAATTTGGTACAACACAAAATGGGATTATGGGAGCACAATCTAGATCATTTGGTGGTGGAAGTATAATTAAACCAAATCAAATACTAAATTCAGCTGACTTAACATTTATAGGAAGTAATACTTACGAAACTGATCAACCTGCATTCAGACCAGGTACTAGTTTAAGTTGGGGTAAATTTAATTATGGTAAAGGATTTGGTATAAATGCTTTAACAACATTTGATTTCACTCAACAAACATATTCACTCTATTATAGAAATAAAAACTGGTATTATCATTTAAACTTTGGTAAAATGGGTTCAACATATAATAGAGGTACTAGTGTAACTAGAGTTTGGTTTTCTAAAAAAGTAAAAGATCTAAGTTCAGGTATTCAATTTGGAGTGGCTATAGTTGAAAATAGAGATAAAGACAATATAAATCCTTATTATGTTTTAGTACCTTATACAGCATTTCTAATTCAGAAAGAATTTAAAATAACAAGCAAAATACAATACAAACCAGAAGCGTTTATAACATTCTGTTCTCCTTATTATGATATAGGAAAAGATTTTACAAGTACTTCAACCACATTCAACGCAGTTGTAGGTAATGCTTTTAGTTTACAATTGTCAAAGAGTTTTAAATTAAATTTAACTTACAGAGGAAATATGAATACAACGCCAAAATGGGGTTTGATGCATACTATATTAATTGGTTCAACACTTAAATTTTAATTATGAAATACATTTTATTATTTTTATTATTATTTCCATTCACAACACAAGCACAACAAGCATGTGTTAAAGTAGATACAGTATATGTAACTGCTAAATTAAAACAATTATCAACTAGAGATGTTCGTTTCGGTATTAAACAAACAGCAGATGAGCTATTAAGTGAAAAACACTGTCTATCAGATGTTGGTGAACCGATAGCAATTGAGATATTTTATATTGGAATGCCTTCATCATCACTACGTTTTGGAGGCGTGGGTACAGCCACTCAAACAACTGAAATAGGAATTAAATTACATTTTATGGGTAATGTATTAGAAGGTAAAGGTGCTTCAAGTACAGACGTTAGAACAGTGATGATTGAATTGCAAGATGGAAAAATACCATTTTCAAAAATGACCATATCCAACGCTATAAAACAAGCATTACAAGAAGCCATAGAAAAATTAGATTGACCGAAGTCCTTTGATTATATTTAATTATATAAAAAATTAAAGGTTATGCATATATTGATCGCACCAATCATATTTTTAGCAATTCTAATTTACGCTTACAACAAAGGAAAACAACAAAAATAAGGTTATGAATATAATATACAACTTAAACCCAGACACTGGGTTAATGAGATTGGAATTTAAAAAGAACCTATTTACAGCTCATGATTTCACCAGTGTAGATCGTCAAAAACAATTTGAGCAGTACATTTTACCTATGTTAGCAGCTAATAACAAATTAGTGTTAACAGGTAGTTTGTCTCTTAAATTATTAGGTTTTGAACCGATGGATGATATAATAGGTGATTTTGATCTCGGTTTAATAGATGAATTTACAGAAGAAGATTATAATATATTAAAGAATTTCTTTGGTTTAAGAGATACACATTCTGGTTATAATCAAGAGGAAATGATAGAAAAATCATCATTTGATCCTAAAGCACATATGTGGCAGTTTTCTAAAACATATAGTGAACCAGGAAACGATTATCCTGATTTAAATAGAGAAGTTTACTTCAAATTGGATATTTTCAATGATGAAATCATTAGATTAAAAGATACAATGACTATTTTTTATAATGATTTTGAAGTAAAATTAGTTCATCCAAGTATAACTTACAGTTATAGAATGAGATACGCTTTAGATATTAGATCAAGTGTCACATTTAAGTATTGGAAACGAATGGAAGCATTTATGGATAATGCTAAACTATATTATCATAATTTAAGAGCCATTCAAAAAATGTTAATGAGAGTAGAAGAACATAATGCGAATGTTAAAGATGATAAAGAAAAATTAGTAAGATTAAAAGAACTAATCTCAAGAAGAGATTATAATGCAAATAGTTTTATGGAAAAAATAATGGAGGTAGCAAATGAAGACAATAGCGATAGGGGATGTCCATGGTAATAATGTATGGAAAAAAATAGTTGAACATGAAAATGCAGATAAAGTAATTTTCATAGGTGATTACTTTGATTCATTTGAGATTCCACCTTCAGACCAAATAAATAACTTTTTAGATATTATTGAATATAAGAAATCAAGTGGTAAGGAAGTTATTATGTTAATCGGTAATCATGATTATCATTATATGAGAGGTATTGATGAAACATATTCAGGTTATAAAGCAGGTTATAGACCAGCAATTGAATTTTTATTAGAAGATAACAAACAACACTTACAAATGGCTTATCAAGATGGAGAATTTTTATTTAGCTACGCTGGTGTAAGTAGTGTATTTATGGATTTTGCTTTTAGTTATAAATGGAGAGTAGAAAATATTGCTGATGATTTAAATGAAATGTTTAAATATAAACCACTTACATTTGGTTTTGGTAAATTTAGAAATCCAGAATTTAATATAGATCCTTACGGTGATGATAAAGAACAATCTCCAATTTGGATTAGACCAAAATCATTAATGAGAGCAAATTATGATACATTAAGAAAAGAAGTTATTCAAGTTGTAGGACATACCCAAATAAAGGAAATGGACATTAAAGGTAAAGCAACAGGTAATAGATATTTTTTAATAGATTGTTTGGAGACATCAGGAGAATATCTTATTATTGAAGATGGAGTTGTAACAAATAATTCACACAGAAACTATGAATAATATAGAAGATCCAGATTATATAGAACGTAGAGACTACTTAGTCAATATAATACGTAAACAAAACTTTCTATGGGAACGTGGTTTAGGTGATGACAATTCATATCAAGGTAAACCTAGAGGTAGAAAACCAGCTCCATCAAAACGTATAGCAAATGTGGACCATTCCAAAAAACGAAATAGATATCAGGACTGGGATGATTGACCTCAGTTCTGATGTTATATTTAATATATGAAATTAAGCACCACATATAAACGTACAGTAAACGGAAAAATAGCAGAATGGACAATTGAAGTAGAAGGCAGTTGTTATAGAACAATATCAGGTTATACTGATGGAGTTAAAACAACTTCTGAATGGACTTGTTGTGAACCAAAAAATGTAGGTAAGAAAAATTCAACTACAGCTGAAGAACAAGCATTGGCTGAGGCAACGGCGATGCATCGTAAACGTATTGAACTAGGTTCATTTGAAGATATAAATGACATAGACAAACCAGTTCATTTCAAACCAATGTTGGCTCATGATTATGAAGACTATAAAGACAAAATTAGTTTTCCAATCTTTACTCAACCTAAATTAGATGGAGTAAGATGTATAGTAAGATCAGATGGTATGTGGTCTAGAAATGGTAAACAAATTATCTCTGCTCCCCACATATTTGATTCATTAAAATCATTATTTGAACAAGATCCACATTTAGTATTAGATGGAGAGTTATATGCTGATAAATTAGCTAATGACTTTAATAAAATTATTTCATTAGTTAGAAAATCAAAACCAACTAAAGACGATTTAAAGGAAAGTGCTGAAGTAATTCAATATCACATATACGACATACCAAGTGTTAGTGAAACATTTGTTAAACGTTTTCAAACACTAAATAAATTAATATTACCTGATTGTTGTGTTATTGTTAAAACAGAACAAATTGATAATGAAAATGATTTATCAGCTTATTATTCTGATTATATGACTGAAGGTTATGAAGGACAAATGCTTAGACTTGATTCACATTATGAGAATAAACGTTCAAAATCACTTTTAAAACATAAATCATTTACAGATGCTGATTTTACAATATTAGGTGTATTAGAAGGTAAAGGTAATTTAACAGGTAAAGTAGGTAAATTAATGTTTGAGATAGATGGTAAACCATTTGAATCAGCTGTTAACGGTACTTGGGAGTATTTAGAAGAGTTATTTAGTAAAAATGATTTAATAGGTAAAACAGCAACAGTAAAATATTTTGAATTAACTGAAGATGGATTACCACGTTTTCCTAAAGTAATTGAAATTAGAGATTATGAGTAGAAAAAAATCAAAAGACGAAAAACGAGAATGGTTTATAGTATATAGTGATTTAGGTTATTTTAGAGGCCTAAAGAGTGGAGGTAAATTAGATTGGTCACCACGTGAAGATGAAGCTAAACCTTTAGATCACTTAAATAAATTTACTACAATAAAGATTTTGGCTCCCCAAGAAATAGAACTTATATTTGAATACATATGATAAATAAACATACATTGTGGGTTGAAAAACATCGCCCAGACACAATTGAAGGTTATATAGGAAATGAAGATTTTGTTTCTAACTTACAAGAATGGATAACTAAAAATGACTTCCCAAACCTATTACTTTATGGTCCTCCAGGTTGTGGTAAAACAACAGCCGCTAAGTTAATAGTAAAAAATATCAAGTGCACGCATTTATATTTAAACTGCAGTGATGAAAATGGTATTGACACAATTAGAGAGAAAGTAAAAACATTTGCTGTTGCTTCTACATTCGCTCCTATTAAAGTTGTTATATTAGATGAAGCTGACTTTTTAACTATAAATGCTCAAGCTGCACTTAGAAATGTTATTGAGTCGTTTAGTTTGAATACTAGGTTTATTTTCACTTGTAATTTTGTAGAACGTATCATTAGTCCATTACAATCAAGATTAACTACATTCCACTTAATAACTCCTGAACCTAAAACAATAGCTAAACATTTAAAAACTATTTTAGAGTCAGAACAGGTAGAATTTGAAGTTAATGATTTAGTTAACATAGTTAAAAAAACATATCCTGATATTAGACGTGCTTTAAATTTAATCCAAGGTTTATCAGTTGGAGGTAAATTAGTAATTAAATCAAATATCATTGATACAAACTATACAGAACAGGTAGTAAACGAAGTTAAAACCAAGAAAAAAACAGCGTTTAATGCTATTAGACAGATTGTAGCAGATAATAATATAACTGATTTTACGTCCTTATATTCGGCCTTACATAATGAACTATCAACACCTGAGGCAACAATTATTATAGAAGAATATTTATTTCATTCATCAACCATACCAGATAAAGAAATTTGTTTTATGGCTTGTATCTCTAAACTTATAAATATATAATATGGATTTAGTATTACACATGTTAGGACTATGTCCAGATAGCTTAACTCATTTTGACTTAACAGATATAATTAACTTTTACATTAACTATAAATTTACAAAATAATGAACGACCAACAACCACCTAAATTAAACATTTCGCTAGACAAGACAGCTGAAATAGTTTGTGACGACTGTGGACACAATGTGTTCCAAGAGGGATTAATGCTTAGAAAAGCAAGTAAATTCTTAACAGGCACTGCTCAAGATGCCTTAATACCATTACCTGTATTTAGCTGTGCTGCATGTGGACATGTTAATACAGAATTTTTACCTGAACCGCTTAAACCAACTGTGTAGTGAATTTATTCGACTGGTTAAATGAAATCACATATAGTAAACGTCCGTGGGATAAATTTACGGATGAAGAAAAATCAACGTTTAATACTTATATGATTAATCGTTTTATAAGTATGGACTCAAATTATATTGATGTTGTGAACTTAATTCAACAATATCCTAATTGTCCTAATAAATTGATTTATAAATACTACTGTGATTTATTACCTAAGAAAAAATCATTTTTCAGATACATAAAAGCAAAAGAAAAATTCAATACTGAGAATATAGAGATGATGGCTAATTACTATAAATGTAGTACTAGAGAAGCTAAAGACTATATCAGCATATTGGATGATGAACAAATAGAACAAATATTTAATTTAAGGACCCCAAGTACAAATAAAAAAAGGAGAAACAAAAAATGAGTACATTTATTTTAGGCGTTTCAGCTGCTTTGTTGGTTGGGATGCTTGTTTGGTTTACAATTGACACTATTAAGTCTCTAAAACGAATCAAGCAATTAGAAAATGAAAAAGAAAGCTTATGGAGAGAAATCCATGAACGATTTGACAACATTAACCGTAATCTAGATAATTTGATTCAGGAAACTAATCGTCGTATAGATGACAATTACAGTTATACTGATTCACGACTAGATAAAATGGCCAATGCTATTGAACGTGATTATGTTACGAAAAAAAACAAGTTAGACAATACAATTAATTATCAATAATCATTAACTAACTTGGGGTCCTTAATTAAATTACTTATATTTATCTTATAAATTAAAACACATGGGTTCACTAGCATCACACATTAACGACATTATCAGAGAACATGGTAGTGTAGAAGAGTATTTAGACACTCAAAAAGCAGATAAAAAAGGTTTTTCCAAATGTGCTGAAGAAGCACCTAAATACAACTGGACAACTACAACAACAATGGATAAATTAGAAGACAAAACACCAGATTTAATTACTGAAGCAGTAGTTGCTGATTTGCGTTCACGCAGTAAAGTAGGTATTACTAAATATAATACAACATTAGATCAAAACAATAAAGATGATTATATGAATCATCTATACCAAGAGTTATTAGATGCAGCTCAATACATCAAAAAGGAAATGTCATTTATTCCTATGGTAAAACAAATGATAAAAGATACTCCAAACGATATAGAGTTAGGTAAAAAAATAAGAGAGACATTTAATGGCTAAGAAACAAATATCCGAAATCGAAAGAAAAATAAGTAATACTTCCCTCAAAGAGATAGATTACAGGTACCAAGCTACCGTTTCCTATTCTCAGTATTCTATATATCGTTCATGCCCTCACAGATGGTTTTTACAGTATGTTAAAAACTTAGCGCCGTACCAAGCTTCAATTCAAACATTGTTTGGTACGGCGATGCATGAAACATTACAGAATTATCTTAAGGTGATGTATGAAGTAAGTGGAGCTGAGGCTGATAGAATAGATTTAATAAACGATTTCAATACTCGTTTCAGAGCTAACTATAAAAAAGAATTTGAATCAACCAAACAACATTTTACATCACCAGATGAAATGAGAGAGTTTTTTGATGATGGTATATCAATATTGGAGTGGTTTAAAAAACATCGTAAACAATTCTTTACAAACCGTAATACTAAATTATTAGGTATTGAGATGCCATTGATGGTAGGTTTATCTAAGAACTTATTTTTAAAAGGTTTTATTGACTTTGTATTGTATGATGAAGATCAAGATAAAGTTTACATCTACGATATCAAAACATCAAGACAAGGATGGAATGATAAAGCTAAAAAGGATGAAATTAAAATATCTCAAATCTTATTATATAAAGAATTTTTTGCTAAACAATATAATATAGACATTGATAAAATTGAAGTTGAATTCCTTATATTGAAACGTAAAATATGGGAAAGTAAAGATTTCCCAATACCACATATGAGTTCATTCAGACCACCTAGTGGAAAAATTAAACGTAAACAAGCAATGGAACGTTTTAATAGTTTCTTGGCTGAGTGTTTTGATAATGAAGGTAAACAAGTAATTAAAGCATATCCTAAACAAGTAAGTAAAGACAGTTGTGGTTACTGTCCATTCAAAGATAATAAAGAACTTTGTGATAAAAATGTCGCCTCTTAACTTATACGTATATTTATATATATAAAATATATATTATGGCAGATAAATTAACAAGCGTCAAAGTTAAAGACGACTTATTCGAAGAGTTCAAAGTGTTATGTGTTAGAACAAAGTTCTCACTACAAAAATTAGCAGACAGAAGTATACACTTATACTTAACTGATGAGAATTATAGAAAACAAATGCATAACCACACAAATCTATCTATAACTGGTAGTCAATCTTAAAAAATTAATTAAAATATTGTTATGAAAGAAGGTTTTATTCCTCAAGAAAAACGTAAGAAAATTCTCTTATTGTGTGATGATATTAGATTTACATCTGGTATAGCAACAATGGCAAGAGAGATAGTAGTAGGCACAGCTCACAGATTTAATTGGGTAAATGTAGGTGGAGCTATTAATCACCCAGAACAAGGTAAACGTTTAGATCTTAGTCAAGATACAAATACACATGCTGGTATTATTGACTCAAGTGTTATTATATATCCAACAAATGGATATGGTGATCAACAGTTAGTTAGACAAATGATGGATTATGAAAAACCAGATGCTATTATGTTCTTCACTGACCCAAGATATTGGACTTGGTTATTCCAAATGGAAAATGAAATTAGATCTAAAATTCCTATGATTTATTTAAACATATGGGATGATTATCCAGTACCAATGTATAATGAACCATATTATGAATCATGTGATGGGTTAATGGCTATATCAAAACAAACACTTAATATTAATAAAATAGCATTAGGTGATAAAATTGAAGATAAAATATTAAGTTATGTACCACATGGTATTAATGAAAATATGTTCTTCCCAATCACTAAAGATGATGTTAGATTAACTGAAATTAAAAAAGCATTATTTAAAGGTAAAGAATATGAGTTTGTATTAATGTTTAATTCAAGAAACATTAGACGTAAATCAATTCCAGATACATTAGCTGCATTTAAATTATTCTTAAATAAATTACCTAAGGAAAAAGCAGATAAATGCGCTATACTATTACATACTCAACCTATTGATGAGCATGGAACTGACTTATATGCTGTACGTGATATGTTATTTACTGAAGAACAATGTTCACAAATTTATTTCTCAGACCAAAGATTAGCATCTGAAGAAATTAATAAATTATATAACTTGTCAGATGCTGTTATATTATTAAGTTCAAATGAAGGATGGGGATTAAGTTTAACTGAGGGGATGATGGCTGGTAAAATGATTATCGCTAATGTGACTGGTGGAATGCAAGACCAAATGAGATTTAAAGATAAAAAAGGTAATTGGATTGAGTTTGATGCTGATTTTTGTTCTAATCACTTTGGTACATTTAAAGAATGTGGTGAATGGGCAATGCCCGTATTTCCAAGTAATATGAGTATTCAAGGTTCAGTACCTACACCTTATATATTTGATGATAGAGTTGATTTTAGAGATGCTGCTGAGGCAATTATGAAAGTATATGAGTTAGGTAAAGAAGAAAGAGAACGTAGAGGTAAATTAGCTCGTGAATGGGTCACATCAGATGAATCAATGATGAGTGCTAATAACATGAGTAAAAATGTTGTTAACCATATTGAAACAGTGATGAAAACATTTAAACCAAGAAAAAATTTCACTTTAACTAAAGTAGAAACATTAAAAAGAAAACATTTAAGACATAAATTAGTTTATTAATAGTTATGAAACCATTATTATTTATAAGTTGTCCAATTGAGACAATGTCCGGTTACGGAGCGAGATCAAGAGATATAGTTAAAGCACTCTTAAAATATGATAAATATGATGTTAAAATCATATCACAACGTTGGGGTAATACAGCATGGAACGCTCTAGATAAAAACAATGAGGATGATAAAAAAATTCTAGATTGTATTTGGAAACAACCACAACTACCTAAACAACCAGATGTATGGATCCAAATCACAGTACCAAATGAATTTCAACCTGTAGGTAAATATAACATTGGTATTACAGCTGGTATTGAAACTACTATATGTGATCCAAGTTGGATTGAAGGTATTAATAGAATGAATTTAACATTAGTATCATCTGAACATGCTAAAAAAGTATTTGAACAGTCTACATTTGAAAAACGTAATCAACAAACTCAACAAGTAGAAGCAGTTATTAAATTAGAAAAGCCAATTCAAGTATTATTTGAAGGAGCTGATTTAGATAAATATTTTTATATAGAAAGCTCTAAATTAGAAAAAACTGATTTAGTAACAACATTAAATGAAATTAAAGAAAGTTTCTGTTACTTGTTTGTTGGTCACTGGTTACAAGGTGATATTGGTGAAGATAGAAAAAATGTTGGTTATATGGTTAAAGCATTCTTAGAAACATTTAAAAATAAGAAAATACAACCAGCATTAATATTAAAAACATCTCAAGTGACTAATTCAATAATGGATAAGGAAGAGATGTTAAATAAAATAAATGCCGTTAGACAAACAGTTAAAGGTGAATTACCAAACATTTATTTACTACATGGTGATTTAGAAGATAAGGATATGAATGATCTATATAATCATTCTAAAGTGAAAGCAATGGTGTCATTAACTAAAGGTGAAGGATTTGGTAGACCATTACTTGAATTTAGTTTAACTAAAAAACCAATTATAGCTAGTAATTGGAGTGGACATTTAGATTTCTTAAATCCAGAATTTACTGTTTTAGTAGGTGGTATGTTAACAAATGTTCATCCATCAGCAGCTGCTCAAAATATGATTTTAACTGAAGCACAATGGTTCACACCTAATGATTCTAATGTAGCTGATGCTTTTAGAAATGTAGTTAGTGATTATAAAAAGTATAGTGAGTTAGCTAAACGTCAAGCACATTATGCTAAAACAAATTTCTCATTTGATAAAATGGCTGAGGTTTTAGATAACATATTAGAAACTAACGTGCCAAAACAAGTAGAACTTAAATTACCTAAACTTAAAAAAATATAAAATATGGAAGATAGATTAGTAATATGTGCTAGATGTGGTTCAGACGCTTGCTATGAACACACTCATCAAGGTATAACAATATCAAGTTGTATGGGTTGTGGATTCACAACTAACGAATTAATGATTAATGAAAGTGATTTAGTTAAGCAAACTGAAGAAGTAATGCCTGAGCTATATAAAGATCTTAAATTTATAGATAGTAAAAATCAAGTATGGTATCCAACCGTTATCAATATTGAAGATAAAGGTACTGTATTTGTAAATGGTACTACAACTGAAAATTGGGGTTGGGCAGGTATTAAAGCAATTGAAACCACAGACGAGGAAAAAGAAAAATTAAAAGGAGCTAAATATAAATCAGATCCTAAATCATTAAAAATGTTTGATAGATCATCATTTGATGAGGCTGTTAATTATATAGGCTTAATATAATATTGTTATGACAATCAGTTACGCAGTTACAGTATGTAACGAAATAGAAGAAGTAAAACGCTTATTGGATATATTATTTAAAAATATATCTGAGAACGACGAGATAGTAGTACTAGTTGATACTAAAAACGGTACACCAGAAGTAGAAAATTATATATCATCGTTAACCGGTACTCCAAACTTTAAATGGGCTGGAGTACTGTTTAATAACGATTTTGCTTCATTTAAAAATAAACTAAAATCATTATGTACTAAAGATTATATCTTTCAAATTGATGCTGATGAAATAGTATCTGAGTTTATGATGGAGATATTACCTCAAGTATTAGATGCTAATCCAGGTTTAGAATGTGCTTCAGTTCCTAGAATTAATACAGTTGAAGGTTTAACTCAAGAACATATTAATAAATGGAGATGGAATGTAAATGAAAAAGGATGGGTTAATTTTCCTGATTTTCAAATGCGTATATTAAAAAATGTAGATAAAATTAAGTGGGAAAATAAAGTACATGAAAAGTTAATTGGTTTCGCTGCTCACGCATTCTTACCTTATGATAAAGAAGAATGGTGTTTATTACATCCTAAAACAATAGAGAGACAAGAACGTCAAAATAATTTTTATAATAATATTTAACAATTTATGGAATTTAAAAAAGCATTAGTTTTTGGGGCTAACGGAATGTTAGGTACAACCTTAAAGAAAGTAACTGATGTGAATAAGTTTAAACTCACAGATAAAGATACAAACACAGGTATTGAGTTTTGTGATATTAGAGATTTAAAACATGTCACTGAAGTAATTAATCAATATAATCCTGATATAATTTTAAATTTTGCTGCTTTAGTTGATTTAGAATATTGTGAAAAAGAAAAAGATGATTGTTATTTAACAAATACAATATCAGCTGTTCACTTATTTAATTTATGTAAAGATAAAAATATACCTTACATATTCATAAGTACAGCAGGTATATTTGGTAATGACAAAGAATTTTTCACTGAAGATGATCAACCATATCCTTTAAGCGCTTATGGTAAAAGTAAATATTATACTGAACAATTATTACTAAACCAAAATTATCCTAAATATTGGATATTCAGAGCAGGATGGATGATGGGTGGCGGTCCAGATGTGGATAAAAAATTTGTTAACAAAATAATGAAACAAATTAAAAATGGAGCTAAAGAATTAAATGTGGTGGATGATAAATTAGGTGTTCCTACTTATACAAAAGACTTTGCGTTATCTATTTTGAAACACATAGAAAATGACTTACCTTATGGATTATATAATATGGTAAGTAAAGGTGAAGCAAGTAGATATGATACATCTGTAGCTATAAAAGAGTATTTAAATTTAGATATCACTATTAATAAAGTAGATAGTGATTATTATAAAGAAGAATATTTTGCTCCACGTCCATATTCTGAAAAATTGATTAATAAAAATCTCAATGATTTAGATAGAAATTATATGAGAGAATGGAAAGTGTGTTTACACGATTATTTAAATGAATATTTTAAAAACTAAAAAACAATGTACGATTATTTAATTGTTGGAGCTGGGTTATATGGACTCGTTAATGCTCGTTTATTAACAGATGCTGGTAAGAAATGTTTAGTTATAGACAAACGAAATCATATTGGTGGTAACTGTTACACTGAAAATATAGATGGGATTAAGGTTCATAAATATGGACCTCATATTTTTCATACTGATATTCCTGAGGTATGGGAGTTTATTAACAAGTACACTACTATAAATCATTTCTCATGTAGGCCTAAATTACGTTATGAGGATAAAATATATTCTTTTCCTATTAACTTATTAACCTTACATCAAGTATATGGAGTTATAACACCTGAAGAAGCTAAAGCTAAAATAGAAGAAGTAACTAAACCATATAAAGAATTATACCCAGAGCCTAAAAATGCTTATGAGTATGGAATGCAATTAGTAGGACCAGAACTATATAATATATTTTATGATGGATATACTAGAAAACAATGGAAAAAAGATCCTAAAGATGTACCAGCATCTGTTTTACAAAGACAAGTATTTAGATTAAATTTTGAAGATAGTTATTATAATCATCCTCATCAAGGTATACCTAATTATGATCTACTATTTGATAATCTAAGTAAAGATATTGATGTTATCACAGACGTTGATTATTTAGAGGATAAACAACATTGGGATAGTAAAGCTAAAAAAGTAATTTATACAGGTCCTATAGATAGATATTTTAATTATCAATTTGGTTCATTAGAATATAGATCATTAATTTTTGAACATGAACGTCTAGATATACCTGATTATCAAGGTACATTTATGATGAGCCATCCAGAACTTAAGTATGGTTTTACTAGAATTATAGAACATAAACATTTTGAATTTGGTAAGCAACCATTTACTGTCATAACAAAAGAATACCCAGATGATTGGAGTATAGGAAAAGAATCATATTATCCAGTTAATGATGATAAAAATCAATTAATATATGATAAGTATTTTGATTTAATTAAAAATGAATCCAATGTTTATTTTGGAGG
>Ga0222714_10003700_pt1 | contig 15369 bp, 9 predicted proteins | sample C33_3DmetaG_FD_165048 | JGI IMG/M metagenome (GOLD analysis project Ga0222714, IMG submission 165048) | Estuarine water microbial communities from San Francisco Bay, California, United States - C33_3D | ecosystem: Environmental > Aquatic > Marine > Unclassified | place: USA: California...
CGTACGTCCTTACGCTTCGATCTGGTTCTGCAGCTACGTCCACACTCTTGAATGTCCAGCGATGAAGCATGTGATGAACTATGTGATGAAGTACGTTCTGTTTTGCGTCGTTGTCGTTCTGGCCGTTCGGCTCGAGGCACAGCCACTGGTGAATCCCTATCCGTTTGCCATGGGCGACTCCTTGGATGTAGATACGTCTCTGCTGTATGGATCAGTTGAGCGTGCCGGTGAACGCGGTCAGATTGTCTCGCGGGACGGTCATCTGTGGTATCCGGACAGCACGCGATTCCGCATCGTGGGAACCACGATGCGCCTGACTGGCTGCTTCCCCGACAGCGCGGCGGCTGTCCGCATTGCCCGACGACTGCGCGCCCTCGGGATCAATACCGTGCAGTTCATGCAGTTCGACTACACCTACTGGCGAGGATACTCGGTGCTGGCCGACGGGCCAACATCCACGGGAGGCGGACTGGATTCGATCAACATTGCCCGCTTTGACTGGTTCCTACATCAGCTGCGTGAGCAAGGGATCTACTACGGCTTCTACTTTCATAGTATCTGGAGGCCTCGAGCCGGCGATGGCGTGCGCCAGCCTGATTCGACGGGGTGGGGAACACGAACGCCGATCTTTTTTGATCCGGTGGTGCAGCGCATCCATCGCGACATCATGCGCCTTGTGCTGGACCACGTCAATCCCCACACGGGACTGGCCTACAAGGATGATCCTGCTCTGCTCTACGTGGGGCCTGTGGAGGAGTCGTCGCTGAGCGTGTACTGGGCCTACACCAAGGACGTGGTGGCCACCAATCCATCCGGTACGAGGGTTGTCGGCCTAGAGCACCTTGCGCTCATGGATTCCTTGTACCACGACTTCCTACGTGGAAAGGGGTACACCACCACGGCCGCACTATCGCAGGCCTGGCGGCTCCGCGCTGCCGACCCCTCCGAACAGATACGCAACGGCGGCTTTGAAGATCCGTTCGATCAAACCAACTGGACACTGGTTGCCAATGCCAGTCTGGATGCCCAGGCCATTCTGCAGTACTCCGAAACGGAAAAGGTCTCGGGTGAGTTTGGCGGGCGCATTCGCATCGGTCGTCCTTCGAATAACGGAGCGGTAGGTGGGATCTACGTCTACCAAGCGTTGGAGAAAGCGACGCGTGGCCACGGATACCGCCTGTCGATGTGGTTGAAAACAACTCCCGAGCAGGGTACGCGACGGTTTCGGGTAGACATTCGCAATAACGGCTACCCCTACGATAACTACGGCCTGACGCAAACCGTAGAGATCACTTCGGAGTGGAAGAAGTACGACTTCGACTTCATTGCTAAGTCCACGGATGAAGGCTCGGTGATCATGATCGCCTACATGGGAATGGATCCCGGTGACGTGTTCATCGATGATGTGACATTCACAGAGATCAACGTCCCCGGTGTGAGGGCGGGAGAGTCCATGGAGAATCGCACCATCCAGCGTCTTGCATTCTCCGATCCGTTTGTGTCGCCACAGCGCGCTGCCGATCAAGCAGAGTTCTACCTCGCCTCCCAAGAAGCCTTGCTGGAGGGCGATCGTCGGTTCCTGCGTGATACGGTGGGTACGGCTACGTTGCTCACGCCTGGACGCAGGGTGTATGATGTACGCGACCGCTATGCCGCCCGGAACTACGACTTCTTCAGCTACTATGAGTTCCGCTCCAGTGCGTTGTCGTTCCTCCAAGAAACCGGCGGGTCGAGTAGCTGGGTGCACTCTGCCCAAAACATGGAGGACAAGCCCTACGTATTGAGCGGATTGGGCTACCAGTACCCGCGGCCGTACCTGCCAGAAGTGGGTGTGGTGATGCCGGCCTATGCCGGACTACACGACTGGGATGGTATCCACTTCAGCTACTTCGCCGCGGCGCCCCGCGCCGGCAATTGGCGGGTTGATTCGCTGAACTATTGGGACATGTACGACAAGCCCCATGTACTGACGATGCTTCCACTGGCATCGAACATGCTGCGCCGCTTTGATGTGCAGCCCTCGGAGAAGTCGTTGGTGATCAGCAACTCGCGTCAGTCCTTGAGCAACCCGCTCTTCCATTCTACGCAGGCCTATTCGCTGTCGCTGGGTGCCGACGGGCGTATGGGTCTGTTCCGTCGCATCGTGATGGACTCCGAACTGCAGGACGAGGAGTCGTATCTGCCTCAACTCGATATCTCGCCCCTTGCGAATACCGTTGACCTCACAGCTCTTGATGCCGAGAATGGTCAGATCTACTTTGACGCAACAAAGGCCCTCATGCGGGTGGTCACACCACATACGATGGCCGTGGCAGGCAAGCTGGCGGGCGAGATCGTCAGCGAGCGCGATCTGGTGGTGGAGCAAACCTCCGCTGGAGATTTCACGACCGTGGTGGTGCAGTCGCTCACCGACAGCGCGATCGTGATGTCGGCGCGTAATCTCTGTGTGATTGGTGCCAGGGGGCTGAATGAGGGCGCCGAGTTCGCGGCTGATAACGCGACGCTGGAACGGTGGGGGCAGGGAGGTATGATGCTTGAGGGACGCTCGATCCGCCTGACGTTGCGTGCCCCGGGTTGGGATTCCTGCCATGTAACACCGCTCGGGCCGGATGCGCGACCACTCATCGAGAAGCGTCGGTCGTCCACGCCTAGCGTCACCGGACGATTCGCTCTGAGTTTCGAGACCAATGTTGACCAGACGCCGTGGTACGTGATAGAATTCTCTGCGATCCCGACCTCCGTGGACGAGGATCGCTCTACCGCACGCTGTACTGTTCAACCGAATCCTGTCGGCGACGAGGACTTCATTGTACGTCATCACCCCGGGGCGCGTCGGATCACGGTGCTTGATGCAATGGGAGGTGTTGTGCGCGAAGTTGAAACGACGTCCGATGCCACGACGGTATCGACGGTGGGATTGGCCGCAGGGAGCTACACGCTGATGATCGACGAGGGCCAGCGCGGAAGTACTAGAGTGGTCGTGCTGCCGTAGTTGTGATGACGAGCAAGTCCGACCTAGTCCGAGTTAATCCATGAACAGGTACGGTCGCCACGAATCATCCACCTTGCCGGCGTAGTGCTTCAGAAACAGCACGTGATGCGGTTTCCGGGGAACAGTTAGGAGCTGCATGCTCGCCTCCTCGGGAGTACGGTTCCCCTTACGGTTATTGCACCGCAGGCAGGCCGACGTCAGGTTGTCCCATTGATCGGGACCTCCTCGAGAACGAGGAATGATGTGGTCTACGGTTAACGGAGGTTGCTTCGTGCCACAGTACTGACACGTGAAGTTGTCGCGACGGAGGATGTTCTTTCGCGACAGTTCGATCTTCTTGAACGGCATGCGCAGGTAGGCGCTCAGGCGAATCACACTCGGAAACGGATAGGCCTCGCGACACGTGCGCACAGCAAGGGCTGCTCGATGCTCTACCAACTCTGCCTTCGTCAGAAACAGCAACAACAGGGCCTTCTGCGCCGAACACACGCTGATCGGCTCGTAGGACTGATTCAAGACCAAGACCTTCGCACTCAGGACATTACGTGACGCCGCCTTGCTCACTGGCACCTCTTGGTAGTAATCGTCGGAATTTAGGCCGATCTGCAATAACTTCGCAGGCGTTTTTGACGACTGTTTCCAAACGATGACATCCCACATTTCCCCCTAGGACCTTCATGACCACCGCTACCGCCGTGCAGGCCGTATTGGCCCTTGAAAACGGAACCACCTTTACGGGTGTGGCCATTGGTGCCATCGGTGCCGAGAGTCAGGGGGAGTTGGTCTTTAACACGGCGATGAGTGGCTATCAGGAGGTACTCACCGACCCGTCCTATGCCGGCCAGATCGTGACGTTCACGTATCCGCACATCGGGAACTATGGTGTGAACGATGAAGATGTGGAGTCCGACGGTTTGAAGGCCGCCGGCCTGGTAGTTCACGAGTTATCCCGGGTGGTGTCGAACTATCGCGCGCAACGGTCACTGCAGCAATACCTCGAGGACTTTGGTGTTGCCGGCATCGCTGGCATCGACACGAGGGCTCTGGTACGGATCCTTCGTTCGGAAGGGGCGATGCGAGCGGTGATTGCGCACGGATCCAATCTTGACCCTGCCGAACTTGTCGAGCGTGCCCGTTTGGTGCCCTCGATGGAAGGACTGGACCTTACGCCACAGGTAACGACGGCCACGCCCTATACCGTTCAGCCCGAGACTGACGAAGCGGAGTTGTCGCGCACATGGTACCAGTACACCACGCAACAGCCCACGGAAGCCCCCTCCCAGACCTATCACGTGGTAGCCGTGGACTTTGGCGTAAAGCGCAACATCCTGCGCCGCCTGGCTGCCTATGGCTGCCGGGTGACCGTGGTGCCAGCCACGACAACGGCCAGCGAGATACGGGCGCTACAGCCGGACGGAATCTTCCTCAGTAACGGCCCTGGGGATCCGGCAGCCGTGACCGGAGCCATTGCGACGGTGCGTGAGCTGCTCGGTACCGCGCCGATGTTCGGTATTTGCCTGGGCCACCAGATTATGTCGCTGGCCGTGGGCGCCAGCACCTACAAGTTGAAGTTCGGCCACCGGGGTGCCAACCACCCCGTGCAGTACGTCCCTACCGGGGCCATCGAGATCACCTCCCAAAATCACGGCTTTGCCGTGGACCCAAGCACCCTTCCTGACTGGGCAGAGATGACCCACGTGAACCTGAATGACCACACCTGTGCTGGTATCAACCTGCCACAGCACAATGCTTTTGCCGTTCAGTACCACCCCGAGGCCAGCCCCGGCCCCCACGACTCGGACTACCTCTTCCAGGACTTCATGCGCAGGATGGCTGCTTCCAATTGACGCAGTTTGTCGCAGTTTGGCGGGGTGTTTGGTAGGTTCGGCTTCCTGTGTTAGTTTTGTCGGCTCTGGTCATGGGCAGGTACTCAAGTGGCCAACGAGGGCAGACTGTAAATCTGCTAGCTTATGCTTTCGGAGGTTCGAATCCTTCCCTGCCCACAGAATAAGAGCTTGACCGCTTGAGCGGTCAGGATGCGGGAGTAACTCAGTTGGTAGAGTCACAGCCTTCCAAGCTGTTGGTCGCGAGTTCGAGTCTCGTCTCCCGCTCTGGCGATGTGCTGATGTAGCTCAGTTGGTAGAGCACCACCTTGGTAAGGTGGAGGTCACCGGTTCAATCCCGGTCATCAGCTCTGCGGTGATACGGGTGTAGCTCAACTGGTAGAGCAGCGGTCTCCAAAACCGCAGGCTGCGGGTTCAAGTCCTGCCGCCCGTGCAACGAACGATCGATTCTCACTGTCGAGGAAGCCGAAATGCTGGCACAAGCAAGACAGTTTTTATTGGATGTGAGCAAGGAGATGAAAAAAGTCTCCTGGCCAACACGCGAGCAGCTCCGTGAAAGCACGGTGGTTGTGATCGTTACCAGCTTGATCATCATCGGGGTCACATTTGTGATCGATACGGCGATGACGCAGGTGATGATGGTCATTTTCCCGTAAGGATGTGTACATGACCAACGGAACGAATCAGGACAACGCGCAGGAACGCACACAGCAGGAACGACTTGGCGCTCTCGAGCCCAAGTGGTATGCCTTGCGCGTGTTTACCGGACATGAACTCAAGGTGAAGCAGGGCATCGAACAAGAGATGGCTCGGCTTGGCATGGAGAATCGTGTCCTGAACGTTCTGATTCCCCAGGAAACGGTCTACGAAGTCCGGAACGGTAAGAAGCGGACACGGGTGCGCAACTTCCTGCCCGGCTACATCCTGATCGAGTGCTCGCTGGATAATCGCCTCAAGCAGATTATCCTGTCGCTGCAGTCGATCGTGAGCTTTGTAGGCACGCAGGCCGGCGCCCAGCCTCTCCAGAAGGACGAGGTTGATCGCATCATGGGTCGCGTTGAAGAGCGCCGTGATGTATCGACGTCCGAAATCATCTTCCGTGAAGGCGATCCCGTGAAGGTGATCGACGGACCGTTTGCCAACTTCAACGGTACGATCAAGGAAGTCAACAACGAAAAGCAGAAACTCAAGGTCGAGGTCGGCATTCTGGGGCGCAAAACCCCGATCGAACTCGACTTTCATCAGGTGGAATCCGAATCGCACTAGAGCGAGCTCGTTTATTTCTCATTCAGTGGGAGAGTGAGTACAACCGGTAACGGACGCTCATTCGTAGACCACGAAAGGAACACATGGCTAAAAAAGTGATGGGGAGCTTCAAGCTCCAGATCAAAGGCGCCGAGGCAACGATGGCGCCGCCCGTAGGCCCAGCCTTCGGTCAGCGTGGCCTGGCAGGTATGGAATTCGTGAAGCAATTCAATGCCAAGACCACCAAGCAGCAGGGCGTCGTACTGCCCTGTCTGATTACGTACTACAGCGACAAGAGCTTCACGTTTGAGATCAAGTCGCCCCCCGCACCAGTCCTGTTGATTAAGGCAGCTGGTATCCCAAAGGGATCCGGTGAGCCGAACAAGAAGAAGGTGGGATCCGTAACCCGCAAGCAGCTCGAAGAGATTGCGGAAGTCAAGAAGGCCGACCTCAACGCACGTGATCTCGACGCTGCCGTGTCGATGATTGCCGGTACGGCTCGTTCCATGGGCATTACGGTGGAAGGGTAATCACAATGGCAACAAACAAGCGCTATAAGAAGGCCATCAGCAGCTACGATCAAAACAAGACGTACTCGTTGAAAGATGCCGTAGAACTCGTCAAGAAGAACGCCACTGCCAAGTTCGACGAATCGTTCGAAGTAACGATGAACCTGGGTGTTGATCCGCGGAAGGCCGACCAACTCGTACGTGGAACCGTAGCTCTGCCACACGGCACGGGTAAGACGGTGCGCGTGCTGGTGATGGCCAATGCACCCAAGGATAAAGAAGCTCTGGCAGCCGGTGCCGACTATGCCGGATTGAGCGAGTATGTTGAGAAGCTGCAGGGCGGCTGGGCCGACATCGACATCATCATTGCCACCCCGGACGTGATGGGCGAAGTGGGCAAGCTGGGTCGGGTACTGGGTCCTCGCGGCCTGATGCCAAATCCCAAGAGCGGTACGGTAACGTTCGACGTTGCCAAGGCCGTTCAGGAAGTCAAGGCAGGTAAGATCGAGTTTCGCGTTGACAAAGCCGGTAACATCCACGCTGCCGTAGGCAAGTGTTCATTCTCGCCGGACAAGCTGGTAGAGAATGCTGCGCTGTTCGTTTCCACCGTGATGCGAGCTAAGCCTCAGTCGGCGAAGGGTAAGTATGTGAAATCGTTGTTCTTCACGTCGACGATGGGTCCAAGTGTTCGTGTCGATGAGCACTCGGTAGGAACCGGCGAAAACTAATTCAAACGTCTATTACGCACTGTTCGGTGCACTGCTTCTAACCCGTTCGTCTCGAAAGGGACGCACGGTTGGGCATCGGACAATCACAGTTAAATCGGAGCCGTATGGTAACGAAGGAACAAAAACAGGCGATCGTAGCCGAGCTTGCGGAGCAGATCCGCGCTGCGTCAAGCTTGTACTTCGTCGACTTCACACGGATGACAGTGGCGGAGGATCAAGCCTTCCGATCTGAAGTTCGTGAAAAGGGAGCGTCGATGCGTGTGGCCAAGAACACACTCATCGCACGTGCTCTTATTGAAGCCGGTGAGAAGTACAATCTGGGCGTCGAGAAGTTTGCTGGTCAAACGGCCATCATCTTCAGCTCGACAGATCCGATCGGCCCTGCTAAGATCATTCGCAAGCATTTCGAGAAGACGGAGCGTCCGTCCCTCAAGATGGCGTGGATCGACGGTCAGGTGTTCGACGGATCACAACTCAAGCGCGTTTCGGAGCTTCCAACGCGTGAGGAACTGATCGCAAACATCATCGGCAGCATTCATGCTCCGGTGTCGGGTATCCACGGAGCCATCAGTGCAGTCATGCGCGATGTTGCTTCGCTGGTGGAGGAAGTTGCCAAGAAACAGGCAGCGTAACGGTACTCAAAACACGATTATTTACACACCTTTCAACAGGACACAACAATGTCTGCAATCGTAGAAGAACTCGTAGAGAAGATTGGCGCGCTTACGCTTACCGAAGCCGCTGCACTGAAAGAAGCACTTGAAGAGAAGTTCGGTGTTACCGCCGCAGCTCCAATGATGATGGCTGCCGGTCCAGCAGCAGCTGGTGGTGGCGAAGCCGCTGAAGAGAAGACCGAATTCGACGTTGAGCTTACCGATGCTGGTGCACAGAAGCTGAACGTGATCAAGGTTGTTCGCGAAGTAACGGGTCTGGGCCTCAAGGAAGCCAAGGACCTCGTTGAAGGCGCACCAAAGATCGTGAAGGAAGCCGCAGGCAAGGACGAAGCCAACGATCTGAAGAAGAAGTTGGAAGAAGCCGGCGCCAAGGTTACCCTGAAGTAATCATAGCACATCCGAAACAACCCCGGGTTGGCCGTTTTGTGCCTTCCCGGGCGTTGTTGTCTTTATTGGTCATAGCGATTACACCATTGTTCACGCTGTCGGGAGCCCCCTTCCCATGCAAGCTTTACTGGATTCTTCCCTGTACACACTGCCGCTCAAGCGTCTTCGCGAGCGAGTGCATTTTGGCCATGTGAGCAAGCATCACACCTACCCGGACCTTCTCGGGATTCAGATTGACTCGTACAACGAGTTTCTGCAGGAATCGGCCGCTGTTGAAGAGCGCCGTGAGCTTGGCTTGCAACGCGCCTTCATTTCGAACTTCCCGATCGAGGATAACGCCGGGGTGTACGAGTTGAGCTTCATCGATTACTTCATCGAGAAGCCCAAGTACACCGAGGAGGAGTGCCGCGAGCGAGAGTTGACCTATGCGAAAACGCTGAAGGCTCGTCTCCGCTTGTCGTCGAAGGCCGATCCTACGTCGGAGGACTACATCGAGGCGATCGACCAAGAGGTGTACCTCGGTCAGATCCCAGCGATGACTCCGCGGGGAACGTTCATCATCAACGGTGCCGAGCGCGTGATTGTTGCGCAGCTCCACCGTTCCCCGGGCTGCTTCTTCGACGAGGCCATGCACCCGAACGGAACGAAAATTTTCTCGGCACGCATCATCCCCTTCAAGGGCTCGTGGATTGAGTTCACCACGGACATCCACGACGTGATGTATGCCTACATCGATCGCAAGAAGAAGTTCCCCGTAACCACGCTGCTGCGTGCTCTGGGCTATTCCAGCGATGAAGACCTCCTGAACCTATTCGATCTGGCCGAAGATGTTGCCATCTCCGACCTCACCGAGGACCACCTCGGCCGGCGCGTTGCTGCCGATGTGATCGACATGGCCACAGGCGAGATCGTTGCTCAGCGCGACTACGTCGTAGATCCCAATCTCATCGAGATGTTGAATGGGGCTGAGGTAGACTCGATCCGCCTGTATAAGTATGAGAACCCGAATGACGAGCCAATCATTGCCAAGACGCTGGCAAAGGATACCGCTCGCACCCGTGAAGACGCTCTTGAAACAATCTACCGTCAGCTCCGCTCGTCCGATCCTCCCGATCTGGACACAGCATGGGGACTGTTGGAGAAGTTGTTCTTCAATCCGAAGCGCTACGACCTTGGTGTTGTAGGACGGTACCGCATCAACGAGAAGTTGAACCTGCACGTGCCGTTCGACGTCACCACACTCACGGTAGACGACATCGTACTGATCGTGAAGTACCTGATCGACGTCCGCGATGGCAAGATGCCGGTGGACGACATCGACCACCTTGCCAACCGTCGTGTACGTACGGTGGGTGAGCAGCTCGAATCGGCCTTCAACCTTGGTTTGACGCGTATGTCGCGTACCATCAAGGAGCGGCTGAGCGTGCGTGATAGCGAGAACATCACGCCGTCGGAACTGGTCAACGCTCGTACGATTACCAGCGTGATCAATCAGTTCTTCGGAACAAATCAGCTGTCGCAGTTCATGGATCAAACCAATCCATTGTCGGAAGTCACGCACAAGCGGCGAACGTCGGCACTGGGACCTGGTGGTCTGACGCGTGAGCGCGCTGGCTTCGAGGTGCGCGACGTTCACTACACGCACTACGGTCGCCTCTGCCCGATCGAGACGCCGGAAGGTCCGAACATCGGTCTGATTTCGTCGCTGGCTATTCACGCTCGCGTGAACAAGTTCGGCTTCATCGAAACGCCGTACCTCAAGGTGGTGAAGGGCGTTGTGACGGATGATCTGGAGTTCCTGCCGGCCGATAAGGAAGAAGGCAAGATCATCGTCCCAGCCGGTACCGAGCTCGAAAAGAACATGCGCATCGCCGGTGAAACGGTGAAGGCACGTCAGAGCGGTGACTACGTCGTGGTAGATCCTACGCAGGTTGAGTACATGGAGGTCTCCACCGACCAGATTACCTCGCCAGCTGCCTCGCTGATTCCCTTCCTTGAGCACGACGACGCCAACCGCGCATTGATGGGCTCGAACATGCAACGCCAGGGTGTACCTCTGTTGCGTCCGAGCGCTCCTATCGTTGGTACGGGCATGGAAGCACGTGTTGCGCGCGACTCGCGTACGGTGGTTCTGGCCGAGGACGACGGCGTTGTAGAATACGTATGCGGCGACTATGTCCAGCTGCGCTACGACGACAAGCGCCCGAAGGACGAGCAGTTGACCTCCTTCGACACGGATCGTGTTGTGCGCTATGAGCTGCTGAAGTACTACCGCACGAACCAAGACACGGCGGTGAACCATCGTCCGATTGTACGCGCTGGACAGCGCGTGGCAAAAGGCGAACCGATCATCGACGGGGCCTCGACGGATAAGGGCGAACTCGCTCTTGGACAGAACGTGCTGGTGGCCTTCATGCCATGGCGCGGATACAACTTCGAGGATGCTATCGTGATCAGCGAGCGCATGGTCGCTCAGGATGTGTTCACGTCCGTCCACATCGAGGAGTTCACGCTCCAAGTGCGCGATACCAAGCGTGGTGAGGAAGAGTTCACCCGCGAGATTCCGAACGTCTCGGAAGAAGCAACCAAGGACCTCGACGATCGCGGTATCGTGAGCGTTGGCTCGAAGGTTCGCGAAGGCGACATCCTCATTGGTAAGATCACGCCGAAGGGCGAAACCGATCCTACGCCAGAAGAAAAGCTCCTCCGCGCCATCTTTGGCGACAAAGCCGGAGACGTCAAGGACGTATCGCTGAAGGCGCCTCCTGGATTGAAGGGCACCGTGATCAACACGAAGTTGTTCGCACGTCGCGTGCTGACCTCCGATACGGAGTTCCGCGCGGAAGAAAAGCGTCGCCAAGACCTGATCACCAAGCGTGAGCAACAGGCCCTGCGCTCGCTCGACGTAGAGTGCGTAGAGCGCATCGGCGAGCTGCTCGATGGCCAGACCAGCACGGGGATTCGCTCGGCGAACGACACCGTGGTGTTCCGCTCGGGAGCGAAGCTTTCCAAGACGGAGTTGCTCTCCAAGTACGAAGCAGGAACCTTCGTCCCATCGGCGATGAACATCGACCAGGACTGGGTGGCTGAAAAGAAAACGATGACGCTTATTCGTAGCCTGATGAAGAACTACGAAGAGCGTCGCCAGCAACTGATGCTGGACGGTCGCATCGAACGCAACAAGATTGCTGCCGGTGACGAACTCCAGCCAGGCATTCTGCAGATGGCCAAGGTCTACGTTGCCAAGAAGCGCAAGCTGCAGGTCGGCGACAAGATGGCCGGTCGTCACGGTAACAAGGGTATCGTGTCGAAGATCGTGCCACTGCAGGACATGCCGTTCCTACCAGATGGCACGCCGGTAGATATCGTCCTAAACCCGCTGGGCGTACCTTCCCGTATGAACCTTGGACAGCTGTACGAGACCGCTCTGGGCTGGGCTGGTTCCAAGCTGGGAACGCACTTTGCCACGCCGATCTTCGACGGTGCATCATGGGACGAGGTCGGAGAATACCTCGCCCAGGCTGGTCTGCCACGCACCGGCAAGACGGTTCTGCATGATGGCCGCACCGGTGAAGCATTCGACAACGAAGTGACGGTGGGTATCATCTACATGATGAAGCTCTCCCACTTGGTGGACGACAAGCTCCACGCACGCTCCATCGGACCGTACTCGCTGATCACGCAGCAGCCGCTGGGTGGTAAGGCGCAGTTTGGTGGTCAGCGTCTGGGTGAGATGGAGGTGTGGGCACTTGAGGCCTACGGCGCCGCACACACCCTGCAAGAGATGATTACTGTGAAGTCCGACGACGTGCAAGGTCGTGCCAAGATGTACGAAATGCTTGTCAAGGGCGAGAACATGCCAGTGCCGAACATTCCTGAGTCCTTCAACGTACTCGTTCGCGAGTTGCAGGGCTTGTGTCTGGACGTCAAGATCGACTAACGAGATTGACCGATAAACTGAAACGGAACTTCCCATCGGAGTAACGATGCAATTCCAACAAGCACCGAAGCGCGGATACTCATCGATCACGATTCGTATCTCCTCTCCGGACGACATTTTGAATCGCTCGCACGGCGAGGTCACCAAGCCGGAAACGATCAACTACCGTTCGTTCCGTCCTGAGAAGGACGGTCTGTTCTGCGAGAAGATCTTTGGACCGATCCGCGACTGGGAATGCGCTTGTGGTAAGTACAAGCGAATTCGCTACAAGGGGATCGTCTGCGACCGCTGTGGCGTAGAAGTCACGCAGAAGAGCGTGCGTCGCGAGCGCATGGGTCACATCATGCTGGCGGTGCCCGTTGTGCACATCTGGTTCCTGCGGTCGCTGCCTAGCAAGATCGCCGGCGTTGTGGGCCTCCCAACAAAGGACATCGAGCGGATCGTCTACTACGAATCCTACGTCGTGATTCAACCGGGAGCTACGGGTCTGTCGAAGAAGGACCTGCTCACCGAGGATCAGTACTTGGAAGTCTTGGCCAGCCTCAGCCCAGCTGAGCGTGCCATGGACGACGACGATCCGAACAAGTTCATCGCCCTGATCGGGGGCGAGGCCATCAAGGAGCTCCTGAGCCGCGTTGATGCCGACGAAGAGTACTTCCTGCTGCGTGAGAACCTCCGCGAGGACATGTCGCAGCAGAAGCGTGCCGACATGCTCAAGCGTTTGCGCATTCTGGACGCTTTCCGCTCGGCCCCGGGCAAGGATCCAAACCGTCCCGAGTGGATGGTGTTGGACATCATCCCTGTGATCCCACCGGACCTGCGTCCGCTGGTACCTCTCGAGGGTGGCCGCTTTGCCACGTCTGACCTGAACGACCTGTACCGTCGCGTGATCATCCGCAACAACCGCCTCAAGCGCCTGATGGATATCAAGGCGCCAGAAGTGATTCTGCGGAACGAGAAGCGCATGCTCCAGGAGTCGGTCGACGCCCTGTTCGATAACTCGCGCCGCGCCGTTCGCAGCGACTCGCAGCGGGCACTGAAGTCGCTGGCCGACACGCTCAAAGGCAAGACCGGACGCTTCCGTCAGAACCTGCTTGGCAAGCGCGTAGACTACTCTGGTCGATCGGTGATCGTGGTAGGTCCGGAGTTGGCCCTGCACGAGTGCGGTCTGCCAAAGGACATGGCTGTAGAGCTGTTCAAGCCACTGATTATCCGCAAGCTGATCGAGCGCGGTCACTGCAAGACGGTCAAGAGCGCCAAGAAGCAGGTCGAGAAGAAGACCACTGAAGTGTGGGACATCCTCGATACCGTGATCGACGGTCATCCAGTACTGCTCAACCGTGCTCCAACGCTCCACCGCTTGGGTATCCAGGCCTTCCAGCCAAAGCTGATCGAAGGCAAGGCCATCCAACTGCACCCACTGGTTACCACGGCCTTCAACGCCGACTTCGACGGCGACCAGATGGCTGTGCACGTACCGTTGAGCCACGAGGCTCAGCTGGAGGCGTTGCTGCTGATGCTGTCCAGTCACAACATCATGCACACGCAGAACGGCGAGCCGATTGCCGTACCGTCGCAGGACATGGTTCTGGGCGTGTACTACCTCACCAAGGCACGCGATGGCGTGAAGGGCGAGGGCAAGCTCTTCGGTTCGGCGGCTGAAGTGATCATGGCCTACAACAACAAGGTGCTGGCAATGCATGCCAAGATCAAGGTGCGCATCGATGGCACCATGGTCGAAACCACCACGGGTCGTGTGCTCTTCAACCAGCTGGTACCAAAGGAAATGGGCTACATGAACGAGATGCTTGGTAAAAAGCGTCTGCGTCAGGTGATTGCCCTCTGCTTCCGCAAGGCTGGTCTGGCCAAGACCGTGGAGTTCCTCGACAAACTGAAGACCACTGGATTCAACACCGCTACACAAGGCGGTCTGTCGGTATCGATTGCCGACGTTGTGGTTCCAGCCGAGAAGGTCACGATCATCGACAAGGCCCAGGCCGAAGTGGACAAGATCGAAGACTACTACCACTCTGGTGTGATCACCGAGGGTGAGCGCTACAACAAGATCATCGACACCTGGTCCACGGCCACCAACCGTGTAGCCGACAAGCTCTACAACGAGCTGGCCTCAGCACAGCAAGGTTTCAACACGTTCTACATGATGATGGACTCGCAGGCACGGGGCTCGAAGGAGCAGATCCGTCAGCTGGCCGGCATGCGTGGTTTGATGGCCAAGCCTCAAAAGACGGCCGGTGCGTCCAGCGCCGAGTTGATTGAAAACCCCATCATCTCGAACTTCAAGGAAGGTTTGACCAACCTTGAGTACTTCATCTCGACGCACGGTGCTCGGAAGGGTCTGGCCGATACGGCTTTGAAGACGGCCGACGCCGGCTACCTCACGCGCCGTCTGCACGACGTTGCCCAGGACGTGGTGATCTCCGAGGACGACTGCGGTACGATCCGTGGCCTGGAGACCCGTGCCCTGAAGGATGGTGAGGAAGTCAAGGAGCCATTGAAGGAGAGGATCCTTGGTCGCGTGTCGCTGGTCGACATCGTAGACCCCATCTCCAGCCACGTCTACTGCAAGAAGGGCGATGTGATCACCGAAGAGATTGCCGACGCCATCGAGGGCTCGCCAATCGAAGCCGTGATGATTCGCTCGGTACTCACCTGTGAGTCGCGTCAAGGCGTGTGTGCCAAGTGTTACGGCCGCAACATGGCTACCGGTCAGATGGTAGACGTGGGCGAGGCCGTCGGTACGATTGCCTCGCAGTCGATCGGTGAGCCAGGTACACAGCTTACACTGCGTACGTTCCACACGGGTGGTACGGCGTCGCTGTCCAGCAACCAGAGCATGGCCATCGCCAAGTTTGATGGTGTGGTCCAGTTCGAGAACGTCCGCGTGGTCACCACCGTCGGCGATACCGAAGACCTCAACGTTGCGGTTTCCCGCGCCGGTGTGATCAACATCGTCGAGCCAGGTTCGAACCGCATCGTGACGAAGTACGACCTTGTCTACGGTGCCGAACTGAAGGTGACCGACGGACAGA
>Ga0222714_10003701_pt1 | contig 15367 bp, 7 predicted proteins | sample C33_3DmetaG_FD_165048 | JGI IMG/M metagenome (GOLD analysis project Ga0222714, IMG submission 165048) | Estuarine water microbial communities from San Francisco Bay, California, United States - C33_3D | ecosystem: Environmental > Aquatic > Marine > Unclassified | place: USA: California...
ATCATCTAACATTCTTAAAAAGGCTTCACCTTGAGCAAAAAATACGGCCATAACATTCCTCATTGTTGGTTGGAATCCTAGGCCATTATTTTTGTTTTGGAATTGTTCTTTTATTTGGTTTGTTAGTCCTTCTTCGACCTCCTGTCGTTTGGTTAAGAATTTTTCTTCGATTTTTTTTATTTGATCTAAGAATGACCCAACACCTGTAAAATATATTAACCCTTCATAGTCTTTTAAACTATTGGCGTTAAGGATTTCTTTTTCTAAAGTAGACCTAAAAGTTTTATATTCTTCTGACGATACACTTCCTAAATCTAGTCCACTTCGTTTTTTATAAGTTTTTTCAATATCAATGTCTTTTATACTTGTTGGTGTAAAAAAGGTTGTTGTTTTAATTGGAATTGAGATGTCTTTCCCAACAACATTATTATTTTCAAGTAGTGTTTTATACTTTAATATTAACCCATCTAATTTTGTTAGGGCGTCATTTTGTTTTTGTGTGTCACCAATTAAATCTTTTCTAAATTGGTATAGTATTGTTGATTGTGTGTCATTTTTAATAAAAACAAGTTCTTGGTCACAAAATTGTTTTGCCCATGAGACACCTAACGTGTAATAGACTTCTTTTGTAAATTCACCAACATCTTCTAGATATTTATCTAAATCATTTAATACATCTAAATTAGTTTTTTTAAATTGTTCTTCAATATTTGTTATTAATTTTTCTAACCTTGTTTTTAATTCTAAAATTGTAATTTCTGGAAAATCATCATCAATAAGACCTTTTGCTTTATATTCAGAATAAAGTTCTTTCATCTTTTGATACCCACCACTTGTGTAGGTTGTTTGTATATTTCTTTTACTATCTGTTGCACTTGTTGATTCTGTTGCTTGTGTGTCTACTTTTACCCTATACATTGATGGTACAGCCATCATTTGATCCCACGTTACATCCGCTAATATTGTATATTTATAGGTGTAAAAACTACAACTAACTCTAAAGTTATGTGTTGATGGGTCAAAACTTGCATTAAATTTTTGTAACATTAGTGGTAATCTAACTGCTTTACCCAAATAACCTTTTAATGTTAAATAAAATAATGGGTATGGTAAATTAAAAAACGCAGCATATGGTGAGTTGTTACCAGCCTCAAATAAAGCTCTACCTTTAACATCCTCTAACGTTATATTTACAACAGGTAAAAAATCTAAACCATAATTAATATTGATGTCAGTAATACCTAGAAGTCCATTGTCAACAGCACCTGGTTCACCATTTGATTTTAAAACTTGACTAATATAAAAATCATCACTTAAATCTGGATTTTTAGTGATATTAATTGCTGGTTGATTAACTCCCATACCTTTTATAGTATCTTTACCAGTTATTTCATCAGACCAACCAGTGTCAAGAAATTCCTTAAATCCAGGGTTTAGAAAATTTATTTTACCAACAGAAATTGTTTTTATTGCTTCAGATTGTGGTACGCCAACAGCTAGTTTTGTTCTAGGTAGTACAGAACATTCAAGATTGGCGTACATAACAAGATTTTCTTGTTTAATTAGTCTCTCCTTAACATTACCATCCTGATCAATAACTTTATTTGGGTCTATTACTGATATGTTTTGGTAATCGAATTCAACTAGAATATTTTCTGAATTATCTACCATAATATAAGAAATAATTATCTATTTGTGTTTTATAGTCTTGTAATGAAGTTAGTAATGGAAATGGAATTGTCAATACAGCACCATCTGGTATGTTTGATTCTAAACCTGTAAACCCGGGATTTGCCATCATTATTAGCCACCCAAAAAATGGTGTTCCATAATATTGTTGTGATATTTTATCTAACCTAGACTGTCCAACTATATAAATGTATTTCTTATCTGAAGACTTTGTAGGTAAATTAACATAGGGGACAACGGTTTGTTGTCCATTAACTAAAAATTGATTATATCTATTGTAGTATTGTAATGCCATAATTACTAAAAATATGTTTTCCCATTAAATGTATCTTTTTTATTATTAAGATTTAAATCAGTATATGCTTTTTTAAGTTTTTGACGTTTTTCACCTGTTGTACCATCTTTTTGTGTTGTATAATTAAACTCAAATACTGTTGTATCTAAGTCTTTAATTTTATAATTTAAATATTTGTCTTTATAAGTTTGACTATCTTCATAATCTTTAAATTTCTTTTTCTCAGCTTCAAATTCTTTAATATGTTCGGCTTTAATTTCATTACAAGTATCTTTAATTACTTTAACTAAATCACTATTTTCCTTAACCTTTTCAGTTGTTGTAATGCTTTCTACAAAAGTATTGAACTTATTGTCGTTAGTAAATATGTCTGACATTGAAAAATAGAACGTTTGTTTTGCTCTTGATGAGAGTACGTCTCCGGCAATTGGTGTAAATCCATAATTCGTTGTTAATATGTCTGATTTTATAATATCATTTTCAGATAGTGAATTTATATAACCACTTAATTCCGTGTTTAATGGTACTGGATATATATTTGTTCTAATATGATCAAAAGTGACTGCATTATATTTTTCACTTAATGTGTAAACTTTGAACTCTCCGGTGTCTAACCTTTTTCCATCAATCTGATCTACAACTAAATCCATTTTTCTAAATATCTGAACGTATTTTTGTTGTGAATTTGTTATTTCATTTATATATCCAATTAACCTTTCATTTATTTTTTCATTTTGTCCTAAAACAATATCGTAAAGTTTATTTTTAAACTCTCTTTTTGTAGGTCCTGTTATATTTTTTTGTTTTTCTATAATAGCACTTACTAATGGATTTGTCTCATCTTCAATATCATTTAGTGCTTGTTTGATAAGTTTAGTTATTTCTTGTTCATATTTTACTTGTTTACCAAAAATTTCAGTTGGCGCTTTCTCACTTAGCTCATTAGCTAAATCGCCAATTTTGTAAAATCTCTCTTTTGAGATTAATTGTAACGTTGGGTAATTTGAGTTTTCATTAATTGTTTTTAACTGATTAAATATATTTTTAAAATACGTATTTGTCTCAGTTGATAGTTCTTTAAATATTGTATCAAATTTTGTTGTTCCTGTTTGATAACTATTGTCATCAAAAAACTCTTCGGTTAGAATTGTACCTATTGTATTTTGTCCAGTTTCAGGAATTTGATTATTAATATCATTTTCATTAGATGTTTCAGCAGCTGTAAGACCTGGATTATTTAAAACCAATTTTTGTACTAGATTTTCATCTCTAGTTTTTGTGCTTTCTGTTGGTGTTGATCTTTCATCGTATATTTCTGTGTTTGCATAGAAATTAAATGATAATGCGTTTTGTAACTCTTGTACTGGACCTGCTAGCCCATGTCCACCAATAAAATCAAAACCTAATGTCACTTTTGCTAACATTGGTTGTACACCAATACCTTCTGGGTTAATATCATATAATAATGGTTCGTATGTTATGGATAATTGATTTGGAATTATCTTTGTATGATAGAAGTCACCAATTCTTAATACAAGAACTGGTGGTGCACCAAAAGATGTATTTCTAGCGTCATTATATTTTGGTTTACCATCAGGACCAATTACAGGTATTGTCTGTCCTGGTCTAACACATTGATTTAAAAACGTTAGTCTTGCGTTTAATCCTTCTGGTGTCATTGAGTGAAACGATGGTGAGAAGTATTTTATTTTATCCTTAATACTAGCATATACGGTTGGATTTGTTTCTTTTATAACTTCAAAATAGTCACACTCTGAAAATAATTTTCTTAATACTTTTTTACTAATTCCATCTTTAAGTTTCTTTTGTATTGTTGGTGTTGGTGATGGTGATGGGTTTGTTGTTATATCTGTAACAACATTACCACATACTTGATTACATGTGTCCCCAGTATATTTTCCTTTACCTTCTTTATTTTCAATACACTTTCCATTTACACAATCATATGTTTTTGAATTAGTAACTACAGGAGTTGGTTTTGTACATTTTGTTTGACATTCAACAAGTGAGCTAAACTCTCCATTTTCATCTTCAGTACAATTACCATTACCATCACAACTATATTTTTTTGGTGGTTTAGTTGAGTCACCAACTACGATATTCGCGATTGCAACTCTACGACATGCCATAGCTGGAACACTATACCACTGTGAGTTAGTTGTAACTTTATTAGTTGATGTGTCTTTAATATTATTAGTACAACCAACACTAGTGTTATTATTACTTTTTGAACTCGTAACAACAGTGTCTTCACCTGTTGCTTCAAAATTGAATTTAATTTTACCTTGCTCCTCCCATATTTTTATTGTTTGATCTCCAATAGTTTGAGTTCTTAACCAATTAAGAACAACACTATCTCTTCTTTTAGATAAGTTAACATTATAGTTATTTGTTGCTGGAGCTGAAGCAGAACCTTGTAATGTGATTGTAACAGTTCCTTCATAGTCAACTAAAACTTCTTTTAATTTTTTTGGTATTAATTCATCTTTAATTGTATTAAAATTACCAATAACAACATCATCAAAAAATGGATTAATACCATCTTTACTATATGGTTCACCATTGGTTACATTGTCTGGCGCTAAAGTTTGGTATTTATTTCTAACACCTGTTGATATGTAATTATTATAATATTCAGTAAATAAGTTTGGTAACTCTGTTGCCCAATTTGTTGCTCCAATAGGAAAATCATTATCAAAATAAAACCCGTAATTTACAAAATTATTTAAATCTGTTTGTAATTGTTCTTTAGTTGGTGCTGTAGATTCGTTATTTGTTACTATAGTCTCTGTTCCACTAGCATCATTACCAGCACTAGTATTCTCATTAATAGTGTTCGCACCACCATCACTAACACCAATATTTCCTGTAATGTTTTTTTCTACTTCTATTCTTTCATCTAGTGATGAGGTTGGGTTTTGTAAAATCTCTTGGTATGTATATAATTCATTAACCGATAACTGGTTATACTTTGCTGCTAGTGTGTATAAATCATATTTAACACAACCAGCAAAGAACGAGTCCATAATTGCATCTACTTGTTCTTGTGAAAAATTAGCTAATTGTTGTTCAATTATTGTGTTCATCATAGATGGGTTATCGACAATTATTGTCCACCCAATACTACCAGATCTTTTTGTATCCTTATATGTATAAATTGGTTCTGGTCTTCCAAGAAATGATGTTGAATTCCAAGATGCTGTTGATGAGTCAGAGAACGTTAGATTATATGGTGGAAACCACATAATTCTTCCACCATTTGGTCCTCGTTCACACTCTGGTAAATCATCATATGTATAACCTGGTTTATCTGACGTTCTCCATGCTAAGTTTTCAAGTGAAAACATATATTTTTTAACTTTACCATCAACAATATTTGTAGATCCTGGATTTCTTAATGGTGCAATATTTAAATTGTATGTATTATCAAAAACTGAGTAGGTGAATCCTCTACCATTGTTGGTAATACCATCTGTTTTTTGTAAATCCGCATATGTTAAATATGGTGTGTCTTTTTGAAAAACTCTACAGTATTCTCTTCCAACTTCAAAACCACTTTCTCCAATTACTTGACTGCCATCTACGCTATCATAATAGGCTACTACTTGAGACCCTTTTGTCATTTCTTTATATCCATCATTGAATACTTTGGATATTTGATTTATTGCATTTCCAACGTGCTGTAGTCGTCTTTGTCCTGTTAGACCGTCTGCAGATTCAATTAATCTTTGTGTATTATCAAGAATTGACCCTTGTTTAAATTCGAACTCACTAGATTCCGTATCTGAATTAAATTCATTTTTAACAACGTCAAATTCTTTATCTAAATAAACTGGATTACCACCTGGTTCAACTTTAAATCCTAAATTATCTTTGTATTTTGGTGATGTCCAAATAAATTGTCCTGATGTTCCTCCTTGATTTGTATATGATTTCCCACCTAAACCAAAACTAATTTTATCAATATTTCCTTCATATAGTTTTCCTAATTCTGATGGGCCATATACTGGTGAAGGTTGTTGTTTACCATATGAATCAACTGGAATTTCATTATCTGGTGATGTTATTCTAGATGGTTCTGCTTGATCACTTCCAACATAATACCCACCACCTTGTGTTGTGTTCGCACCTAATAGGTTTGATATAGCATCTGTAACACCAAGGATAAGTCCTTTATTATATTTTGGTCTATATTTGTTGTAGTCTAAACTTTTAAATAAAACTGATTTTTGTCCATAACCAGTGTTTGCTAAAAATAATTCTGATGGGTTTCTATACTTGTTTAATATTGGTCCAAGTGCTCCACCAGTTAAATTATTAGCAACATTTAACGCACCTTCAGTCTGTGGTGATAAAACCTCAGATGTTTCATCAAAATAATCACCAGGAATAAATGAAACTGGAAAATATGTTCCAGTAATTCTATTTAAAAATGATACACCAGCTAGTAGTGGGTTTTCTGGTACTGTAATTTTCCAATTTTTTCCAATTAATGGTTGTTGTCCTGTTGCAACTAAACTAGCTTCAAATGGATCTTGTAACGAATCTAAATTAACAATACTAGATAATATTTGTTGTTCTTCAAACTTTACTCTTTCATTAAAAGCAAATTTTAATTCGCCGGCAGCAATTTGAGCTAAGAACGAATCTTGTGACAATAAACCATTATTACCTGTTGGATTGTCTGATATTAAAATATCTAGTGGTGTATATGATGATGGTAAGAATATTAATGGTTCTAAATCATAATAAGGTAAAAAGTATTGATATCCAGGTGTTGTATCTGTGATTATTGTTAAATCTTTATATCCACTTTCTGGTCCAAATATATTTTTAACATATGCAGCATCGATGTAAAATTCATTAACTAAATCAATATCAGCATCATCTAAACCATATTCTCCTTGATTTGAGTCTACTGGTAATGGTGGGTTGTTTGTGTTTGTAATATTGTTATATCCACCTTCTGGTCCATACTCATTTAATGGATATAATTGATTTGCTTGATTTGTTGTTCCAACTAAGTCATTTGGTGAATCTATAACAGTACTATCTGATAATGGCGTTGCTTCATATATAACATCACCTTGTGGTGGTGCATATGCACCTGGTACGCTATATGGTGGTAAATTTCTAGCGATAAGTGCATTCCTAAAGGATGATGATGCGTCAAAAGATAATGTTGTTTCAGACATTCAATTTATTTTTATAATAAATAGATATGAATTATTTTTTTTTTAAACTATTATTTAGTTGTTAATCCTGAATTTGTTTTAAAATTTTCAAGTATCTTATGAACAATACCTCCATTACTTAGATTATTCTCACTAAACCATTTTTCAATTTCAGTTTGTATTATTTGACTTAGTGCTTGATTTTGGATATTTGGGTCTAATTTAACATTAATATCAACATTTACTTTTTCATCTAATTCAAGTTTAGGCATTTCGCCTACGTCTTTAAAATTACTTAATGGATCACTTTCACTACCACCAAATGGATTTATACTAGGTATTATGGTGTTAACAGAATTTTTAATTGTCTCAAAAAAGCTGCTAGCATTACTAGTAATTGTTGACCAATCAACATTTGTGATAGAACTAATCATACCACTAAAATCATCTTTTATCGCGGTTCCAAGTTTTTCAAGGTCTTCGAGTTTTAAATTATCAGCAAACCTTCTATATGTTTGTGTTTTTTGTACCATTTCTGGTGTAAGACCTTCTTTTCTTTCGGAGCTTAGTCCTAAATCATACCCACCAAACAAACTTTGTCTTAACCCTGTAGTAGCTGCTTTATATGACTCATTAACTGGTTTTGATGTCGCGATACCAAATACTAGAGCTTGTCTAACTGAATCAAATTGTGTGTTTAATTTATCTAATTCACTTAATTGGTCTATAGCAATTTCTTCCATTGTTTGACCCCTAAGATCTTGTTCTTTCTTAATAGTTTCTAATTGTTCGTTAGTAAGCTCACCAACATCAATCATATCAAATTCACCAGTTCTTTCTCCTTTTTCATCAAGTCTAGCTACTTTAACTTGTGCAACACCTTGTTTGTTAACTGTTGCTAATGTTGCTATTAATTCTCTATCTTCTTTTGAGGCAATACTGCTTGGGAATCTAATTTGTTTCATCTTCATATCAAGTCCCGCGGCATTTATTGCCATTTTTTGAAGTTCCCCACTAGTCATACCAAGTTCTTTACCAATTTCTTGTAATCTTCTTTTTTCACCTGGCATAATTTCAAATTGTCCTAATTCTTCGTTAAACCTAACAAAGTCTTTTGTCATATTAACAATTTGATTTTGTAATTCGGTTGGGTCGTTTTGAGATAAATCCATTAATCTTAATGGGTCTAATAGAGCTCCAGTACTAACACCTAATCTTTGCATTGCTGCCGCCATTTCAATAGCACTTTCTGGATTAAATGCTTTATCTACAACAGCAAATATCTTATCCATATCAATTCCAAGTCTTGAGGCTTGTGCTGCCATTTTAGCTAAACCTTTAGTGCCATTTTCAAAATTATAGATATTCATTTTATCTAAATTTTTAACAACACCTGCTGATACTGCGGCAACAGATACACCAGCTTCTCTTGCGATTTGAGCGACCTCTGTCATTCTTTCACCAACCTCTTGTATACTAATACCAACACCTCTAAAACCTTGGGCTAGTGCTCCGACTTCTTGTCCTGTTACTTTAGAAGTTGCGCCTAATTCTAATAAATCCTCATCTGCAATTGCTATATCAGCTTGGAATGTTTTGAGTAGGCTTCCATAAGTTTTTCCAACATCATCGACTTTTAGTCCAATTTTTGCAAAATTTGCAGCACCATCAGCTACTAATTTTTTAAATTCATCTGCTTTTTGTGACCCTAATCCTAGGGTAGCTCTAATTTCAGCTTGTTGTTTATCTAAGTAACCAGCTCTTATGTATGTTGCTTTTAATGAGAATGCATTTGCAATTTCAGTTCCAATATCAGTTCCAAGACCAGCTAATCCATTTTCTGAAACTAAATTTTTATAAACAATATCAGTAAAGGCTTTACCTTGTATTATACCCGCCTCTTCTGCTGCCGATTGATCAACATTACCAGCCTTAACATTAGACTCATTTTGTTCTTGGAACATAAACATATTTTATATATTTTTAATATAAATAGTTTAGTTGTTAGTTTTTGAATTTGTTTCAACTAACTTATCTACCATGTACTTTCTTTGGTATGTTGGGATTTTTAGATAGTCACTATACGACATATGTAGCATTTTTGCTAAAAACATATACTCGTCTAATAGATACTGTCTATAATTAGAAGAAAGGCCGAAAAAATTCCACCCCAAAGTTGATTGTAACAACAACTTTTTCTCCAGACGGGGCGATAACTTCTTTATCTAGATCTAATCTAGGTTCGTTTTTTGTTAAGAAATTTCTAATGTATTTTGAGTCCATTATTGGCATATTTTCGATAAATCTAGAGATTTCGTTTCTATCACTAGACCCATTTAATTCGACAATTTGTTTGTTTAATCTTAGTGTAATAACTGGTGCCACTCTACCTGTTGGGTACATTTCTAATGATTTATCAATTTCTAAACTATCTCTTAGATTTAATAATTTTAATTTTACTGTTGCACCACTTTTTGGTAATAGTATGGTATAAGTTCCATCACTATCTGGTTGGACCTCTGGTTTTTTAATATTTAGTTCATCAAGTTGTATTGTGGCTTCAAATTTATTAGAAGTCTTTGGGTCAACTAAAGTTACGTTATATGTATCCCCAAAAGAAGTGTTTCTTAAAAATATTAAAATAGCTTCAATATCACCATCTAACAAATCTTCAGGTCTTAAATCTGGTTCGTATATTTTACCTCTTAATAGTGGTAATATTAATGTTTCTTTAATTGTTTTATTACCATCAAAAGTTAGCAGTGTATTTTCGTCTGCGGCAGTTAAATAACCAACTTTAACCGATTTCTTTTTAGAAGGATAAAAAATACCACCAGAAGGAAGTGGTACAACATCATGTGGTAGATTAAAATCTATTTGACCATATTGACTAACATTTATATTATTTTCCATACAATTTTACTTTTATAATAAATAATAAACTTTAGTTTTTTTTAGTAAATAAAAAACCTATGTAGTTTCCCACATAGGTTAAATATATTTTATATGTAATATTATTCTAGTAAACAAGTATACAACGATCCATTCTTAAACCACAAGTAATATCAGCAATTGCGTCTTGTGAGTAAGATAGTGAACCAAAGTTAGCTGAAGTTAAGAATGTTCCTTCTAAAATCCATTTTTCAACAACAACTCCAGTTGGGTCTAACATTTCAAGGTCAACATTTTTCTTATAACCAGCGGCATAACCCATACGACCTGTAACTGATTCAGCACATAAACGAACCCATTCCATTAAGGCTTGTGATGCAGAAGGACCAATTGGGTCTCTAAATTTAACTTGTATTTCATCCCAATTAAATCTACCTGCAACATAAGTTGATGTGTTTAGGAATTGAATTTCTGTTGAATTTACTTTAATTGACGGTCTTGAGGCACTTTCAACGTACCACTCATTTATTCCTAGACTTGAAGGAAATCGTAATATAAACCTATTCTGTCTTTTCGGTTCATACGGTATAGGCATTTTCATTAACAAATCAGCCATAGTTTTTAATTTTTAAAAATTTATTTTATTTTATTAATAAATAGTATCGTTTGAAAAATTTTTCTATTTACTTTAGTTTTTTTTTAATTAAACATATATAATATATTAACTACTTTAATAATAAATATATTAATACAATTTCTTTTCTCCTCCTGATGTTAAATAAGTTTGTAATATATTATCATCTTTCTTTTCAAAATGTGATTTCATTTTTTCAACATTTCTTACATCGTCATCTGAAAATCCAACAAATGGGGTAAAGTAGTTACTTATTTTATTTTTCATAAATGCTTTCTTTTGTAAATTGTGTGACATCAATTTCACATATCTAATAAACTCCTCCATAGCATCAATTTTTCCTTGTTCTGGATTTGTTGCCGAACCTTCACCAAAAGAAACTGGATAAAAACGGCACATATCCAAATAAGATTTAATTAATTGATCCTTTGTTAATTTGTCTTCATCGGCTAGTTCACGATATTTTAATAGATTTTTTACTAACTCATTTGAGTTAATTCCATGTGCATTACTTTTTATTAAATTATAAACAGCTTGCTTTAATATCGATGGTGTGTGTCCTCTAGCGGTTACTATAGAAAATATCGATCCATTATTAATTGCTTCGACAAAGTCAGACCACGCGGGACCTGTTTCAGCGGTTTTAGAGTCACTTAAAAACTTTTTATCGCCAGTTACTTGAAAGTCTCTAAATGGGTTATCGTCAAACCCAACAATAGTATGTCCCTCGTATTCAAAATCGGTTTTACCAATGTCTGTTCTATATTCAGCAAAATCTTCTGTTGACATACCAACGCTTTTACCTTTATCGTCTTTTAAATAAATTTTTGTTGGCATAAACATTAAGTTGTCGTCCCAATCAAAAGCATAGTACTTCATAACTGGTGTTGGAGTATCATTAATTATTTCTGTTATAATCTCTCTTGTAATTTTTTTATAGTTCATATCGAATATTTTTGCATATGTCTAACATAATCTTCTAATGGTGGTAACCCAACGTCATTTCTTAACTTGTTTATTTTTTCTAAAAAATCTTCATTATCATACAATTCTTTAGGTGTTTTAAAAAAGAATATTTCATTATTAATTTCTATTGGTCTTGGTACCCAATTATTATTATAAACACCACCTTGTGATCCATATTTTTGTTTTCCTGTTAATATTTCGGAAAAATCTGGCATATCATTGTCTCTATATCCTCTAATACCAGTTGTTTTGTTTACCATAATTCTATCTGTTAACATAGCAATACCATATAATATTTCTTTTATTGGTATATTAAACTTTTGTGATAGCATTTCTTTGTTTGAGTCTAATAAATCAAGTATTTGTTTTTGTAATTCTAGATTATTATCAGCGTGTTGTGCTATTAACCAAACACCCTCAACATCTTCTTTTTTATCTAATTTTTCTAAAAACTCTTGTGGATTATCACCTAATAACTCTTTTAATTTTTTTTGATTTTTAAAGTCTACATTAACATCAAAATTACCCTCTTGCCTCATTTCTTGGTCTAATTTAACCATATCTGATATTGATAAGTTATCGTCTTCGGTTAAAACACCCATCATTTGTTTAATTCTATTTATGTTTTCTTGTAGATTCATATTAATAAATATTATAAGTTATAAAAAAATGGGGGTCAAAGCCCCCATTTTCTATTCTATGATATTAATTATACATCCTCGAATGAAGCACCAGTTGGTGTGATATAGAATGTGATATCTATAAATTCTAGAGCTTTTGTTGGTTTGATGTAGATTTTACCAACTAATTGGTTCTTATCTAAATCTTCTGTATCACTAGATACTGTAACTCTAAAGTCATATAAACCTCTATCTCTTCTAATCGCGTCTAGTATTGGGTTAACAGCATTTAAGAAGTCTTGTCTTACTTGTTGGTCATTTTGATCAAACAATAATCTTACAGATACCGCTGAAATCAACTTACGTGCCTGTAACAACAATCTTCTAACATTTATTCTATCAAGTGCTGATTCTCTAACTTGTAGTGTTTTGTTACCCCAAATTACAGTTCCTACATCTGCAAAAGTTGCAATTGGGTTAATTCTACCAAGATAAAGAACATCTCTATCTTCTTGTGTTAACTTCTTACGAGCTTTAACTGCATTTACAAGACCTCTAGTATAACCTGCTGCCGCAAACCAAGGGAACGCGATGTTATCTGTTAACGCTAAGTTTCTAGTTACTTCAGCTGTTGCTGGAATGTAGATTTGTGTGTTATTAACAGTGTCTCTTGTAAGTACCCAAGGATAGTAAGTTGCTGTATAGTTTGAATCAATTCCTGATTCTTCTAACGCGTCAACAACTTCTTGTGGGTAGAATAGACCATCTTGTCCTGTTGTTGTTGGTAATAATAAGTTATAATCAGGTATTGTTGCTATGTACAATGAATCAGCTCTTTGATTCTCAATCATATCAATAGCACTCTCAACTAAGTTTGAGTTATTGATAATGTCAATACCAGGTGTTGTAAACACATTAATGTTAACAGCTTCAGGGTTAGCAAATGTATTTTGACCTAATAGGTATGCGTAGTAATCTGTGTTACCATAATCAACACTTCCATCTCCAATTGCAATTTGTTTAAATAATCCATTTCCTTTACCATTAGGGTATCTAGTTGACGCACAAGCACCATTTAAGAATCCAGATCTACCAAGCGCGAATCTATCACCATTAGTTCTGTATTCTCTATAGATATCCCAACCATCAAATCCGCCATAAACCATTACGTTGAATTTTCTAGAATTTAATCTATAGTAAGGGTTTGTTGGGTCTTGTGGTTCAGATGAGAAAGCCGCAACACCAACCTCAAAAGCTGATTGGCCTGATGTTGTATAAGCGTCATTAATTGTAATACCACTAGCATTCTTGTCCATATGGAAACCTTTCGTCATGAAATCCCAAGCGGCGCCATCACCTGTACAAAGGTTAAGTGGTTTTCTTTTTCCTTTATATTGGTAGAAATCACTATCATAACCCCAGAACGAAGAAATACCTAAGAAAGTTTTTCTAACATTATCTCCAGGACTAGTATAAGCATCGTCAATACCATTAGATAATCCAAATGGTGGGTTGTAAACTAACTCACCAGGATAGTCATACTTTGTCTTATAAATTGGGAATGGGGACCTACTTCCAGGGTATTCTCTAAATGTAAATCCTTTAAATCCACATGGTAATGCGTCAGTTGGTGCATCATAATTAACATCAATTAAAATAAATTTAGAATTTAATGTATATTCACCATCTAACGTACCAACCTTTTTAGCAACGTAGTTGTTTTCTTGTGGGTCCATCGAACAGTTAGAGAACTTCTCAAGAACTACTGGATTTGCATCAGTATCATAGTAATCTCTAATTAACAATGTAAATGTTAAGTTATTAAATGAAATATCACTAATTGACACTTTTATTTGTGTATTTGCTGAATTACCATCGGAGATACTATAAACTTTAAATAAATTAAACACCTTATTACCTCTAACTTCAGATACAATCCATGGTGTTTCTGGTGTTTGGAATCTATCCATATACCAACCAATAGTATTTGTATCATTTGCTTGTGCCGCATCTGTTGTTACAAGCTCAGCACTTAAACCTCTAATGTAACCCTTATTCCAACCATAATTAAGTAAGGTTAAGAACGTCTCTTCAACCATTAGTGGGTTTTGAATTCTATCTTTACTAAAGTTACTCTTACCAAATACCTTGTTAATATTTTTAGACGATGTTCCTAAAGATACCTCAAACTCAAAGTTGGTTCCACTAGCATTAGTTGCATTAATTCCAAATGGAGCAAATGGGTTTTTAAGTACATTAGCATATGGACCTGTCATATCTAAAGTAACATCAGTAACACCAGTTATTTGTAATACTGGGTTAACATCGTTACTATATGTTGACAAACCTCTAGATCTTAATGTTGTTACAACTAAATCGTCAAATTGTGTATATGACGTACCAGTGTAGTAATATAAAATACCTGAAACATTACCTGAATAACAATCAATAACAACAGGTACCGTTGTAGTTGTAGTAGTTGTAGGTACAACAGGAGCACATGGATCTGTTGTGGTTGTTGTAGTTGATGGTGGTATTGTTGTTGTAGTAGTAGTTATTGGATTTATATTCTGTAAATCTGTTACTGTTGTAAAGAATGAATAACCACTATAAGCTCCACCGCCATTATTTGTGAACAAAGCGTAAAACCAAGCATCGTTATATACTGATTCTGGAGAAAATGACTCAAATGGGATTGTTTGAATTCCAAAAACATCAGTTGGTGTTGTATACCCAGTACTTAAAATACTATACTCACTTTGTGGTATCGCACCAAAATAATAAATAACTTCATCTTCAGCCATAGAAGGATTAGAACTTGTTATTACATCTGATACCATATTATTAATTTGGTCATTTAATGTACTAACACCACCTTCAAGCTCTTCATATTCAGTATTAAGAATACTTTGTATTTCATCTGGGAATAGGTCATAATCAACTGTTACTGGATTAGTAGTACATGCTGTAAATGGAACCATAAATGGTAATTCCTTTTTTACCACACAAACTGGCTCACAATTAACAGTGATAGCACTTAAACAATTATAATTTAATGTATTTGGGTCTAGGTTAG